>ERZ807291.2050-NODE-2050-length-31318-cov-7.438282_pt1 | contig 31318 bp, 21 predicted proteins | sample MGYA00521257_ERZ807291 | MGnify/ENA primary metagenome ERZ807291 (study PRJEB31413, sample SAMN03169783) | marine metagenome | biome: Marine; feature: Water; material: Subsurface seawater | place: North Sea | collected 2011-04-28 | depth 1 m m ...
CTTTGAATAATTTGCCGGGAGTCACCTGACCGGCCATCACCGCATATCCGACATCAAATCTCTTGAGTTCTTTGAGTAGTTTACCAACCTGACCCACCTTTACGGCAGATCTTTCGTGTTCCGGAAAGGAAGCAATCAGTTCTGGTGTGGTTTCCCCGCCTAGTTCAATGAGGCGAACGGAGATGCCTGCTTTTTTGGCTCTTGCTGCCAGTAAGACGGGATAGCGCCCCTGTCCGGCAATCAGAGCGAGCGGACGGCTCGGGTCAAAAGTTTCGGGCAGGAAGCGGGACATATCGCAAAGGATTAGCCTTTGGCTGCCAGGTTGACGAGTTTGCCTGGGACATAAATCTCTTTAACGACTTCCTTGCCCTCTAGAAAGGATTGTACCTTTGCGTCAGCCTTGGCCGCGGTAATGACTGTATCTTTATCCACATCCTTAGGGAATTGAGCCTGACCTCGCAGTTTTCCATTCACCTGAAAGACAATGGTGATCTCATCTGCGACCAATAAATCCCGCCGCGCCTTGGGCCATGGCTCATTGACGATGGAAGGTTGACCTCCCAAGGCTTTCCATAGTTCTTCCGCGAGGTGCGGGGCAAACGGTGCAAGTAGTTGAATAAGTATCTTGATGCTTTCCCTGGAGTAAGATTCAGCTTTCTGAAGCTGATTGATCAGGATCATCATTTGGGAAATAGCCACATTGAATCGAAGATCCTCAATCGCTTCTGTAACTTTTAGAATGGTCTCATGGAGGGCTTTAAGCGTCTCTTTGTTTTCTTCTTCTCCAGATTGATGTTTCTCAGACCGTTGGCATTCACGGTGAACCTTGCGGAGGAAGCGGTGAACGCCTTCGATTCCTTTTTCACTCCATGGCTTGACGGCTTCCAAGGGCCCAAGAAACATTTCAAAAAGGCGGAGGGAGTCGGCACCATAAGCATCAATAACCACATCAGGACTGACCACATTTCCCACGCTTTTTGACATTTTATTCCCGTCCTCGCCGAGGATAAGGCCTTGGTGGAAAAGCTTTTTATATGGCTCGGGGTTTTTAAGTACACCTTCGTCATGTAGAAAACGATGCCAAAATCGGGCATACAGCAGATGAAGGACAGCGTGTTCTGCCCCTCCAATGTAGAAATCTGGGCTTCCCCAGTAGGCTTCTTTTTCGGGAGCGACAAGATGTTCAGAATTGGATGGGTCCAGGTACCGCAAGTGATACCAACATGAACCAGCCCACTGGGGCATGGTATTGGTTTCCCTAGTGGCTGAGACCCAATTATCTCCATCAGGTTTAGGTCCACTGCGGGAGAGAGAGCTTCCTGTTTCCAAGTCGAACCAGATATCAAGCCAATCTGTAATAGTGGCCAAGGGGCTTTCCCCGGTTCCTGCAGGTTGGTAGTTTTCGACTTCCGGAAGTTTTAGCGGAAGTTCAGATGCAGGAATGGGGAGTGCAAATAGTACCTGTCCGCCTTTGTCAGAAGTGACTGCTCTTTCCGGAAGTAAATCTTTAATGACACCGGGGGTATTCTCTGCTTTTTGGTAGTCTTCCTGGGTAACCCAAACCAAAGGAATGGGTTCTCCCCAATATCTCTGGCGGGAGAAGATCCAGTCACGAAGTTTATAATTAACCGCACCTTTTCCGATATTCTTTGTTTCGAGGGCAGCGATGATCTTTGTTTTGCAGGCATCGGTAGCAAGCCCGTTATATTCCCCTGAGTTCACCATGACTCCGGAACCGGAGTAGGGGAGTTTATTTTTTTCTTCGTCTTCATCAGGGCCGGAAATTACCCTTTGGATAGGGATATTAAATTTTTCAGCAAATTCATGGTCCCTTTCATCATGGGCAGGTACTGCCATAATTGCACCTGTGCCGTAGCTGATTAATACATAATCCGCGACCCATACTGGGATTTTTTCACCATTGATTGGGTTAACACAATAACTGCCAGTGAAAACTCCTGATTTGTCTTTGGCCAGATCGGTTCGGTCGAGGTCACTTTTTTTGGCGGAGGCTTCCACATAAGTTTTGACCTCATTTTTCTTCTCTTTAACCACCAGTTGCTCGAGCAGGGGGTGTTCCGGAGCAACGACCATGTAAGTGGCCCCAAAAAGAGTGTCTGGGCGTGTGGTGTAGACCGTGAGTTTTTCTTCACTCCCCTCGATTTGAAACTGAACCTCGGCTCCCTCGGATCGGCCAATCCATGCCTTTTGCTGGCGCTTGGTAGAGTCGGGCCAGTCCAGTTCATCGAGCCCTTCAAGCAGTTTTTCTGCATAGGCGGTAATACGCAACACGACCTGCCTTAGATTTCTTCGTTCTACTGGATGTCCACCGACTTCAGACTTTCCGTCCACGACTTCTTCATTGGCAAGAACTGCCTTTAAATGGGGGCACCACCATACTGGTTTTTCATCCACATAGGCTAAGCCGCGTTGGAAAAGTTTGAGAAAAATCCATTGAGTCCATTGATAATAGTGTGGGTCGGTGGTGTTAATCTCCCGATCCCAGTCGATTGCAAACCCTATACTTTTAATTTGTCGGCGAAAATTATCTATATTGGTCTGGGTGGTGAGGGAAGGATGGGTGCCTGTCTTGATTGCGTACTGTTCAGCTGGTAAACCAAAAGCGTCCCAGCCCATTGGATGTAAAACATTAAAACCGCAAGATTTCTTATATCGTGCAAGAATATCCGATGCCACATAACCCTCCGGGTGACCAATGTGTAAACCAGCTCCTGAAGGGTAGGGGAACATGTCTAAAGCGTAATACTTTGGCTTGTCTGATAGGTCCTCTGCAAGAAAGGTTTTTTCGCGTTCCCAGTACTCTTGCCATCTTTTTTCGATGGAAGAGAAGTCATATTTGATATCGTCTTCGGCCATGTTAAAGAGACTGATCATGAAGGAATTTATACATTTGGCAAAAGGAAAGGATTCAGCCGCCATTCAAAAAGTTTAATATCTATTAAAATACGCGACCTTATTGTTTAGATAAAAAATTAAGGAACGAGAAAAAATCACTTAATGTCTGGGAACTAAATTCCTCAATTTATCTAAACTCTGGGCATCTACCGTACTCAAGGAAGGAGATTTTCGTCTACATGTAGTTTCTCCTACATGTAGTGTAAGCAGGGAATACTTTCAAAACACTTGGTTGGGGAGAGAAAAATAGAAGGGTTATTTAGATAATTCCTTATCTTCGAGCATCTTTTTGATTACATTCATTTCTTTGGAAATCTTTTCCAGTTCGGACTGAAGATCATGAATGCCATCCCGCAGTGGTTCTGGGTTGGACTGTCTCTTTAAGAGCTCCTGCTTAATCGCCATTTCTGCGTTAGATTCTTCCATGCTGTTCATGATGACCCCGATGACCAAGTTGAGCACGATCATGGTGCCAATGAGAACAAAGCTAACAAAAAATATTGCGGCTCCAACCGGGGATGCTGTTGATGAAGGTTTCCATTTATCCAATTCTAATGCTGAATACCCATATTGATTGGAACCATACATGTTGATATACATGACATCGGTCCAATCCTCCAAAGTCACGACACGGAAAAGGGAAAGAATGGAAGTTTGTAAATTCCGAAAATGGATGGGGTCATTTTCACCGTAAAAAAAGACCGCCATTGTTCCGTAAATATAGAACAGTAGAAATAACAAAATACTCACATAAAACATAGATGGGAGGCTTTTGAGCAGGCAGGTAACCAGTAGCTGAAGCTTAGGTATAGCCGTGACTAAACGAAGAACTCGAAGAATACGGGCAAGTCGAAGAACCGGTAAAAAAGCTCCCCCTACCTGAATGAGTGGCTCAAGTAAGCAGGCAGCGACAATGATGAAATCAAATACATTCCAAGGATTTTGGAAATAACGCCAAGGCTGGTTACCTTCACCAATAATTTTGATCAGTGCCTCCAGCACAAAAATGGTCAGAATAAACCGATCCAGGATTAGTAAAAGGTCATCGTTCTGGAGGGCAAATTCCTTGTAAGTCTGAGCCCCAATAACCACCCCAGCCAGTAGGATAGTGGCGATAATAAATCGCTGAAAAAAGGGATTTACAGATAAAGATTTACAAAAGGCACACATTTGAAAATGAACATTTAGTAACACAAGGACCACCCCTTGTCGATCCAAGGAGACTCAAGCCATGTAGATTGAAAATCTTAAAGGACCAGGCTAGGCAGCGAACTCAGTAACTTTGTGCAGGCTTGTGAGACTGACTCTATGATTTGCTCGTAGCGGTCGTCTACATCGGTATCTTCACCACGATCGTAAGGGTCGTGAATGTGAGGTTCGCAACCGGGAGATAGATAGACGCCGAGAGGACGAACTTGACCCCGGATGGCATGCTTGTGAATCTTAACAAAATCTTCACTGTCAGCATCCATGGTGACGATGAGCGACGCGTTGGCCAGATCGGGTGTCGTGGCAAATTTAGATGTACCGTGGAGGATCAAGCCAAGCTTGGAGGAATATGTCTGCATTCTACCGTCCACTGAACAGTCATTGTAAGCTATATTTACCCCCCTGGAAGAAACCCGGACTCTGCCGAAGTAAGAAGATTTCTGTAGGAGATCTCTCATTATTTCTTGGGCAAGAGGAGATCGAGACATTCCTCGTTTGCTCAGAAATAAGATAGTGGGCAAATCACCAGATTGGTAGGTCCTCGCCGGTGCAATCGCCGGTACTGTGATATCGGGCTGCCCAACCTGAGGAGGGGAGTTGGTGGTATCTGGATTTTTATCTTTAGAAGATGAAAAAGGATTATGCTTTTTAAGTGCTGATTTGAATTTATTTGTTTTTGTCATTTTTCCGCCAAAGAATGAATATGTCATGTGTTCTATTACTAATCAATTCGAAACCCAAGTTTAGGACAATAAAGTAACAAGTAAGTAAAATTTTTTAAAAACAGGTCTGCACCTATCGTGCCAAAAAATATTCTTTAGATCAGATGACTAAAAGATTACCTTCTACCTAGCAGATAAAAGGAATATAAGAAGACCTTAGAATAGGGCCAAAAGTTATTTTTGGCTCTCTAGGAGCTTGCTATTTGGCCCAACAATTTCAACAAAGTTACCGTCCGGATCCTTAAGCATTAGAAGGCAAAGGTCTTGCGGGAAACCCTCAGGTAAAATTTGTGGACTTTTAGCGTAAGGTCTAATTCCTTTTTTCTCTGCATTATCCAATACTTGATCCACATCCTTTACAAATACTGTAATGTAAGAGAATCCGGTGATGGTATGAATAAAGGGCTGGCTTATTTCTTTTGCAACTTTTTGGGAATTCACCTGCATAACTTTTAGCTTTGTTGCGGTTTCAGCAGTTCCTAGCACTAACACTTTGATATCAAGAGGTGCACCATCGGTAAGCCCTACGGCTTGGGGGAATGTGCCTTTCACTTCAAAACCCTCGATTTCACTAAACCCTACCACTTCCTTATAAAAGTCTAGTGACTTATTGATATCGGAAACAACCAGCCCTAGATCGACGGTTTGCTTGGAGAAATTAGTCTCTCCTAGAAGGGAAAAACCAAAGGAGCTGAAAAGTAAAAGAAAGAAATTCCGGATAAAATGAAAAGCCATGATTTCCCAAGTTACCCAATGATGAAATTAGTTCAATGATGAATTCACCAGTTTTTTTTTCTCGGTCATAAAGTTGTTTTCCAAGAACCAGAGATAAGTCTAAACCATAAGAATTTCTCAACACGAATCGGAGGGGAGTCAAAAGGGTGAACTACGCCCGCACAGTTTAGCAAGGAGATTACCTAAGGATTTTTACGGCTTTTATAATAGCTTGAACAAGCCTGCTGGCCTCTTCCTCATTATTGTAAAAGGCAAAAGATGCCCGGGCAGTGGCCTTGACCCCAAGGCTCTTCATCAGAGGTTGACAGCAATGATGACCTGTCCTGATGGCAATGCCTTCAGCATCCAAAATTGACGCTAGGTCGTGTGGGTGAATGGCATCAATGGTGAAGGATAAAACAGCAGCTTTGTCCAAGGTTGTGCCATGTTCCTTGAAACCTTCAATGTCACGGAGTTTTTCTTGGGATAGTTTAAGTAGGTTTTGCTCGTGAACATGAACTTTACTCATGTCGAGTTGGTCGAGGTAACTAATTGCAGTACCCAAGCCAATCGCTCCAGCTACATTCGGAGTACCCGCTTCAAATCTCTGGGGTGATGGGGCAAATGTAGTGCCTTCAAAGCTGACTTCATCGATCATATCACCCCCGCCTTGGTAAGGAGGAAGGTTTTCGAGTATCGATGATTTTCCAAATACAACACCGATACCCATTGGTCCAAAAACTTTATGTCCGGAAAAAACAAAAAAATCACATCCGGTATCCTGAAGGTTCGTCTTTTCGTGGGGCATACTTTGAGCCCCATCCACAACGACATAAACCCCGTGCTTGTGAGCCTCTGTGGTAATTTCCTTAATGGGATTGACGGTCCCTAAGGTATTGGATGTAGCACAAAGAGATAATATTCGAGCATGGTCGTTGGATAAGGATTTAAAGAGTTGTTCCATATCCAATGAACCGTCAGGTAAAACACGGATCACATCAATCGATGCCTCAACTTGTTCGCAAACAATTTGCCAGGGAACAATATTAGCATGATGTTCCATTTCAGTGAGTATAACCACATCCCCTTTTTTTAAGTGGGAACGACCCAAAGTTTGAGCAATCAGATTTAAGCCTTCGGTAGCTCCCCTGACAAAAATCAGCTCTTTTGCCTCCACAGACAGGTATTCAGCAATTTTACTTCTGGCTTCAGCATAAAGAGATTCAGCATCTTCAGCTAACTCGTAAACGCCTCTATGAACATTGGAATTGAACTGCCGGTAATAATTCGAAATAGCATCGATCACGCAAGCGGGCTTTTGGGATGAAGCCGCATTATCAAGATATGCGATCGGCTTCCCTCGGTTTGTTCTACCAAGAATAGGGAAATCGTTTCTGGTCTCTTTAATGTTCAAAGAAGTTTTGGTTGGTAAGTTAAGACGGTTATCAATGGATTCTACTATCTAGCAGATGTACCGTGGTAGGACAACCTTGTACACTTCAAGTTTGTCTACTCATAACTTAGGAAATCCAATGAGGGCAGGGGCAATAAAACTAAAAAATTATTTTAGCGTTGGGCAGGGCTTGCCTAAGTTTTTCAACCCCGGATTCAGTTACCTTTGAATTCCATAGGTATACTTCGTTGAGAGTCTTGATGGAGGCTAAATCGCCCATGCCTTTATCCGAAACTTGGGTGCCGGAAAGATTTACATACTGCAAATATTGCAATTTCGATAGGTATTTGATGCCACTGTCTGAAACCTTAGTATTCCTAGCGTTAATCCATGTAAGGTTGGGATAACCACCAGCCATATTCAATGTTTTGTCTGTAATTTTTGTACGAGAGACATCCAGGTGAGATATATTGTTCTTGATTCCGCTAAACGCTCCAAGATTTGAGTCTTCCACTTCGCTTGCAAAAGACGAGAATTCAGCCCTTACCAATGGGCTTTTTTCAGCAAGCTGTCGTACCAAAGCTCCTGTTTTTTCTGCTGCGGTCAGGGATGACCTAGAGGGGGTACTCAGTCTCTTGGCTAAGGAATCTAAAAGAGAAGATTTTTTTTCAACTTGGGCGGTCGCTGGTTCAGCTTTTTTTACTTTGGGCTGGGCATTGGGGTCGGCCGCAGTGGCAGCAGGTTGCTCGGATGCACCCTCTAAAATCCATCTTTTAATCATTGTAATTTCCTCTTCTGACAAAGGTCCACCTTTAGGAGGCATGATTTCTGGGTCTTCTTTGTCGAGAGTGATCACTCGGTGTAAAGCACTTTCTGTATGATCTCCTGGGGTAATAATTGTACCATCCAAGTTTCCTTTGATGGCCCATTCATAGCTATCTAAACGCAAACCTGCTCGAGGTTTTATTGTTCGGCCTCTTTTAACAAAAGGGGCTCCATGGCATTCCAGGCACTTTTTCTCAAAAAGGGGCAGGATATGGTTGTGGAAGCTAACCGGCTCATCCGGTGCAGGTATACCACCTTTGGTCCCACTGGTACTACCTTTGGAGGGATTAGCACCTTCTGTTATCCATCTCTTGATTATGTCAATTTGTTCCGCATCAACCGGGCCACCTTTGGGCGGCATGAACAAATCGTCATCTTCGGGTAAAATAAGAACGGAATAAAGCCGACTCTTTTCTAAATCATTTTTAACTACCACCGGGCCATCGAGGTTTCCTTTCATGACTTGGGCAAAGCTGTCAAATCTGAGACTTGCTTTCGGGTTAACCATGCGTCCTGAGCGGTCAAAGGGAGCATGGTGGCAGTCATTGCAGCGTTCTGTAAGAATTGGCAGAACATGCCTGTCGAAATCGATCGGTTCACCTGGCTTTGGCTTAGCCCCCACAGCTTTAGCCAGAGCTTCTTCTGGACTAACCCCAAGCATCACAGGTACATGAGAGAAAAAAGACCCAGGTCTAAAAGTTGGTTTTTTGCTTGGCGGTGGTTTATGGATTTCATCGGATCCGGTTTCTCCATCGGTCGAAGTTGGAGCGGTAGCCACTGCAGTTGATGATACCACTTTTTCAGATGGTTTTTCCGAGGCACCTTCCAGAATCCACCGCCTAATCAGGTTAATCTGCTCAGCGGATAAAGGCTCACCTTTCGGGGGCATGACCATATCGTCATCGGGGGGGAGTGTTACCACTTCCATTAAGATACTTCCTTCGTCATCTCCTGGAATAATGACCGGGTCATCCCCGAAGCCCCTCATGAGCATTTCGTAGCTATCAAACCTAAGACCAGCTTTAGGTTTCATCGTCCGCCCATTTTTTTCGTAAGGTGCCTGGTGGCATTCATTACATTTTTGGTTCAAAATAGGCATGATTTGGGAGTGGAAATCTATACCTTTGCCAGCAACCTTAGTTTTGGCACTTTCATGAGATCCTGGAGGAGAAGGAGATGCGCTGGGCTTAGCAGGCATCCCCTTGGGGATACGATTCAATCTTGCACCGCTGATTAGGTAGCTCTGGTCATCTTGAGAAAGGGCTTTGAGCGGAACTTTAAAAAACTTACCACTTTTATTGGCGAGAATAAAGGTTTCACCTTCATAGCCTACAGCACGACCTTCAAAAGACTGACCCTGTGGAGTTTTAAAAACACGAAAAGGTTCAGCTCCATTAATTTGAAGATAGCAGAAGAATGAAATTAAGATTGAGAGCGGTAACTTAATCATTCACCGAAAATTTCCAGATTAGGCAATAACATCAAAAAGAGGCTCACCTTTGTGGGCAATTGTAAAGGGTCTACCGGAGGGGGAGTATTGAACATCATTTAAGGGAAGACCTAGTAGGTAAGCGATGGTAGCGTTTAAATCTTCAGGTTTGATCGGTTTTCCTTCAGTGGGTAAGCGACCTTTGTCATCGGTTTCACCGTAGGAAGTACCTCCTTTGACGCCACCCCCTGCTAAGAATGCAGTAAAGCAGTATGGCCAATGGTCACGGCCATCTCGGGCATTGATATTGGGGGTACGACCAAATTCAGATGTCAGAACAACTAAGGTTTCCTTGAGTAAACCTCTCATCTCTAAGTCTAGAAGTAGGGCACCCAGGGCTTTATCAACATCTGCGCAATTGTTTGCGACGGCTTCAAAATTATTTCCATGCGTATCCCAACCACCTCGGGTGACTTCAATATAACGCACTTTATTTTCGACTAACCTCCGTGCAAGAAGGCAACCTTGTCCGAAATTTGAAGTGCCATATAGTTCATGCATGGATTCAGGTTCCTTTGTAATGTCAAAAGCATTCAAATCCTCACTATTCATTAACTTAATCGCATCTTGATACAGGTTGGAATAAGCACGGACTTGTTTTTGGTTGTATTGGGCGGTGAAGTTAACATTTAACTTCTCGGCCATGGCAATACGGTTCCCGAATTTTTCTTGATCCAAGTAGGATGCCATAGAACTGTTGGCCAGTCCAGACTTCGGATTGCCTATGGGCAGGGCACCGTGCTCTGCCTCCAAGAAACCAGCACCACCACCACCACCACCAATCTTTACATTGCGGGGAATAGTTCGGTTGATGGGACCGGAAAGTTTTGAGACCCAACTGCCGAAGGTTGGGTGTACAATCGTTCCACGTTTAAGGTAACTGGTGTGCATCAAATAACTTGCTTGCATATGAGCCCCTTGGCTAGTCACCATAGTCTTGATGACTGCGGAGTTGTGCATGTGCTGAGCAGTTAAAGGAAGGTTTTCCGACAAAACTACACCGTCTGCACTCGTGGCGATGGACTTCACTGGACCCTGGATATCAGGGTTGTTCGGCTTTGGCCCAAAAGTGTCCAGGTGAGACATGGCACCAGACATATTCAGGTAAATTACATGTCTTGCTTTGGCCGGCCTGGCCCCTGGAGTTAGGGCTTTGACACTGTTGTGGATAAAAGACCCAGCCATCGGCATAAGTCCGACGCCGAGACAGGCTTTTGCGGCATTGGCAATAAATTCTCTGCGACCTAGTTCATCGATTGTGTTGAGTGATAGATTCATAAGGTATCTCCTTCTTGTGTATTATTAAATTTAGTGATTTTCAAATTATTGAATGAAAAGAAATTCGTGACTGTTTACCAAAACCCAAACCAAGTCTTTTTCAGGGTGATTACTTCCCCGGATGGCGTCTTTAAAAACCCTTATTTCAGAACTGGTGGGTTCCCGGTTTAGAGTAGCAAGAAAGGCATTTTCGATTTTGGTGTCTACGGTTTTACCTTTTTTGAGCATTTGAATGAGCGGAACCTTATCGTCTTTTAATAGCTGTTTTTCAACATACCCGTTGAGCAAGTTTAGAACTTGAGTCACGGAGGCTTGTTTGTGGCTTCCTTCGATAAGATCTCTATCAGAGGCTCCAAACTCACGGATCAAATGCCCTGCAGGAGCTGGGGAACCTACTTCAGAGGCCCTTACTGTGTTACGGTCTCTAACGTAATTGCCGTAGTCATGGGCTGGTTTAGCATAGGACGAGGTTATTTCAGGAGCAGAAGTCTGTTTTTTCTTGAATTGGCTAAGGCAAGAGCGGCAGCAAAAAGCAACGGTGTCCCCATCTTCGTTAAAAGCAAGCAAGGAGGGGTCTACTGGTCGCCCCGGCTTAATGAGACAGTCAGAGTTAATTGGGTCACCAAATTTCATTTCTGGTTGGGAAGCCGAGGCTGAATTCGAAGGACTGGGCTGGCTTTCTTTGAAACGACTGAGACAGGAACGGCAGCAAAAAGCTATGGTTTCACCATTTTCATTCAGGGCTTTCAGAGACGGGTCAATAGCACGCCCTGGTTTGAGTGGGCATTCTGTGTTAATGGGATCTCCAAGTTTTTGAGCCATTTCTTTATTTTCTTCAGGCTTCTTAATGGTTGCTCCCGGTTGGAGACCCGCTTTTTTCATCATCAGGGCAAATAACTCTTCACCAGACATCTGAAGGTAAGCTTCGTAGGTACTGTAGGTATCGCCTTTCTTGATTTGACGGGTATCCACATCATCGTAGTTGAGGGCCACTAAGGAGTCCCAAAGTTGCTCCCCGCTCATTCTTTCCATGAGAGGACCTTGATAGAAGTAGGGAATACTTCCTCGGGTGGGAGTTTGGATATTGGGGCCCGCCAATACCCACTTTACTTCCGGAGGCATTATATTGTCTTTTGCATCGCGTGCCATCATGTCGGGTTTGGGCGATTCGCGTTGAAAGGCTTGGGTGTTGTAAATAATGCGTAAAAATTCTTTGATATCGTAATTTAGGGCAACCATAACCTTTTCCAAGTGCAATTGTAGCTCTTTGTCGGTGGGCAAAGTATCATCGATCATATTGTCGAGAGGTTCAATGAAGGCTAAACCAAAAGCTTCTTTCCAAAGTCGATTTACGATAACAGCGGTAAACCTTGGGTTTGACTCAGATGCGACCCAGTTCGCGTAGGAAGATCTAGACCCAGTGGTTTCAAGGTTTTCATCCAATTCTACAGCGAGGCCGAAAATGGTGCTAGCCTTGATTTCTTGGTTAGGTTTGGCGTTATCATACTGGTAGTCTCCTGGCAGCTTGATCATACCATTTCCCATACTGGTTAGGCCAATTCCCATAATATCATTGAAGCTCAAACTCGCTCTACGAATTTTTTCAGCTGCGTTGACATTATCTTCACGATTAAACCTATTTCGTTCTTCCCTGACGAGTTTATTGAAGACACTCATGTTTTCACCTGAATTGTAGCGAGAATTTCCGGCACCTTGGGTAAAGGCAGCCATTTCGTAAAATTGTTTTTGTGTCCAACGGTCAAAAGGGTGATCGTGGCACTGGGCACACTCAAGGCTTGTGCCTAGGAAAATCCTAACGGTGTTGGACATATTATCCAACTGCATACCCGCGTCGCGTATGAAATAGCCAACAGCACCATTACCTCGCTCCCACATGGGACCCGAGGCAGATAGCATCTCTTTTATCCAGACATCATATGGTTTGTTGGTGGCGATTGATTCTTGGATGTAATCAATGTATGGTCTTCCTGAAACCCGATTTCCAAGGCTATCCTTGGCACGCAATATATCTGCCCAAAAATGAAACCAGTGGCTAACATAACCGTGACTGCCAAGTAATTTGTCGATAAGGTCTGACTTTTTATTGGATCGATCCCGGTTTTCGAGGAACTCTGTTGCTTCTGCGTGGGTGGGAATACGACCAATAATTTTGAGGTATGCTCGCCTGAGGAAAACTTCTTCGCTTGCCATTTGATTTGGCCGCAGCCTGTAAGATTGAAGCCTTTTCTCAATGAGGCTGTCGATATATCTGGCATTCGCTTTGAGTGCGGATGGCGAAAGCGGTTTTTGAAATTCTGGAAGGGCATCATGGTTTGGGGCAAAGTTATTTTTTACAAAGGCTTGGTCGTCCTCCGTAAAAATGTCCAAACTAATACGAAATAGCTGGTTGTCATCACTGCGCCTTAGAAGGATATCACCATCTTCGAAAAACTTTTCAACTTTGCCTTTTATTTTTTGACCATTCTTGGAGTGGAAATCTCTTTCGGCCAACCCAAAAAGCGAAAAGTTTGAGAGTGTCAAAAAAGCAAAAAATACGAGAAGGAATTTCATGGTACAAATTTGATCCGATAACACTTTCTTGGCAAGATTTTTATAGTAGATTCTTCAGTAGATTTTAACTCACAATAAGTCATTTATCTATTCCCTAAAGTGATAAAATCTTTTGTTTTATTTTAATTTAAATTTACCAGCCTAAAAGTATGGGTGATTTGGCTAGTGATTTTAAGAAGCAAAGCTCATATGCAAGGGAAATCGGTCAGGTTTTTTTAGCAAGTTAGTACCGCAAAATCGAAAAAGAGCTTTTTCAAAAATCTGATCGCTGTTTAAGTTGCAACAAATACTGTGCGGGGCGGTTTGGTCTGCCTGTAAGTGGATAAGTTTGGTTCGGTTTTAAGTTGAGGTTATTGGCCTGTCAGAGAAGGCAGGCTTTAGCTCGTTAAAAATCTAAAATCAATTTTTTGAATGCGAAGGAGAAGCTTATGTTATTTTTACAGTAAAAGATATGGGTTTGCATCTTGAACATTGCTTCGATCCCATTTTTGTCGTTAGTAAAGCTATTTCAATGACTCCAACCACGAAGATTGCCCTTACCATTATTGCTTTTTGGGTCTGTGTTTCTTGTGAAAAAAAGAAAGAATCTGCAGAGGGAGTAAGTCGGGTGAAATCTGATAACAGCCTGTATCGATTGAGTGACCATGTCGGGGCTGAAGCCTGCGCGGAATGCCATCAGGAGGCTCATGGTAAATGGAAGGAGTCTCATCACTACCATGCGATGGAGTTACCCAGTGAACAGACGGTAAGGGCCGATTTCAATAACTCGATCTTTGAAAATTATGGAGTAACGACAAAATTTTTTAAAAATGGCGAAAAATATCTGGTTGAAACTGAAAACCAGGAGGGAGAAATGGAAGTTTTTGAAGTTGCTTACACCTTTGGCTGGGAACCCCTCCAGCAATACTTGGTTAAATTTCCTGATGGTCGGATGCAGGTCTTGCCCACCTGTTGGGATGTCGAAAAAAAAGAATGGTATCATTTGTACCCGGATGAAAGGATTGCTCCATCAGATCCTTTATTTTGGACTCGATCTCTACAAAACTGGGACCACATGTGTGCGGATTGTCACTCCACCAACCTGAGGAAGAAATTTGATGATGCCACCCAAACTTTTTCCACCGCCTATTCTGAAATTAATGTTTCTTGTGAATCTTGTCACGGTCCAGGTCGTGAACATGTTGATCATGCAAGGGCTGGAAATGGTTTTTTAGGTATGCCGAATTTTGCTCTGGCCGATATAAACAGCAGCAATGTTGCCCAAATAGAGGCATGCGCGAAGTGTCATGCCAGGCGCAGCTTTGTCCACCCCGGTCACCATGCCGGAAACTCTTTTTTGGATCATTTTTTACCAGAGGTTGTGCAACCCTGGTCGCCAGATATGCAGGTTCCAACTTACCATGTGGATGGACAAATTGACGACGAAGTTTATGTCTATGGGTCTTACACCCAGAGCAAGATGTTTCATCAGGGGGTCAAGTGCATTGACTGTCATGATCCGCACACAGTAAAATTGCATTCCTATGACAACCAACTTTGTACCCGTTGTCATGTGCCTACGGATAAAAACCCTCTAGGTTTCGATACACCTGCCCACCATTTTCATCCAATGGATACCGCGGGTGCAAAATGTGTGGAATGCCATATGCCACATAAAACCTACATGGGGATCGATGAGCGTAGGGATCATAGTATTCGAATTCCACGCCCCGACCTGTCTGTGAAGTTTGGTTCGCCAAATGCGTGCAACCAGTGTCACCAAGACAAAGATGCACAATGGGCGTCCGATGCTGTTGCCCAGTTTAAAGGTCCGGATCGACCGAAAGAGGCACGCCACCCGGCGGCTTTTCACGCTTTCAGAACTGGGAACCCGGAAGCTGAAAAACTTTTATTGGATACATGCCAGGATGCTGAATCACCCGCTTTTACCCGTGCTGGTGCAATGCTTGCGCTGCGAGAATTTATCAGCGATGTCAGCTTCGAGGAAGCGAAGAGAAGCCTCGATTCTAATCAATCTGTAATCCGGGTTGCAGCCTTATCGAAATTAGAAGGTTTGCCGGTTTCAGAAGCATTTCCAGAATTAGTTGAGATGCTGGAAGACCCCATCCGTTCTGTCCGCACAGAAGCTGCCCGTTTACTTTCACGGGCTTCACCCGGTTTATTTACGACTGAGGGCCGAAAACTTTTTGAGAGTGTTTTGGAAGAACTTAAACTTCGCTACACTAGCAATCTTGACAGACCCGAATCTCATCTTTCCTTGGGCATTCTGGCTGAAAATCAAAATCTTCCTCAGGAAGCAGAGGCTTATTACCGGCAAGCGATTCGGCGCGAGGATACCTATGTGCCCGCTCGGATGAACCTGGCTACTTTGTTAAATAAGAGAGGAAAAAATAAAGAAGCCGAAAAATGGTTAAGAGAAGCCGCCCGCCTGCAACCAACTTGGGGGCAAATTCACTATTCCCTTGGGTTATTACTGGCAGAGAATCCGCAACGAATCCCAGAATCCATACGATCTCTGGAAAGAGCGGCTGCCTATTGGCAAGAAAACCCCCGGGTGCACAACAACCTAGCCATCGCTTACTGGCAGAATAGGCAATTCGATCAAGCCATTCATTCTTTTCGTTCCGCCATTCAGCTTCACCCATCAAACCCAGAGTATTTACAAAACCTAGTGCAGTTACTCTCTCAACAGCAAAGGTGGAGGGAGGCAGTGCCGTATGCTGAAAACATGGTACGATTACTACCCGAAAATCAAGAAGTTATTTCTTCATTATCCCTGATTAAACAGCGAGCGTTAGAGGCTGGGGAATAAGAGTGGAGCCACCTGTCAGATTCGAACTGACGACCGTTCGCTTACAAGGCGAGTGCTCTACCAACTGAGCTAAGGTGGCGAAGATTAAGAATTTTATTAGATTACTTTCAGCTAAAAGGCAACCTGAGAATCTGTGGATCCTTTACTTAGCGGGAGAGTTTATTTCACAGTCATAAAGTTTTTCAGGGGGTACTTTATCAAGTAGCAGCGACTTGCAAGTACCTAAGCGGGCTGACTCGATCTCTTTAGCATAGGAAATGGAGTGCTTTTCCTGCACAAGTTTACCGGCCAAAAGAGGCTCTTCAGGGTAAAGTTTTTCCACCCTTCGGAAAAAGGCACTGGGCATTCTGAAAGCACCAAGAGATACTGAGTGAAGTGCATCCATGGGCAAACCCGTAAGCAATTCGTCAAAGAGCTTCCTGTAGCGTTCTTCAAAGTTGAGACAGTCCATTACAGGGTCAATCCGAATCCCTACCTGCCAGCCAAGTTTGGCCAGTTGATGCATGGCCTTACTCCTTGCATGCACGGACGGGACTCCGTGCTCGAGTTGTTTACTTATTTCTTCGGGTGTAAAGCTAAAGGCGCATACAACATTGCCTAGAGGATTCATTTTTTTCAACACCCCAATGTTCAAGCTTTTGGTACGCAATTCAAGGCATGCCTTGGGGTGTTGTGCAAAAAGTGGAAGAAAGAATTCAGCAAATTGAGTGATAGATTCCATTCCTAGGCTATCACAATCATAGCCTGAAAAAAACCAACTGGGTTCATGCTCTGTCTGATTTACCTGGGTAAGGATATCCTCCCAGAAATCTTCATAATTAACAAAGAGTACATAGTGAGCGGACGGAAACATACCCTGCAAAAAGCAATACCGGCAATCATAGAGACAGTTTAGAAGGTGAGAGAAATAAAAGTTTTGCCTTCCACCAATCCCATAGCTCGGAGGGATTGAATGAATTTTCTTTCCATTTTGTTTGGCGAGTATAAGGGCCGGGTTTTTCTTTTGCAGCCTAAAGCTTTGCCCGTTGGGGTTGAATACTTCCTTGTAATGATTGCAGGGAATTTTCCTGGCCTTGGGGAAGCGGAGAAAGAATTGCTGGGTCCGGGGGTGTGCTTCAAGGTCTCTTTCGTAATAAATGTAATCTATCATGGGAGCACGCGGTGAGGTTCGATGAGATCGGCTAAAGATTTTAAGGCGTTTTTGGCATTACTTTCACGCTCTAAGGATTGCAATATTTCCGCATCGTGAATTTTCAAAGACTGAGCTTGGTTGAGCAATCGCACCAGCAAATGGGTTTGGGTCTGGGAAAATTTTTGAGTGAGCAAAGCTTGTTTCTTAGATGCTGCTACATCTGAACTTGGCGTAATTTCGTAAGCTAGTTCTTCCAATTGCTCAACTATCGATAAGATGGTGGCGAGGTTCTTTTCAATCCCTTTTGTGACACTCCCGGGGTTGACTGTATGAATTGGGTGTTGCAAATTGTCAGAAACGATTTTTACCACTTGTACCAGTTCACGGGTGATACATTTTGAGGCTGTGAAATAAAAACTATGAGCTTCCATATCATAGCCGATATCAGATTCATAATTTTGACTGGGTTGATTGCAGGTTAGAAGAGTGGATCTGGTTATCTGAGGGTCGATAAGCTGCGGAGGGTAAAATGTCTGCCTGTCTTTTTCTGCTATGATTTGATCTGCAATAAAAAGAGATTCTATTTCGAGGGATCGATGCCCAGCGATACCAAGGTTGAGGAATGAGGGTGCCGCACCACTTTCAAGACTTTGGCTGAGTAAGAATCCTGTTGCACCTGCGGATGCAATTTTTCCGATTCCAGAGATTACAAGCAGGTGTTTATCATTTTGGAAGGTAGGAAAGGGTAGGGAACCTGATACCTTTTTCATTTTCAGGGCATCAATCAATGGTTTGGCTTCTGCTTGTAAAGCGATAACGAAATTCATGAGTTTAAACCGATTCGAACGAAGGCAATAAATTTTTATATTGGAGGGATTTTTGGAGGTACATTTTAGCCTCTTTTTCTTTGTTATGTTTCCTGAAACCTGCTGAAAGTACCTTACATTTTTGCACAAGATTACACAAGATAGCTTCTTTATTACTGGATGAAATACCGGTTGTTTTTACAAGTTTCTCCAGAGATTGAACCCGAAAACGGTCCATGCCCCAGACCTGTCTAGATAGTTGGTCATCATGCCCCCCGTTTTTGATAACCAATTTTTTATCGATGTAGCCGAAGGATTTTTGCATTAAAATGCGCAACCACAAGTCATAGTCTTCGCAAACAGGAAGACTTTCGTCAAAGCCTTCAAATTGTTCGAAAATGGAGCGATGGAGAATAACAGAGGATGGGCAAATCAGGCATCTGACCAATGATCTTTGAAAAAGCTGTTCCGGAGACTTGTCGAGGTATTTGGGGGGGATCACCTGGTTCCCATTTCGCACCCAAATCTCATTGGTGTGGGAGGCAAGAATGTGGACATTTTCATGGTGAAAACAGCTTTGTTTCTCCAGCTTGTCCGGTTGCCATTGATCATCCGAGTCAAGAAAGGCAATCCAGGGATATTGGGCTTTTCGAGCCCCCAAGTTTCTGGCGGCAGATACTCCCTTGTTTTCTTGACGGTACCATCTGATTTCAGGAAATATACCGGCAAGCTTTTCTTTGAGAGAGCGTGGAGATCCGTCATCAACAACTATGACTTCAGCAGGGGCCAGGCTTTGCTTGTAAACGGAAGACAGGGCTTCACAAAGGAAATCTACCCGGTTTAAGCAAGGAATGACGACCGAAACTTCAAAAGCGCACGCTTGAGCGGACGCAGTCACAGCAAAAAAAGTGGGGAGGTTAAAATACCTTTACAGGAATTTCAACAGGCTCGTAGCCAGATGCCGTGATGATCATTTTACCTTCTCCGGATTCACCACCCCGAACTGGGATGTTGACTGTTTTATCTCCTTCGGCAATGGAAGCCTCTGGCATAATAATAGACTTGGGGATGTTGGTTTTGATATCGATAGGAATACCGCCGGCAGGGGCTTCGTAATCAATTTTGAATAAAACCGTCACCGAATCTCCCGATTGGATTTCAAGGGAATTGGGGACAACGCTGAGTACGCTTTCATCGATTCTAAAGTTTCCTATATCCAAAGCACCATGGGGCCCACCAATAAGTTGAACCGGGTAATCAACCCCAGCCGGTAAAGAGGGAACGGTAAACCTGAGTTCATTTTCCGAAAGGTATCGAGTGCTTGCCTTCTCTTCTCCAATGCTAATGGAGTCGTACTTGGTAAGACCTCGCCCTTGAACCGCGATTTCTACACCAACCGGGCCACGGTAGGAAGCGAGATTACCAACATAGCGGTTTTCCAGGCGAAAAACTTGAAGCTCACTTTTGAGGGATCTTTGTGTCTGAGCTCCACTGTCTTTTTCTTTAATGTACTTGGCCTCAAAGTAATAGGTGGCTTCGTCAAAACCTGTAGGTAATTTATAATCACAACTCCAAAGAGTCGGGTTTACCGGGTCTTGACTCATCGCGAACCTTTCACCACCGACCACAAGGGCAACTTCAATTGAATCGGATAAAATTTTTCTATCCTGTAAATCAACTTCTGTTTGCAGGGTATAGATACCAGATGGGTTTTGGCTAAGGTTTGTAGAAGTCAAGTTAATGAAACTTGGTCTCTTGCAACTTGAAAAAATGAACAAGCTTAGTGACAAGCCAATAAAAGGGATTAGTTTGGTTTTTAATTTCATGATTATTTTAAAGGTAACTTCTTATAGATTACACAATGCATAAAAAAAGTAAAGAGGCAGGACAGATTTCGAACCTGGGTATGTACATTCATGTTCCATTTTGTTCCACTACCTGTGATTTTTGCGCATTTTACCAACAGAGACCAAGCAAAAAGGGATTTGAATTATTTTTTAAGGGTTTAAAGAGGGAGATGGATTACTTTTCTACCGATAGTTCTTTTTCGACTGTTTTTATTGGAGGTGGAACTCCCGGTCTTCTCGGACCCGACCAAATAATCGATTTGGGTGAAATTATCCGCAGCCAACAATTGGAAAACTCGATTGAATGGAGTGTGGAAATTGCACCATCTGAAATAACCGCTGAAAAACTCAAGAATTTGAAGGAAATTGGGGTCAATCGTATATCTCTGGGGGTTCAGACTTTTGATCCCCAGTTAATGAAAGAGCTGGGCAGGGACCACGAGGTCGACCGGGCTCTCAAGGCTTACCAGCTTATTCGGGAAGCCGGCTTTTTATCGGTAAATATTGATTTACTCTTTGGTGCCCCTGGGCAAAGCCTGGCAATGTGGGAAGAAGATTTAATGAAAGCGGTTCAGCTTGATCCAGACCACATTTCCACTTACTGCTTAACCTTCGAAGAAGATACTGCTCTGTTTGTAAAGCTTTCGGAGGGGAAAGTGAAAATTGATCCGGAAAAAGAGGCGGCATTCTACGAGACTGCTTGGGAATTCTTACCCCAGCAAGGCTTTCCACAATATGAAGTATCCAATTATGCAAAACTTGGAAAAACTTGTCTACATAACCTAAGCACCTGGGCCATGAATGATTGGGTTGGTTATGGGCCATCCGCTGCTTCACAAGTAGGTGGAGTTCGGCGCAAGAATCTTGCTAATTTGGAAGAGTGGGCCGAACAATGGGAACGATCTGGTGAAGCAAAATTTGCCGAATTTGAAAAGCTGCAACCTTATGACTTGGCCAGCGATGCAATCCTCTTCGGTCTCCGAATGAATCAAGGGATTAACTTAGAGGATATTGGTCGAAAATTTCAAATAGAGGAAGTGTACTTTAGGGAAACCGAAAACTTTTTTCAAAGCCTCGAGAAAGAAGAAATGATGGAGAAAAATGATCATTGGAAATTAACCACAAAAGGCAGAATTTTGGCAGATGCGATAGCTAAAGAAATACCTTTTGAGAACAGTTTTCCTAAGTAGCTGATAGAGCGTGTTTCAAAAGTTTACTGCTTTCTTCCAGACCCCCTGTTCTTGCCCTAAGAATCCAGTTGCTTTCAAAGCGCTCAACAATTTCTGCCCATTGATGGTTTGTCCTGCAGGGGAAACCCATCATTGATATTCCTTTGTTCAGGCTGATGAGGTTTAAGTCGATAGCCAAAGAAAGTTCACGGTGAAACTTACCATCACCCTGAAATTCCTGGGTTTTATCGAGGTCATTCTGCAAAGATTTTAAAAATTCAACACCCTGCAATAGTTTGGGTTTGGTGAAATTTTCCTTGAGGAATCCAGGCATTTTTTCGGGTTGCGGGCTGAACAGAATATTCCATGCAAGACTGGCATTGGGGATATTTGCCCCAATGATTTGATCAAGCTTCCCCACTTCCATAAGCAGGCTTGCCGGGTCAGCCATGGAGGATGACCATAGGCTTTTATTCATTTCCACGGCAAGTGACTGATCATCAATTTCTTGATTATTCCATCCCCATTGGGCAGCTAAAAATAAGGAGGGGTAAAAAATGGGCCACGCTTGATGATTTCCGCAATCCCCCCAGCTCGTGAGGAGAATACCATCGGCCTTGTGCTTGAAAGCATGGGTGAATGCATTGGCTAAGTTTTGTCGTGCGGTTGGCCATCTTCCCGAAAAACTCCGCCAGGTAGCGGTGCCGGGGGCGAGGCAAAAGGAGAGACCGCATGCAGATATGGCTTTGGCTTGCTCGGCAAAAGGGTGATCCGCTTCGTATCCCCAAATGATCGGTTTCGCGGATGGGGGGACAAGCTTTGCATTTTCAGGTTCCTCAAGAAGGACATCGGCCCAAAACTGCATACACCTGCCATGTTTTTCCACCAACCTGCGGATACCATCGAGGTGCTGCAGGTATACCTTCGCTTTTCCCTGGCTTTTTACCTGATCAGCACTCCATCCTTGACCGAGTTCCCAGGGCTCATCCAGACCGACATTAAAATTGCGGGAGCTAAAGTTTGGAAGGTATTCCTCGTATAAGCGGTCCATGAAATCCAAACTTGCCTGGTTTGGTTTGAGGGTACTGCCGTGGTCTCTTTCCATGAAAGGTTCTTCTCTGCGGAAACCAGTGGGGCACTCAGCAAGATGGTGATAGTCTTCGTGTCTTAGCCACCTTTCAAAGTGCCCAAAGGAATTGAGATTGGGTACAAGTTCGATGAATCTTGCTTTACAATATTGATCGATTTTTCTGATTTCAGCACCGGTTAAGGGAGATGAATTTTCCCAGACAATTGCATGGGCAGCGAAAGCGAATGTATGTTCTATATAAAGTTGTAATTCATTGTAACCTATCTTTGCAATGAGATCGATAAGTTCGAAAATGCTTTCCATGGTCGGCACTTTACAGCGACTTACATCAAGCATAAACCCACGCTGTTTAAAAACCGGAAAATCTTCAATTCTCATGCAGGGGATATCTTGCTCAAAGGCAGGGTGCTGCAGGATTTTATCAAGGGTATTGAGTGCTCGGAAAACCCCTGCCTCTTGCCATGCTTCGATGCATATCTGATCTGGCGTTATTTCCAAATAATACCCTTCTCGGTGGGTAAGGATTCTTTTTTTAATGAGGAGATTAGCCGAAGAAGTTGTCTTGGAAAATGGATAAGCGTGGGAAATAAAAAAATCGCGGGAAACTTCTTCGAATCGAGGCTCTAGAATTTGAAGACTCCAGCCTTTGAGCCTCTTGAAAAAGCCCGAATTAAAAGATACATTTTGAGGCTTCGGAAAAATGGGAAGGGTTTTGCTCACCTTATATTTTCTTTTTGGGAATGATTATGCCCATGCCCCAGGTGATGAAAACGGTGAGGGGCCATGCCCAAACTGTATTAATTGTAATTCCAAGTTCCCCCTGATTGTCTCTTAGAAAGCTCCATTCGAGTGCACCCCGGAATGAGATGATATCATAATTGATCAGAATTTGATAAAAGTCCGGTCGTAGGCTTGCCACCAGTAAAAAGGAGAGGGTAAAGCCAATGGATAGGCCTTTGACACTGGCCTTAGGGGTGAGAAGGGAGGCCAAAAACATCCCCAGCATTGGTCCAGTTGTGTAGGAAATCATACCAAAGGCCAACTTGACCACATCGACATTGCCTCGCAGAGAATCAAGTTCAATGGCAAAGGCAGATAACAATACGCCCCAAAACAGAACAAGAGCCCGGGAAAAGAAAAGTTTTTTCCTTTCCTCTCCTTTGCCGAACCGGTCCTTAAATAAGCTTAAGGTTGTCTGGGATAAGGCCGCCAGGATGGAATCTAGGCTGGATATAGCCGCGGCAAAAACTCCGGCAAGAATAAGCCCTCTTAACCCAACAGGCAATTCAGTTACAATCCAAACCGGGTAGATCGAATCTGAGTCTTGGGTAAAGATTTCTGGCTCCATTCCGTTCATCCTCATAGGTTGGTAATAGGCAAAGAGGGCAGCCCCAACGAAAAGCATGAGCAGTGTTAGGATCAGAGCTCCTGAACTGGCAATCATCGCTTTTCGGGCATCTTTAGCATCCCGGCAGCAAAACATTCGTTGGGCATTCAGTTGGTCCACACCGAAGGCACTTAAATTTTGAAAAGGCACGGCGATGATTGCTACCCACAGGGTAAACCCGACAGCTGGGTCTGTTGTCAGGTTGAGTAGGGTGAACTTACCGTCACTGTTCCCGATATCGATCATTTCTGACCAGCCTCCATCCAGGGTGGAGAGGATCCAGCCGAGAGAAAAGAGGCCGGCTCCCACAAAGAGAAAAAACTGCATGACATCAGTCCAAATGACCGTCCTCATCCCTCCCATCAGGGTCCAACCAATGGCAAACAAACCAATGATCCAGATACAATGATCAAACTCGAGGGGCGTCACGATTTTAAGAGCCAGGGCAGCCACCAAAACCCGAACACTTTGGCCGAGAATGCCTCCAATTTGAAAGATAAGCGTAGCCAAGCGTTTAGCTCCTTCCCCTAACTGGTTACCCATGTAGTCGTAGGGACTAAAAATTTCTCTTTGGTAGAAAACTTTGACAAAATAAACACCCACGATCACCCGGGCGATAATGGAACCGATTCCCCATTGCAGGTAAGTGAAGTCACCTCCGCCAGCGTAAACCATACCGGGCACTCCGATAAAGGTGACACCACTTATTTCAGTGGCTATAATTGAGCCGGAAACTGCCGGCCAGGGCAAAGATCTACCCCCAAGAAAAAAGTCTTTTATCGTAGACTGTTTTCCTCTCAACTGATGGCCCACCCAGGTGGTTATGGCTAGGTACGCACCTACCACTATCCAGTCAATATTCGTAAAAAAATCGTGATAATCCATCCGTCCCTTATCAAAGGGTTTTGAAGCCAGTGTGGAAACGGAAAAGATTACTTCGTGAATAAGTAATGCTATTGGGAATAAGTTCTTGTTTTCAGCTTATAGTTAATCTGAGAAAAAGATGTATGAAGCCGTTTACCTTGGTCATTGGTGCATCCGCCCTTTTCATCGCCGGTTGCGCTGCTTATTTTAGTGTGCGGGGTATCGCTCTTACTTTTGGTGCGGTTAGTTCTTTCACCATTCCCATCATTATTATGGCGTCGAGTTTGGAGTTTGGGAAACTGGTTGCGGCCTCTTTCCTCTATCGTCATTGGAAGACTTGTAATCAAAGTCTGCGCACCTATTTGCTCCTAGCAGTTGCCTTGCTTATTTTTATCACTTCTGCTGGGATTTACGGCTATCTTTCCCAAGCTTTTGAGGAAACCCTTAGCCAGGTGGATGGGTATGAAAAGGAGATTGTAAGTTTACAGAGGCAACAGGGAGAGTTTGACCGGCTGTTTCAGGCCTATCAGGCATCGGGACAGCTCGGGTCTGTGCTCCGGGAAGAAAAGCAGGGGGAAGAAAGACTCCGCTTGGAAAAATATATCGAGGAAAGAAGAAAAGATATTGCTTCCGCTGAGCAGTCAAAAACCCGCCTGGCCGACGAGACCGATCAAATCATTGTTGGTGAGCGTCAAAAACGAGAAGAGGAAAAAAAGCGACTGGAAGAAGTTATCAGGGTTCGTCGGGCCGATATTTCCAAATTGGAGGAAAGACGTAAGGAATTTAAATCTGAAATCGATCAAAGAATTACCAAAGAACTTGCGAAGGAAGAAAAAATTAATCAAAGACTCGCGGAGTTAGATGCTGCAGTTAAGGTATATCGAGATCAGGGCCCCGGGGGCTTTCTTAAAGAAAATGGTTTTAAGAAAGCCGCTGACTTGCTGAAGACGCAGGCTGATGAGAGGGAAGGTCTACGGACATCGATTTCTGAAATTAATGGAGCCATTGAAAAGGCCCGAGACGATCTCAACAGGCACTACGCTTCCCTGGATGTAAGAATTGAATCCATTCGAAATGAAATATCAGATGCGAACCAAAAAATTACAGGATTAACCACCGGAAGTGCGGAGCAAGCAGGCAATATGAAAACTGCCCTCGAAAACCTGCAGAAAGCCCGAGCATCCGTGGATGATAGGATTAAGTCTTTAGAGTCAGAAATGGCCGAAGCCAGTAAGAAAATAACCGCAATGAGTGAAGCTTCTTCCGCTTTTGGCCCGGATAGTTCGGCTGAATTAGAGGAGAAGAAAAGCGAACTTCAAACAAAAAAAGAGGATGCTGAAAGGCGAATATTAGAATTGGAGGGGAACATCCGTTCCACAGATATTGGTTCTTTCAAATTTGTTGCCCGTGCTTTTGACCCAGAGGTGGCCGCAGCGGAAGCGACCGAAAACCCCGTTTTGATTGAAGAAGCTATGAACCGGGCGGTTAACCGGGTGGTTAAGTGGTTTATCCTCATTCTGGTTATAGTGTTTGACCCATTGGCTGTAACGCTGGTGATTGCGTTCAATGCCACGCTATTGCGTAAGAATTCGGATGACACAAAGCAGGAGCGACTTCCTGAAAATCCTTCGGGTAGTAATCAAGCCAAAGGCCCAAGTCCCGTGATCGTACTTTTACTTGTGGGTGCGTTGATTTATGGAATCTATTCTTGGTTGCCGGACGGAAAGTCCCAACGCCCCCCAGCTGATACCTTGCAAAGGAGTGCCACGATGGATGATCTTGCTTCAAGCAAGCTGGATGACCGTGCTTTGGCGTATGTGCCTGGAGAGGCTTTTGGAGTCTGCAGTTTTTCAAGCTTAAGGATGGTGGAGGAGGTGGGGGTTCCAAAAATATTACCCATGGATTTGCTTTCCCGCGCTCCCTTTTTTAAGGATATGCTTTGGGATCCTCAATCTTGTGGAATTCAGCCAAATGGCCGGACTCTTTATTTTTTACAGTTGCCGAGTGATCTTTACAGAGAAAAGCGGGCAGGGGATGTACTTTTTGGCTTGGTTTTACCCATCGGTGATGATCTGAAAGTGAAGAAGTTTATCCTCGATCAATTGGGTCTGAAAACGCAAAACCCCAGTTGGAAGATCCATGAAAACATGCTGCCCTCTTTTTATTCACTGCATCATAATTCAGCTCATGTATCGATTGGCTTAGACCGAAATTGTTTAGTTTTGCTTACTTCCTGGTGGTCTGATCAGCCGGATTCTCGTTTTTTGGAAAATGAAATGAAAAATATTTTTCAATTTGGGCAGACCTCCAACAAACTTTCCCCCAAGCTTGCCACCCGTTTACGGGGAAATGATTATGATGTGGCTGCTTTTCTCCTGGCGGAAAACTTTTTTAGTCCGTTTCAGAAAACAGCTGAAGAAACAGAATTATTGAATACATTTCGTGAGTTCTTAACTTTTGAGGCAACCCTTAAGGCGAAAGCCACTCTGGATGGATTATCGATTCGGGGAGAATATGACTATGGGAGTGAAATATTGAATGCTGGGTTTGGCTTTAAGGTGGCAAGCTTGATGGAAAAATTTAGGGAGAGCCCAAACTCTTCGAGTTTATCCAGTGTCTTTGGTGAATTTGTGGAAATTTTCATTCAAAGATTAGATTACCAAAGTGTGGTTCGGCTGTTGGAGAGAATAGACCTCAGGAAATCAGAAGGTTTTGGGGCTTTCTCCGGATTGGAATTTACCAGTGATATTCAAGGCACACGAAAGGGTACCTTTATGCTCAAAATGAGTTCGACCGACTCTGTCGGGGCTTCTTTGGGTTTGGCCATAGATTTATTTGTTGAGACATTGAACCCTTTCAGTGGGCAAGTAACCCAAGACTCTCCTTGATGTTACCAGGGCTAAAGAAGGCTTTTACACTTACGGGTTTGTGCTTTTTAATGGCTCATTGTGCATCAAAGAAACAAGGCTCCATGCCTTCCCAAGATAAATCAAAAGCCATCAAAAGTAGTTCTCTTTCGACTGCGTCTTTGAAAAAGAAGGTGACGCAGAAGAGTAAGTTTTCAGGTTTGGTGAACCCTAAGAAATATGACGAAAAAAGGACCGAAAAAAATAATAATAGCTCTTTCTTCATGGATAAAAATCCTGGCAAATCCGTTACGAGATCTATTGAAAAGCCAAAGAGTACGAGCGGTGGTTTATTGCAAGACACAGCCAAAATAGAAACTTCATTCAAGAGCAAACCCAAAGATCTTAACCTGGACACGGAGCCCAATATTCCGAAACCGGAAAAAGCCTACAGCCCACCCAAAATAAAAAGAAAAGTATCCGATCAATCAAATTACAGGGAAAGTAACCCTCCACTTTCCCCGAACTTTGAAAAAAGGAGCAGTGCAGGCAATCCGAAAATATTGAAGTCGGGAGAAGAGGTCCATGAAGTCAATAAACCTGCACCTGAACATAGGGCAGGAGTGGCAGAGGCTGAAAAGTCGGGTATACAGGCTTTGGGTAGTTCGGAATCAGCATCACAGGTAAAGATTTCTGTTTCTTCTCCCAAAAAACACATTGCATTGAAAGCACCAGCGAAAAAAAGTGGTGACAGTAATGAGACTGGTTTAAGTGATTATCTTGCAGATCAAAGTTTCACGGAAAGGACAGGATTCACCGGAGGTTGGAAAGGTGAAGCACTGGTCACGAAGACGGGAGAAGAGACCCAGTCTAACCCTAGAACCCCATCTTATGTAAATGACTTGAGTCACTTGAAGGCATATTTGAACCGGAATACAGCTTTGTTCGAAGATGATAGGGGCGGTCAAATGAATTCATTACAAAGAGTGGAGCATTGGAATGAGGGGCGACAAGGGCGAGAGATTAACCTTTCTGACCAAGGCGGTGATGGACCGAGGTTCCAAGAAGCATTGCGTTGGATTCAGCAAAAAGGAAGATGATGAATCGCAAGATAAGAGCATGAATGCTAAAAACTCTTTTCCCAAGCCCCTTATTTATATTTTCTTGATTGCCTTGGCCTGCTTTTTACTTGGGCAAGTTGGCTCTCTTTTGGGTGAAATGATCGCATTTTTCGATTTTATTCCGAAAAACCTGAAATAAACGGCACCGATGCCTATTTGAATAAATAGACTAATCGAATGTAGTACTTTAGATCCAACTCCTCTTTTCTTTCAACAGGAGTGGAGTTATAGGTGCCAGCTAACCCGGATCTTAAATTCCAATTAATTTCTTTTGTGAGTGGAAAGATTATTGCGGTGTCACTACTGACTAAAAACTCTTCAAAATTAGAAAGACTTGGAATGTAACTAAAATCGGATTCAAGGGAGAGGTAATCTTTAATCTCGTGAGAATATTCAAAGCCCAAGTCAAAAGCCGGATCGTTTTGGCTCTTGTTACCAGTCGCACCTATTTTTTCGTACCTAAACGCTAGACCGGCACGAACCGCAAATTTATAATCCTCTTGGTCAAACCAGTTATATTTTAAACCTGAAGCGGTGGTTACCCGGAGATCGATTTCTTCCAATGGGTCATTTTCAAGGTCAATTTTTGCATACCATGCTAAGGTTTCATAGAAACGGGAATCATACTCCAGTCCAGTTTTGGTTTCATCCTCAATCGCAACCTTATCGTTTTCTGCTTTGTTAAAGGATAAATAAAAGTCATAGCCTCTGAATTGATTGGCTAACGAACTATCCATTCGGATGCCCAGCCCAAAGTTGTCCATATTACCCGAGGATCCGGTGAGGTCGAAACCTAACCTGTGGATCCATTGTAGTTGCAGGGACTCAGCCTTTTGCTGAGCAGCGAGGATAAGGGGGTCATCTGAGTCTCCGATCCAGAGATGGCGAATCGTGGCTAGAGAGAAGGGTACATTTTGGTTCTCGAGAGAAAAAGTACCATCTTCCAGGAAATCTATTTTTCCGCGAAATGTTCGGTTGTCTTCCGTTCTTAAGGATAAATCTTCTGCACTTGAAATTGCGGATATTTGGTGCTCGGGAATCTTTAAGGTACCCGCGTAAGTTGTTTGAATCGTTAGATTACCGTCGAGCATTCCAATGATTTCACCCTGAAGAATAGATCCGTCGATGGTCTTGATTTTGTCAGACCAGGCAACGGTCCACATTAAAAAACTTAAAAGATAAAGTAATTTATTCATCGAAGAATACAGGCTCAACCAGGGGGCCATGCAAGTTTTCTACCACCTAGTAGATGAACATGCAGGTGCGGGACGGTTTCTCCTCCATCAGACCCATTATTAATCACAATCCGAAAACCATCATCAAGGCCTTCTGCTTTTGCGGTTTTCTGGGCAACCAGTAGGAGGTGTCCAAGAATGGATTGGTCTTCTTCTTGGGCAAATGCAATACGAGGAATCAATTTTTTAGGTATGATTAAGATATGAACGGGTGCCTGCGGGTCAATATCACGAATGGCGATACAGGTATCATCCTCGTATACAATATCAGATGGGATTTCCCTAGAAATTATTTTTTCAAAAAGGGTGTTCATAAGTAATAAGGGGGTTATTTAGCGGACCATATGCGCAGCGAGGAAAGATAAAAGTCTTCCAGTGCCGCCTCATCTTTAAGGTTTACTTCTAACAAACCGGTATTTTTTTCTAAGTTATCAATGACTCGGGCAAAACGGTTGCTTAGTTTAGACATTGTTTCCGGAGTCTTACCCAGTTTGACAACCACTGATCGTGTAACTTCGGAAACTTCGCGGAGGAATTGGGAACGGATACTTTTACGCACCCCGGTTTCAAACGCATCTTTTTCTTTATCCTCCATCTCTGTGGTAAGGGCTTTGATGGCCGCTTTGCATTCGGCTTCAGATTTTTCACGAATGATTTTCAGTAACCCCGAGGTCAGACCGTAGGCTGCAAAAATCGGGGTGACACGATCGTTGGCTAAGGTAGACCGATCCAAAAGGGAAAGAATCCACTGTTCATAATTTTCTTTCCATTCGATCCAGTCTTCATCCTCTCTGGGTTGATAATGAGTACCAAGTCTAACCGATAAACACCGGCTTCTGATGGTGGGAAGCATGGAGTTTGGCCGGGTTGTTAAAAGGATCAGGTAAGTATCGGGAGGTGGCTCTTCCAAGGTTTTCAGAAATGCATTGGCGGCTTCTTTTCTCATGCGGTCAGCCTCGTGAATTAAGGCAACTTTAGCCCCACCTTGGTTGGATGTTCTGTAAAGTTCCGAGATTAAGCCCCGGGTTTTTTCCACGGTAATGATCCGCATCTTACCGGTGGGGCGGAGGTGAAATAAATCGGGGTGCTCTTGGGCACCTTCAGCCATCCCAAGAACGACAGAAGACAATTCGAGGGCTTCTCTTTCAATCGATGAAATCGGCTCCCCCTGGAAAATTAATCCATGGTGTAATTCTCCGGCTGAGAATCGTTTCAGTAGTGCAGCCTTAGGACTTTTTTCTGGCTCCTGCTGCACAAGTTTCAGTCTTCGTTAAAGAAACGGGAGTGAATTTCGTTCCAGATTAAAAGTTCAATATCGTCCACTTCACCGAGACCATCAACCACAAAAAAGCGATCGGGCAGGCTTCTGGCCAAGTGCAAATATCCCTCTCTGACTTTCCCATAGAACTCCACATTTTCCTGTTCCATACGGTCAGGCATATCGGATACTCTGTGCTTGATCCGCTCCAAGCCGACTTCGGGGGGGATATCCAGAACCACGGTTAAGTCTGGAACCACATCTCCGACCGCAAATGCGTTGATTTGGGTGACGGGGTCATCGGCTATTTGCCTGGCGACTCCTTGGTAGACAGTTGTGGAATCCAAAAAACGATCGCAAAGAACAATTTTCCCATCCTGGACTGAGGGATAAATAATCTCACGCACTAGCTGAGCTCGGCTGGCCGCGAACATCAGAAGTTCAGTTTCAGGAAAAATATTTTTCGAAGAATCTGCGTGCATGAGAAGGTGCCGGATATCTTCCCCAATGACTGTCCCTCCAGGTTCCCGGGTAACCACAACATCACGATGATCTTCATCCTCTAAGCGATCGGCTAAGCGTCGAATTTGCGTTGATTTACCACACCCTTCGGAACCTTCGAAGGAAATTAGAA
>ERZ807291.2052-NODE-2052-length-31287-cov-7.613922_pt1 | contig 31287 bp, 33 predicted proteins | sample MGYA00521257_ERZ807291 | MGnify/ENA primary metagenome ERZ807291 (study PRJEB31413, sample SAMN03169783) | marine metagenome | biome: Marine; feature: Water; material: Subsurface seawater | place: North Sea | collected 2011-04-28 | depth 1 m m ...
AATCCGAATCCGAATCCGAATCAACAAATAATACAGATTTTTTAACTTCTTCTTTATTATCTGATTGTATAGTATTTTCGTGTGTACTAAAATCTTCACTAGTCTCAGAATCTACAAATAAGCTGTCAGGTTCTTTTTCTGCAACAATATCTTTTTTTCTTTTATGTTTTTCATTATATTCTTTAATAAATTTATCCAATTCTTTTTTACTACTTCTATATAATGTAATCCTATCCCATAATGTTTTATATAGATGTAATTTTGAATTAAACCAATCTTTATCTCTTTTAATTGTAACATTGTGACAAACAGTTAATTTCCACCATAATACATTATCATATACATAATTTTTCATTAAATCTGGATATTTTTTATTCAAATGTGTAACTTCATCTAATATCCATTGATCATATTCATATAATGTCATATTAATATCAGGTGGATATATATATTTAGCATCAAACAAACAAAACCTAGTAATTTTATTTTTTGGTAATAATTGAATTACACAACCTCTTCTACAATTTACAGGAACATTTAATAAAACATCTTGTTCTTCTCTGTAATTTATTGAAGTTTCATCTTTTAACATATCTTCTTTACTAAAATATTCATTTAATGTGCATTGCCAAAAATCACAAAATTCTAAATCACAACATTCTAACTGTTGTTGAACTTGACAATAGTAATAATGTGGACATATTTCACCATCAATCTCTCCTTTTGTATTTATTTTTCTTACATATGGGCACTTTATTTCTAACATACGTCCAATCATTGGTGAAAACTTATTTGATAAAGTATATTTACTACCAATGCCATCAGGACTAGCACCTACATATGGAACAGGTGGATGTGCTATATGAGGGACTAAACCATATTCTTCTACTTTTATATCATAAATATTTTCATATATTTTTGTTGCGATCTCTTCGTATTTCTTTCCATGATGAACAAATTTATTATCTAAAAAAGGTGGTCCAAGATTTAATTTATCCAAAATTAAATCATCTGGTTTTTGATTTGAATATGGGTTTTCCCCGATAGCCTGTGCTGCACAACTAGCGGTAATCATATTTTTTCTCATATCAAACCATTCTTTAGTTCTTTGTTCTGGTTGTGGAATATTTGCTATAAAATCAACATGTTCTACAAGTTTTTTATATTCATCTGGGACTTCCAATTGATCCTTATCATAAATAATTTTACCGGAATAATTGTCATTATATTGATATGTAAATTTTAATAATTTTGATAAATTATATTCTATAAGATTTAAGTTAATATTATCGAATACCATGTTCATTGTTGTTATAATATGTTCTTTGATTGAAGATATGTCATCATATATGATATTCGTATTATTACATAAATCTTTTAAGATTTCTTTAAGAAATCCTAATTGTCTTTCTTCATTCATTTAAAATTATTAATTTATATCTCTTTAAATTAACAATTTCAATATTATTACAAACTTTTTAACATTAATTCTAAATTTTCTATATCTGATATAGCATCTTTAACATCTTTATTTAACTTTTTTAATTTTGTATTCTTCTTTTTAATTTCTCTTTTAATTCTATTAATTTCTGTTTTTGTTTGTTTAGTAGCTTCTTTTTCTAATTCTTTCAAATAAGATTTTATATGTGTTTTACATAACTGTTCATTATTATAACAAATTTTATCACATATATTACCATTTTTAATTTTTTTACAACATTTAGTTTTGTATGATTCAATTATAAAATGTTCATTACATAATGGACATTTTTTAGCATCATACTTTATAAATGAATTTAATAAACATTCTGTATGATATCTATGATTACAATGTAAATTAATTGTATCAACTAACAAATTGTCTCGACATATTGCACATACATTATCTTTATCTACATTTTTATTATTATTTATTTCATTTAAAATATTATTAAAACTTTGGTTGTCAAAACTTAAACTCATTTCTTATTATAATAAAAATATATTTAAATATCATTATTATAATAAATGATATTTAAAGAACGATATAATATTTAAAGATTTTATACTATAAATATATAAAAAAAATGAAAAATTTATTTCAAGAATTGACTACATAATATTATATAAAATGAAACTACAAAGTAACTTAAAGGCATTAAATAAATTAAGATTAAATTACAATAAAGAATATGAGCAACAATTAGAAAATTTACAAAAAGGATATTTTGTTGATTTAGTAAAATATCAAGAAGATCTATTACTAAAAATTGCAACAGATTATGAGCTAGATTATAATGACATGCATGAAAAGTATATTAAGAATTTTAAGAAAAGTTTGAAGAAAACTAAAAAGATGCAGTTAATAGATGAATGTTCTGATTCTGAATCTAATGAAATTCAAAATAATTTAAATGAATATGAAGATAATATGAATGTATTAGAAAAAACTGAAGTTGATGGTATGGTGTGCTTTATTGAAAATAAAGAAGGTGGGTCAATTTATGACAAAGAGGTTGTAAAGATTGGTGAAGTAAAAGAAGGAGAATTTATTTTATATAATAAATAAATAATATATATATATAATTATAAATGAGTGATCAAGATAAAAAATGTGCACCAAGTAAAGATTATAATGAAGGCAGTTGTTTTACTGTTAGTGACTTAAAAAAAATGGCTATTGCATATAATATATTTGTAGAGCAAGGTAAAATGGAAGGTGAAAAAATAGAGATTAAAAGTGACAAAAAACATTTACTATCACAATTAACTAAAAGATTAGAAAATGTATGTGATAATCAAATTTGTTGGTTAAAACAAAATTTTGTTAAGCAAATGAAAGATAAGGATTTATTAAAAAATACATTTAGACCAAATGGTCCTGATGGTAAATTTGAATGGCTAAGTACTATTCATATAAATGATGTAATGGAACAATATGAAAAAAAATATCCTGAGTTTAAATTCTATGGAGCTGTACCTATGGATTTTGATGAATTACCTTTCTTAGGAATTAAAAATATTAATTATGATGAAATATATAATTCTGGTAAGAAAAAAATAGGATTTGTATTCAATTTAGATGAACACTGGCAAAGTGGATCACATTGGGTTTCTTTATATGCAGATTTAGATAAAAATGTAATTAACTATTTTGATTCATATGGTAAAAGGCCTGAAAAAAGAGTTCGAAAATTAGTAGAAAGAATAAGTAAATGGTGTTATAGTAAAGATCATTGTAAAAAAGATGTATGTAGTGAATTAAATGAATCTGATTCATATATGAGAACAAATTCAAAAAATAAAATAGAAAAGAAAATGAAAGTAGACTATAATCATAATAGACATCAATACAAAAATTCTGAATGTGGTGTTTATTCATTAAATTTTATATTAAGACAATTGAATGGTGATTCGTATCAACATATTACTGAAAATAAAACATTAGATGATAATATGAATGAGTGTAGGGATACATATTTTAAATTTAAAAAACCATTTGATAAATTAAAATAAATATAATACATATATATATGTCTTATATATATAAATCAGACGGATCATATATAAAAACTAATAATATTATAGAACATTTAGATATATGTTTTGGAGCTTTATGTGTTACAAATGAGCGTGATATACCTGAAAAAAAAGAATTAAAATGTCCTGATCAAATAGCTCCTAACCAATGTGAACCTTGTACAACTTGTGATACTTTACAGTGTCCTATACCTAAACCTTGCCCAGTATGTGCTGATTTAAAAGAGCAAAATAAGAAAGTATCAAGTGTAATCAGTGAACCATATATAATAATTCAACAAATGACAGTAAATAATTTACTAGCAATATTAGATGAATATTTAGAAAAAATAGAGAGGTACACAATTAATGCTACTAAAAAATATATTTTATATAGTGATATTAAGGATATAATAAATTTATTAGAAGGAAATAAGAATTTGGAAATAAATTATACTTTTGCGAGTGATGTAAATCAAGAATTAAATGAATATGCTGATTATGATAAAGTAGAACAAATTAAAAATTTATTAAAAAATAAAAATATAATAAATATTCCAAATATAACAAATGTATATTCAGCATTTAAGATAAATGCTTCATTTAGACCAAATACAATTGAATCTTTTACAGATTTTTATTCATCACAAGGCTTATTTAAAAAAAAAATAATTGAATCATTTGTAAGTAAATTTGATATTTATGGTAATTTTGATTTACATTTAATAGATTTAGAAATTGACAATAATCAAACATACAGATATTTAGTAATAGGATTAATAGATCAACAAAAATTATCATTAAATAATGCACTTAATTATAATATACCTTTTGAAGTTACAGTAAATAATAATAATATAGCTCCCAATACATATGATTCTGAAGATGTATTAACTTTTAGTAAAAATTTCTTACAGGCATTATTTATTAAACCAGATCCTGAAAATTACATTTATTTTGAAAATGTAAATGCTAAATCAAATATTGATATAATAAAAAATAATATTGATAATATTGAATATAAAGAAGAAGATACAAACATAAGTATAAATTACATAAATCAAAATAAACAAGAATCTATCAAAAGTTTTAATAATTTTATTAAAACTCATAATTTTGGAGAAGTTTTAGATATAAATAAAATATTTGCATTAGTTATAAATGTAAATGATAATCAATATAAATTTTATATAATGGATCTAAAATTAAGTGATTTTAAAATATACAGATTTTTAAATATATATTATACTTAAAAAAATATATTTTCTTTATATAATCTTTAGATATAAATGGAATACTTCTTAAATACGACTGATGAATATTGTATATCTTATAAGAAAATAGGTAAGAAAGTTTATAATTTTTACATTGAAAATGTAGATTTAAATATAATAGTACGTAAAGCAAATAGAACTACATATAATATATATAAAGAATCTAAAATTATAGGAACTATAAAAAAACCATATTTTGGTAAGAAAACACTATTTCATAATAATATGATTAATTGTTTATTAGTTATGGATAAAAATATTATATATATACCTCCGAAATGTATTAATACTGAAGGATTCAATTCTTTTATATCTGATAATTTGAAAGAAATAGATAATCATGATATGTTAAATGTAAATAGTAAAATAGTTACTTTTAAGAATAAACTGGTTTTTAGTAAATATAATGAAAGTAAAATTAATGATATAAAAATTAATTATTTTATAGTTAGAAAACCATTAAATATAATTCAAGGTATTGCATTAGCATTATTATTAAAATAAATATATATATTAATTTATATATATATGAGTTATACAATTGACGGTCCATTGGATGATGATAGAATACCAGAACCTATATGTAATAAATGTCCATCTAAAATGGTTGGTCCACCTGGACCAATACCTGATGCGAATTCATCTTTTTGCTTGGATGGTTTATGTTTAGAGAAAAAACATTTACAACATTTTATAGAATTATATAATTTTAATAAAAGTTAAGTATATTTTTAAAATAATATATATTAAAAATATATATGGTAGCAATAGTTTATATGGTTGCTGGAATGTCTTCACGTTTTGGAGGAAGACCTAAACAAATGGCAAAAGTCGGCCCAGATAATGAAACATTAATTGAATTTTCAGTTAATCAAGCGTTAAAACAAAATTTTTCAAAATTAGTTTTTATAACAAATTCAAAAACTGAACATCTTTTTAAAAATATATTTTCTAATAAATATAACAACATAGATGTTCTATATATAGAACAAACATACGATATAAGTAAAAGATCAAGACCATGGGGTACTACAGATGCTATTTGTAGTTTAATAGGTAAAATAAATGATTCTTTTATTTTATTAAATGGTGATGATATATATGGTGAAAATACATTTGAAACAGGATTTAATATGATGAATTTTAGTAATAATAATATAATTGGAGGATTACCAATTATAAATACCATGCCAGAGGAAGGTGAAGTTAATAGAGGTGTAATTATGGTTAATAATAACATAGTTAATGGAATGAGAGAAATGTTAAAAATATCAAAATTAAAAAATCCTGAACTAATGAATCAATTAGCAAACGTAAATTTTATAGGATTACAATATAATGTATTATTATTATTAAATGACATATTAACAAAATTTAAATCTGAAAATATGGATGATCCAAAAATAGAATGTTTATTACCTGATAATTTAAATCAATTGATAGAAGAAAATAAAATAAATATGATTTTTTTTGAAATTCAAAATAAAATAATAGGATTAACTAATCCTGAAGATGAACTAATAGTTAAGAATATTTTAAGTAAAAGAGAATAAATGTTTTTACATTATAGGTATAGTACTCACATATGTATTTGCATTCCAATAATCAATTAATTCTCGACGAACAGGCATTTCACCATATTCATTTTTTCTAGTTACAAAAATTGGAAGTCCGTTATTTGGATTAAAACCTACTAACATATATGTTTTATCTAGATAAGTATCTATATCTAATTTCAATGAAGTTTGAAACATTCGAATCTCTGAAATATTTTTATTAATCTTTGAATGTAATCTTTTGTTAGTCTGTTCATTTGTTTTTTTTATTAATTCATTTAGAGTCATTTGTTTTTCATTTAAAACTTGAGTTGATATAAATAATTTATTAACTCTATCATTTATATTTGTATTGAAATCGACATATTTCTTAATATGTTCTTCTGTATAACTTTTATATTTTTGTAAGTCATTATTTATTTCATTTGTTAGCTCTTTTAAAATTTGTGGAACACTATTTTTTTTCAGTAAATTAATAACTTCTATTATATTATTTTCTTTTAAATAATCTAAATTTATATTCAAATCAAAATTAGATGAATTAATAATATCAATTGAGTGTTCTAATTGCTTAATATTTTTATTTATATCAATTATTTTATCTGATAATTCTTTCAATATTTTATTTGATTTATTAGCGTGTTCTTCCAGTTTTAAATTATTTTTTTTTAACCAGACATTAATATTATCTTTTAATAACTCAATTTCATTATTATTTTTTGAATATTGTCTATTTAATATTTTTTTCTCATGATTAAATGTATTAAGTAAATTATTGTATTTTTCATACAATATATATATGCAGTAAATTGCACTAATTTGCGTGATCGTAAGTAAGTAGATAATAATCTCCATTTTTTTATAAAATTCTAACTAAATGTTATAGTATATTAAATTTTCATTTTTTTTTACTTATCAAACCCGAATATTTCCATTTTTTAGCTATAAATTTGTATAAATTGAATATTTAAATTTATACAAATTTATTATTTTTATATAACAAAAATGAAGATATTTTCTTTGAATATATGGTTTAGTGATTATCTAAGACAGGAAAGAACACAAATATTAAAAAAATATATATTAGAGAATGATTATGATGTCATATTTTTACAGGAAGTAATACCATGTGTTTTAGCATATATATATCAATCAATAAAAGAGATATATCCACATATTCATATAGATTTAGATGATGAATTCTACGGAACTTGTATTATTTCAAAATTTGAATTAAAAAATAGAGAAATTTTTAAATTTAAAGATACAAAAATGAGAAGAGGATTACTAAAAGCAGATATTAATGATATAACATTTGTTACCACTCATCTAGAATCTGAATTTGGAAAATATGCGAATACTAAAGTTAACCAATTAAATAACTCAATTGAATTATTATCTATAAATAATAAAGTTATATTAATTGGTGATACTAATTTAACACCAAAAAATGACAAAGATCTTAATTTAAAAGATTTTTATGATGTTTATTTAAAATTAGATAATAGTAAAGAAAATAAATATACATATGATGGAGTAAAAAATCCATTATTGAATAGTAAAATAAGAAGTAGAGTAGATAGAGCTTATTCCAAAAACATTGATGTAAAGACATTTGATTTAGAGAAGGAATTTATAATGTCAGACCATTATGGTATAAAAATTACTATATAATAGTTAAACAATATTTAAAATATTAATATTTATAATAGTATATGAATATTAATTCTAATTTTTTAAAATTATTTAAGAATGATTATAACTTAAAACACGCGTTAGATATTTATAAAAATAAGAAGTTAAATTTAAAAATTAGTAGCAGTAAACTACAAAATAATATCTTAAATTTTTATAATAAACATACAATATCACCATATGTTCCAGTAGTTGCAAAAGGGCCATGGATTATAACTAATGAAAATAAAGTAATATATGATGTAGGTGGTTATGGTATGTTAGGTCACGGACATTCTCCTAACTGGATATATAAAAAACTAAATAAGCATCATGTAATGGCGAATGTAATGACACCTTCATATGAGCAATTTTTATTTACAAACAAATTAAAAGAAATGATAGGTAATCCATGCCCGTATAAAAATTTGCATTTTTAAATAGTGGTTCCGAAGCAATTGAATTAGCTGGAAGAATAGTAGATACATTTAGTAAAAAGAAGAATACAACTAAGAAATCTAAATATCTAGTATTAGAAAATGGTTTTCATGGTCGAACATATAATGCATCATTATATTCAAATTCATGTTATAACTTTAATAGAAATAATTTAAAATCGTATATGTATCATAATTTTGTAGAAACAGTTAGAATTAATGACTTTAGTGATTTACTAGGTAAAGTTATAAAAATTTTAAATGACGGTTATTTATTAGATGCAATCATAATGGAACCAGTTATGGGAGAAGGAAATCCTGGAATTGGATTAACTCCAGAATATTATAATTTAGTTAGAAAATTATCATTAGATTTAAATTCTTTATTTATTATTGATTCTGTTCAAGCAGGAATTAGGACAAATGGGTGTTTAAGTGTTATAGATTATCCCGGTTTTAATGATGTAGAACCTCCTGATATGGAAATATTTTCAAAAGCCATTAATTCTGGTTATTATCCTTTATCAGTACTTGCAATGAAGGATGAAGTATCAAAGATCTACGAAGTAGGAACCTATGGAAATACAATGTGTGCTAATCCTAAAGCATTAGATATAGGATATGAAACGTTAAATAGATTAACTCCAGAAGTTAGTGAGAATATAATAATTCAAGGTAATAACTTTAAATCTATGTTAATTGACCTTAAAAATAAATATCCTGATATTATTACAGATGTAACTGGTACTGGATTGTTAATAGCAGCTCATATTAATAAAAAATATCCAGTTGTAGGAGATAATAATTTAGAAATGAAATGTAGATATAATGGATTAAATGTGATACATGGAGGTGAAAATGCATTAAGATTTACTCCTTATTTTTTAATTAATGAAAATGAAATTAAATTAATTAGAAATATTTTGATGGATGTATTTAATAAATTAGAAATGTAATTTGTTTTAAATAAAATATCTATTTAATTATAAGATGACTAAATATCCAAAAATTATTAATGATGATTTCTATAAAAAAATTAGAAAAATGTTTAAACAGTATGAAATTAAAGATAAAAATCTAAGTTTGGATGACATTTGTTATCCTACAAAATATCAATTACAAATTCCACAACAATTTGTAAAAGAATTTATGAATACAGATACTCCATACAAAGGATTACTTTTATTTCATCAGATAGGAGCTGGAAAAACATGTGCTGCAGTTTCAATTGCTGAAAACTTTAAAAAATCACGAAATATCTTAGTTGTAACACCCGCATCATTAATGGGTAATTTTTATAAAGAACTACGTACTGAATGTACTGGTGATGAATACCTAAAACCGGATGATCGTAAAATTTTAAATGAATTAAAACCTTCATCTGCTAAATATGCTGAAATGATCAAAAAAGTTAATAATAAAATAGATAAATTTTATACAGTTTTAAGTTATAATAAATTTGTAGAAAAACTAAAAAAAAAACGTATAAAGTTTGAAAATACTTTATTAATTATAGATGAGGTTCAAAATATAGTGTCAGAACATGGTACATTTTATAAAACAATTTATGAAGCAATTTCTAAAGCTCCATCTGATTTAAGAATAGTAATATTAAGTGGAACACCTATTTTCGATAAACCATTAGAAATTGGCTTAACTCTAAATTTATTAAAATTACCAAAAGAATTTCCTGTAGGATCAAAATTTAACGATATGTTTTTAGATATTAAAAAAAGTAATTCAGGTGAAATTAAATATAAACCTAAAAATTTAAATAAATTTAAAAAATTATCTAAAGGATTTATTTCATATTACAGAGGAGCACCGCCAATTGCTTTTCCAAAAAAAAATATTAATATTGTTAGATGTACTATGAGTGAATATCAATATAAATCATATAAAACGGTTGCTTCAGATGAAGGACCATTTAGAACAGGTGATATTTTAACTTTACCTAATAATTTCTTTATTGGATCTCGTATAATATCAAATATTGCATTTCCAAAAAAGGGAATAAATAAAGATGGATATAATTTACTAGAAAGAGATAAATTATTAATGACAAATTTAAAAAAATTTTCTATTAAATTTTATAAAATTCTTAAACAAGTCAAAAAATCAGAAGGACCTGTATTTATATATTCTAATTTTAAAGAATATGGTGGACTGAAATCATTTGTTAAAGTCTTAGAATATCATAAATTCAAAAGTTATAAGGATTTTGGTGAAGGAGAAAAAAGATATGCTATATGGAGTGGTGACGAAAAACATGAAGTCAAAGAAGAAATCAAAGATGTATATAATCAACCGGAAAATGCAGATGGAAGTAAATTAAAAATTATTCTAGGATCACCTTCTATTAAAGAAGGGGTCAGTTTATTAAGAGTATCAGAAGTACATATAATGGAACCATATTGGAACTGGTCTAGATTGGATCAAGTTATCGGGAGGGCAGTAAGATTTTGTTCTCATAAAGATTTACCAAAAAAATATAGATATGTTGATATTTATTTATACATTGCAGATCATCCAAACGAAGAAATGACAATAGATAAATATATTTTGAGTATGGCATATAAAAAAACAGAAATTATATCTAAATTCGAACTGGCTCTAAAAGAAACTGCTATTGATTGTAAATTAAATTATCATGGGAATGTACATAAAAAAAATGATCATATTAAATGTGATATTTAAATAATTTAAATATATATAATTTATTTTAATTATATATATGAATTTTATAGGAGATTTAATTCATTCTGTAAAATGTTATGCTTATCATTATATTAATAGTGAATTAGAAGATATGAAATTTAAAACATCAGCTATTGAAGACGAATATGTTAAAATTAAAAAATTTAATATCAATAAATCAAAATCGTATGAATCATTTTTTAATAATAAAGATTTAATTAATAAAATAAATAAAATAGAACTCAATAATAAGATTGAAATATTTGATCTTAAAATAAATAATATGAATTTTAAATTAAATGAATTTATAAAAAATCATAATATATTATTCGAAAAAAAAATTATTTTCTTATTGAAACATATTGGAGCTGGTTTATTATTCTCTTCAATATTTTATAAATTTTATATAAAACATTAATTTTTATATAAAAAACTTTTCATAAACTTATATACTCGTGACAAAATTAAATTCATAAACTATATTCTGATTGTAGTAATGATATAACAGAATGTCATATATATGAAGATGGCCAAATGGATCAATTATACTTGTGTGATGACTGCGAAGGTTATGAAGAATACGAACGAAGATATATTGTTCATCTACATAATGCCTTAATTGACCCTAGACATAATTGGTAGGAGGTAAGAAAAATATTTTATTTTTATATTAGTCATGACTACAAATATATCCATGAATATTATTAATATCATCCGTATTTCTTGAAATGACATCTTCAAAATTATCATGGATATGATAATTCAATTCATTTATCTTCAGTAATAATACTTCTAAATTATTTGAATCTAAAAATGATTTTAGTAATAAAACACCAGATTCAACTATATCATCATTAGATCTACAATCATCTAAATCTATATTAACACGATAACCCCACATTAAATCACATGAAAATTGAAATGTTTTAAATTTCACCATTTATTAATTGATTTAATTTATAAATAGTTAAATACTTAATATTTAAAGAATAATTAAATATTAATTTAATATATGGCAGCTGAACCGATAGATAATTTAAATATCGATAATATTAATTCAGAAGAAAGTATAAAAGATACACAAATATATAAAATTAGAAAATATTCATTTAATTTTTTAGTAACTTCTATTAATCTTATTTTATTTTATTTATTAGTAAGATATGTGATATATCCAATATTCTATACTTTAATATATTAATAATTTTTTAAAATATATATATATATGAGCACAGAAAATTCAGATAATGAAAATATTAATAATGAAGAAGTTAATACAATTAAAGTAGAAACAGAAGAGTTAATTAAAAAATCAATTGGTATCTTACTAATTGTAATTATTTTAGTTCTTATATATTATATCATTTCAACTATTATTAGATATAATAAAAGAAATGACCTTATAAAAACAATTAAAACAGATCGTAATGCTATTTTTTTAAATGAAAGCTTGTATAAGCAATCGACATCTTCTAAAGATATAAGCAATGAATATTTAAAAAAATATACAATTACTAATAATCAAGATGGATATATTAATTACAACTTTATTTCAAATCCACTAGATAATAGAGTTGCATTTCAAACAACAGATGGTAATCTATATGTTAATTTAAAGAAATAAAATTATATTTCTTTTTCACAAACTATTTTACATCTATCATTAATACATTTTTTTTCACAATACCATTTATTAAGACCAATATATTCTAATAATACGTGAATTAATATTCCAGTAAAGAATAAAGCAATTGGTACTACATAAGTATCTTTATAGGTATTTAAAACAGGATTTAAACTATCATTTTTATCAACTGAATTAAATTTTACTAAAATTTTTAAAATAATATTACCTAATATTGAAGTAATAGTTCCAACTAATAAACTTTCAAATACTAATGTTTGCATTAATATATATAATATTATTTTTTTATAAATAAATCTATTAATTTATAAACTTCATTATACATTTTTCTATCTTTAACATAGAATTTAATTATTTTCTCTTCAAATTTTTGAGGGAATAAGAATGATAAATTTTCTTTATTTACAATTTCTAGATTTTCATATAATTCTACAAATTTTAGAGGATTTTTTTCATCCATACTATAGTTTAATTTTATTTTATCAATTATTACTATATTATTTAAATTTAATTCTATTAATTTATTATTAAATCCTTCCATATTAAATCTATCTTCTTGTATTTCATTAACAAATTTATATAATTTTCTTAATTTAATATTCTCATAAATTTCAATAGCTTTTTTATTATCATAAAAATATGATAAATCTAAAATACTATCAGTCAAATAATGAAATTTACTTATATCAATTGTTTTTTCTACAAAATTTATATTTATATCTAATTCCTTAAGAATATCCAAAACCATATATTCTATACTACGAACTGCATTATGTGTATAAATTTGCTTATGTAATTTATATCTTGTATAATACAAATCTGATATTTCAAAATAACATTTTTTTGGAAAACAAATTTTATCATCTATAACTTTTGCCTCTTTAATTAATCTAGAAGCATCAAAAGAATAACTTAATCCTACATTATATGTATCACGAGCTATATAATCAAATTTATCACAATCTAAACCATTTAATTTATTAGCTACAATTTGATATAAATATGAGTTATGTGCATCACTCGGATCTATCATATTTATAATTATATTTACCTCATTTGGAGTTAACCCAATATTATACTTTTCTACAATATATCTAAATAATTGACATGATCTATATTCATGTTCTTTAAATAATGAATCTGGTATCTTATCATGTAAAAAATGATGATCAAAAAAATGACTAAAACATGCATGTCCAATATCGTGAACTAAACCTGCTATTTTAATAAGTAAAACAGTTCTTTCACTTATTTGTAGTTCTGGTTGATTTATTTTTAATGTTTCAATTAATAATCCAGATAAATATGATACACCTAAACTATGTTCAAATCTATTATGTGATGCTCCTGGGAAAACATGATAACATAATCCTAATTGTTTAATATTTTTTAGTTTTTGAAATTCAATTGTATCAATTATTTTTAATAAAATGGAATCAAATTTCATATATTTATGTATCGGATCATAAATGATTTTACTCATATTAATATATATATATTTATATATATTAATATTCATTCCTTTATTCAATTTTAAGTAATTATTATTTACTAAATATTTAATTTATCATTTAAATCCTGATATTTCATTGTTACCCTTGGTATATATATCTGTTACTGGTGGTGTATCCCATAATCTATTTACTAAAATTCTTTTAAATTCTTCTACTGTATTTCTATCTTGTTCGATTAATCTCATTATTGTTGGAGAGTCTATTTTTAATTTATATTTTATATCATATAAAATTTCTTTTTCTAATAATTTTATATGATAAAACCTTGTAAATTTATCCCCTCTATTTTCTTGATCTTCTAATTTGGTTATTATTCCATAAAATGGTAAATCAAATTCAGTACTTGATATTTTTACATAATTACCTACAATTCCATAATTTAATGATGATTCTAATAATGTTATAGTAATACCATTCGTTTCTTCAAAAAATTCTCTAATTGCAGCATTCCATATAGTTTCATCTTCTTTTGAAATACCTCCTTTTGGAGGTACATAATATCGTTCATCACCTTTCTTATTAAAATAATTATTTACTTTAAATGGCTCATTAATATGTAAAGTAGAATCAAATAATTTTATTCCAGCACTAACAAAAGTTCCTACAGATGTTATTTTTTCTTCAGGATCCCATCCTATAACATCAGGTTCTTTGTCATATAATAATTCTAATACTTTTTTTCTTTCTTCTTGAGTCCAATCTTCAGTATTAACCATTAGATAATTAAATGGTAAATTAGAATAAAAATTTTGTCTACTTTTTGAACTATCTAATAATTTTTGTATTAGGGTATCAGCGTCAATAAAAATTTTATTTCCTTTTTTAGGATTTTTATAAATATATATTAAATTTTTATTACCTAAATCAGGATAATCATGTATTAATCTTTTTTTAAATTCAGGAAAATCATCCGGATAATTTAATTTATCTTTTTTATATTCTTGAATTGATGTGTAACGTATTGGATAGTTAACCATATAATATAATTATATTAAAAATTTTAATATAATTTTAATAAATAATTAACTTTCATCATCTGAATGTATATCTTCATTTTCATCATCGGAATCATTCAAAGCATTTTTTATATTACTTGGTATTTCATCCTCTTTAACAGCACGATTATTTGAATTATCCTTTATTATTGTTGGTACATTGGATGAATTATCAGTCATATCGTTTACTTTTTTGAAGAATTGATCAATATATTGCTTATAATTAAATCCACAAACCATTTGAACATAAATAATATAGTCATTATCTAAGAGTTGAAATAATTTTTCTTTATTATTATCACATTTTTGACTTATGTTTAAAATGTGTTGGAATATTTCATTCACATATTTATCTTTATTATTTATAATTTCAATTGGATTTGGTATCTTTACTCCAAATTTAAGTCTAGCCTGATTGTATGCTTTTGTCATTTCCACAGAAATCCTTTCATCATATGATATTTGTTTTTTTAATTCTTTTTCTTTTTTATTAAAATGTGCCATTCCTGGATTTCTAGCATTTAAAATTTTATCTTTAATTATTCTCTTTAATTCTTCTCTTTTCTTTTCTTTAAGATCTTCTTTAATATCTTCTTTTATCATACTTAATTTGAAATCGTTATTTTCAATAACATAACTAAAAGATATAGTATAATTAGAATCAGCTTTTAAATATCCTTTAATGAGTTCTACTTTTAATTCATTAAATTTTGATTGATCTTCTAAACTTATCGAGTCTTTTATTATTTTTTTCATTCTAATTTTTGCATTTTTAGATATAAAGTCATCATTTGAGAAGTTAACAAAATGTACATTCATTATTAAATATACATATTTATATATATCTAAATATGTATAATTTAAAATATTTAAAATATTTTAAATATTTTAATAATTAATTTCTCTATATTTTTTTTTATAGTTATATTCAGGACTATCGCCATTTAATGATAGAAATATCATTGATATAAATAAAAATACGAAAAAAAATATAAGATATCTTGTTGTTTTATCACGACCCAATAGTCTTAACATATATATAAAATTGATATTTATATTTTTATAATTATAAATAATATAAATATAATGAAATTTGATGAAAATGATGAAATTAAATATATAATTGGTGAAAATGCTAAAGATAACTGGGAGGTTTTAAAATTATCACACCAAAATTGGATATGGTTCCATTTAGAAAATTTATCATCTCCTTACATAGTTTTATCATTACCTCTTAATAAACTAAAAAAATATAATAATTGGAAAAAATATATTAATTACGGTGCTTTATTATGTAAAAATTATAGTAAATACTCTAATAAAAAAGTGAATGTAATTTGGACTACGTGTAAAAATGTATCATTTGGACTAAAAATAGGTGAAGCTATTATATCTGGTAAAATTAATATTATAGCTTGTTAATTCCAAATAATTGATTTATTATTTCATCATCTTCTGAATTATCTATATCATTGCCCTGTATACTAGAACTATGTGATGATGTTTTATCACCAATATATGCATTATTTGAATTATTAGAAGATTTATTAAATAAAACTTTATTAATATCTGGTTGTTTTATAATAATAGGTTCTTTTTGTTTAATTTTTGGAGTATCATGATGGTTTTCATATTTATAAAAGTTAACCTTACAATGTATATCACAGCTTTGAAAGATTGAAAATAAAATGTAAGTTATCAAAGATGTAAATACCATAATTAAAAAGAAATGTGATTCTTGTAGTGTTATCATTAATATTAAATAGAAAATAAAATATTAGAAAATAAAATATCTATTATTATAAATGTTATATAGTTTTAAGAATTATAATTTTGATAAATTAAGAATTAATATTCCACAAAATGTAGAAAGTATATTATTTAATTATTGTAAAAGTAAATTTAACCAATATTTACCTAATTTTGATAAGGATCAAGCTGATGAATTAATTAATAAATTAGGAATACTTTTATTTATAATGAGTGATTATTTAAATATCGAAATATCTGATAAGTCTGATTCATTAGATATTTTTTTAAAACAAATTTCAATGAATAATAGTCGTAATTTTTTAGCATTAGTAAATTTATTTTTACCTTATTTAGATGATAAAAATGATAATAATAATCAAAAAAACACAAGTGGTATATTAGATATTATCGAGGCAACAAGTGAAAAAGTATCAGATAATAAAATGAAATATTGTAATTATGTTTATGACCATAGTGATATAAAAGAAGTTAAATATAAAATAAATGATAATATTAAAATGTTACAATTTGAAATAAATAATAATATACCATTTATAGATGAATTTAACGATTTTGAATCTTATTATATTAACGTATTATTTTATTTTATTTTAGATTCATTTAATAGAATCAGATATAAATTTTACATCAATTGGATTAATACATTTCCATTAACACTTGAAACATATAAGTCATCATTATTATATAAAAATAGTTGGAAATATGACGAAGAATTAGATAAAATAAAAAAAGATAATTTATTATTAAATTTTTCTAATTATATCAGTGCAAATTTTAAAGGAATTGATTCTACTAAAATTTCAGATATTACAAAAGACAGTGTAGAAAATATTACAACTAAAATTGAGGAATCACTTAATGAATGTTTAAGTTACAAAGGTATAAATTTTGAAGATATATATAATACTTTTGTAAATGACTATTATTTAAGTGTAAAAAGAAACAAATGGCTTATATTTGAATTTAGTGTAGATAATAAAATAGAATTATTAATTAAAATATTGGATAAGATATTTGATTTAACATCTATTATTAATAATTTATCATGGACCTTATTAAATGAAAGTCAAAAAAATAACTTTAGCGATAATTGGAAATTACTTTTAGAAGCTATAGCTCAAAAAACATCTGTTTCTAATTATAATTATCTAATTATAGAAAGTGTATTTATTTCATTTGTTTCATATTTTGAATTACATTATAAAGGAATTGGTGAATTAAAGAAAGATAAATTATATCAAAATCTAAAAGAAAATATAGATGAGGAAGACGATGAAGATGATATAGAAATTACTAATGGTAATGTTAAATTGAAAAAAAAGAATGTAACTTTAAAAATAGAAGATTTTTATAATTCAATTAAAAATGTACCATTTGAAGATATTTATCAATTTTTGAATGAAGAAATAAATGAATTTAAAATGTCACCATATAACTTTATGATATTTGAAGAAAATAAATTACAAAAATTAGAATTTAATATGATTAAATTAAGTGATAACGGTGAGAGTTATCAACTAACACCAAAAAATTATTATAATTATGCAAAAAAACTTTTATATAAATCATATGATAACACATCATATTATGATGAAGATAATTTATTATTTCAAAATTTATGGAGTAGTAATTCTATAGAAGATAAATTTATAATTGTTTTAAGAATTAATCAATTAAGTTCAAAACAAAATTGGTTTAATATGTCTAATGTTTTGAAGAAGATAAATTATGAATCTGCTAATATAAAAAAATATACTGAAATAATTTATAAAAAAATTAAAAGTAAATTAGTAGATTTAACATTTGAAAATTTAATCAGAAAAGGTTGTATTTGTAAGTTTGAATATAATCCTGAAGTAAGTGATTCTGCAATTTTAACTAATGACTATTTTATTAAGAATAAAAGACTAGCTGAAAATTTAAAAAAATATGTGTTAACACCTGAAAAAATTAAAGAATATAAACAAGGGTACTATTTTGCTAATAATATGAAATATGATAATATGGAAGATTTACATATCACTCATCAAAATAAAGAAAAATCTATTAATTATATCGACTACTTAAGCGATATGGAAGTTAGCGGTGATAAATGGTTTACTTTTTATGCTGTCGATTGGGTGGCACAATTAGATTTTTATATAAAATTTATTAATCAACGTGTTATGTATATAACAGGAGCAACTGGACAGGGTAAATCTACACAAGTTCCAAAGTTATATCTGTATGGATTAAAAAGTTTATTATATAAAAATAATGGGAAAATATTTTGTACTGTTCCTCGTGTTGATCCAGTTTTAGAAAATGCGATAGGTATATCAAGATCAATGGGTTTACCAATTCAAAATTACGATGAAGATTTTAAAGATAATATGAGAACATTAAATGGGATTGTTCAGTATCAATATTCATCTGATAGCCATATTAATATTAACTCTCAATATTTTTTAAGATTAATGACAGATGGTACTTTATTACAAATTCTACATAGTAATCAAATGCTAAAAGAACAAAAAATTACAAATAAACAAAATAAATTAGATCCAACTATTAAAATGAGTAATAAAAATGTTTGTGACATTGTAATGATTGACGAAGCACATGAACACAACTCTAATATGGATATCATTTTAACTATTATGAGACATACACTATTTTATAATAACGATGTTAAGTTATCAATTATTTCTGCTACAATGGAAGACGATGAACCAATTTTTCGTAAGTTTTACAGATTTATTGATGATAATTTAACATATCCTATTAATTTATATGATTTGAATTTTACATTTGATCATAATTTAATTGATAGAAGATTTCATATATCACCACCAGGTGAAACTACTCAACATAAAGTAGATGAATATTATGAAGAATATTCTGAAGATACATATGATGAAAATGAAAAATTAGCTATAACAACAGTTAATAAAATTTTTGGATCTACTCCAGAAGGTGAAATATTATTATTTTCAACGACCGAAAAAAAAATTAATAAGTTAGTAGATTTACTAAATAACCAAATTCCTAATAATTGTATTGCTTTACCATATTATGGTAGCCTAAAAATAGAATATAAAAATTTAAGTAAAAATGCTAAATCGGAAATTAAAAAAATTACATTTGATAGAAGTGAAGTACTAAATTTATTTAGTGGTAAAATTAGTGAAAATGACGCTAAAAAAGTTAGTGCTGGTACTTATAATCGTGTATGCATAATTGCAACTAATGCTGCTGAAGCATCATTAACCATAACTTCATTAAAATTTGTAGTTGATATAGGCTATCAATTATCATTAAGATATAATTATGATACATTATTAGAAGAACCAATAGAAGAAAAAATAACTGAAGCGAGTAGGGTTCAAAGAAGAGGACGTGTTGGGAGAGTTTCAAGTGGATCAATATATCATATGTATCCTAAAGGTGGGAGATTAAATATTGTACCCGAATATGATATTAGTAAATCGAATTTTAGTTCTAATTTTAGAGATATGTTAACTAGTGATGATTCCGAAAATAACATAATAATAAATGGTAAGTTATTATATAAATTAGTTACATTGCAAAAATTAGATCCTTCAGATATTGGAAAATTAAAAAAAAATCAAAATAGAAAATTAATTTATGATCAATATAAATTATCGAAAGAGTATTATGAAGAAAATAAATCTATATTTTTAAATTTAGATAATCATGTTTTTATAAGTGAAAATTATTTTAACTATTTATTTCCTTCATATTATTCAGGTTTTAGCTCTTCAAATTTATTAGATAATTGTGGTCATTTTTATATTATTAATCCTTTAGAAAAAATTATTAAAAGAAATATTAACTCATCAAATTTTATTGATTTAAATAATAATAATACTAATTTAAATGATGAAGATCTTAATAAAATTTACTTCATATCTAAAATTAATTTTGAAATAATAAATTTTAATAATATGTTATTTAAAACAAATACAATATTAGAGTTAAATAATATCAATTCTAAGATTATAAATAAAGAATACGACGATGATTATGTTAAAATCATCGCATTAAGTTATATTTTAGATAATTCGGAAAATTATGATTTACTTATAAAAATGTTATTTATTTATAGATTAATAAAAACTCATATAAATTTTGATATTAAAAATTTATTATCTATTAATAAGGATTTAAATCCTTATTTTTTCAAAGAAAAAAAAATTATTGATGATAATTTTAAACAAATTTTTTATGAAAATAAAATTTATGATTCGGATTTAGAGTTTTTTTATAATTTATTTGATAATATCATAAAATTTGTTAATTTTAATGAAATTGGTACTAAAATTGATATTGAAAATAAAGATATTTCTAGAAAATTATATGAATATATAAATATTAATAAACTTAATTATAAAACAATTTTAGATTTTTGTAAATATAATAATTTTGATGTTGAAAAAACTAACTTTATAAATAAATTAATTTTAAAAGGTGATATTTCATTTGAAGGTATCGCAAATGATGATAATACAAATTTAGTTAATAATAATATTAAATCAATATTAGAAAATAATGATACATTAAAGGAATTTTGTAAAATTAACAATTTTGATTTTGAAAAAATCTCATTTGCATTATCTGATTCATTAATAGAATATTATAGTTTAAAAAGTAAATTCGATGAATTTAAGGATTCTATAGAAAATTTAAGAATAATATTAAATTTACCCAACATAAGTAATTTAAATGATAATGTCAAAATAATATTTTTATTTTGTTTTGTTAAAAATTTATATTATATGAACAAGGGTGATATTTTTAGTTTAATAAATTCACAAAAGGTGCCCGCTGAATTTAATTTTTTATCTGACTTATCTACTTTTGGATTTTATTTGAAATCCAGTAATAATGGTAATGATAACGGGTCTATATCAATATTATCAAATTTAACTAAGATTGATATTTTAAATTTAATGCCTACAATAATTTACTTTATAAAAAATGAGGGGAAAAAATATTTAAATTATAAAGATATTGAATTAAATATTGATACACTTTTTAATAAAATAAATCGTTTCTCATATTCAAATGATGAAAAACAAATCTATATAAATATTGATGGAATTAAATATACTGATAATAATATATCTAATATATTAATGAAACGTTTAATCGCTCAACCAACTCTTTTAGATAATCAAGATGGTGGTATGTTAATACCAAGACAATATCCTTATTTAAGTCCATATCCTTTTATTAACCCATTAATTTTAAGATCACCTTTAATTAAGATGAGAATAGATACAATTAAAAAAATCGATAAATTAAAGGAAATAGTTAGAGATAAAAATTTGTTAGAAGATGATTATGATTTTGCTTATGTAGCACATAGTGCTGATAAAAAAAATATAATATCTTTTTATTTGTGTAATGTAAATCATAAATATTCAAATATTTTAGAAATTGATGTATTATTAAATGATTATGATTATTTACCAAAATTAGTAAATAAACTCATGATTAGAGGTGTATATTGTAAAATTAATATGATGAACAAGTAAAAAATTGATATTTTAATATAATACATATTTATTAATTATATTAAAATATGAAAGGTATATTAGACGCGTTCTTTAAAATTAGATCAGTTACTGAAATTGATTCAGGTAAAGGTATAGAAATATTGGAATCATCTCGAAACTCAATATTGTGTAAATTTAATAATAATTTTTATTTGATCTCTGTATGTCATTATATATATGAAAATACAGAATGTTATATTGTATTAAAAGAAAATAGATTAAAAATTGACAAGTCACAGATATTATGTATTCCAGAATTAGATATAATGTTGATAAATGTTACAAATATGGAGTTTACTAATGATAAAAATGAAATAGATATTACTAGTATGAATTATAAAATTAATCATATTAACCCAAATACACATTTGTTTGTAATTGACCAATACGGCCAAGTACAATCAACTAATATTTTAAATATGCAATTATGCAAATTTAATAATTTATATCCTGAAATTTTAAAATACTTTTCAACTAAACCAGATTATAACTTAGAAGGGTATAGTGGAAGTCCTGTTTATGATACTGATGGAAATATTTTAGGTATAGTTAATGGTTATTGTAATGATATGGAGTATATGACATTAACTCCATTCTTTTTCATAAAACGTATATTTGATGAATTAGAAACCTATGGTATTTTTGGCGGATTATGTGGATTTTACCAACAATATTCCCTTTATAAAAGAAAATTATTTATTACAAAAAAAGAAGATGTTGATCATAATATCTATATAAATAACCAAAGAACATTCACAAAACTTATACCAGACGATATAATATATGAAATTGATGATATGGAAGTTGATTTAAGAGGTCATGTCTATTGTAATTTAATTGGTATGAATATTGATATTAAAAGTTATATAACAATTACAAAAACAATAAATTCTATCACAAAATTTAAAGTTTATAGAAACAAAAATAAAGTTTACAAAAATATTGATGTGATAATGGGAAATAGAGATTATTATTCTAGTTCATATACTTCAATTAAAACTAGTAAATTAGAAACTATATGGAACAAAAATAAATTATTTATTAAGATAAATTCAGCATTATGGGATTATATTAAAAGACTAAAACGTATTGAAACTGATGAAAATTTATTTAATCTCTTCCAATTAAAATATGCTAACAAAACAGAAAATAATTATCTTCTAGTTGAAGATATTATTTTAAATAAAAACATATTTGATAACATGGTTTCTAATTATATAGTTTTAAAAGATTTAATTGAATAATTTTATATATAAAAATTTCTTTTATTATTTAATGAGACAAAATTTTGAACCAAAAGTTTGGGGACCCCATGCTTGGTTTTTTTTAGAAACTGCAGCAATGGGATATTCAACTGATCCAACTTATGAAGAAAAAAAAGCTGCTGAAAATTTCTTTAATTCGTTACATTTTATAATACCATGTGAAAAATGCAGAAATAATTATAAAAAACATATTAATTCACATCCATTAAATGACAAAGTATTATCAAGTAGAGATAATTTGTTTATGTGGATAGTTGATGTTCATAATTCCGTTGATCCGAATAATACTAGATCATATGACGACACATTTAAATATTATATGAAAGAGTTCAATGTTGAAGTAAATGATGATACAGAGAAAAAAAATAATCCAAATAGATTATTTTATTTATTTATTATAATATTTATAATATTTTTGATATATCAAATTTATTTAAATTTTTAGATTAATATTTTTTCAATAATTAATTTTAAATTATTCAAAAATTTTATTAGTTCTTTAAATGTTTCAATAGTGTTATATTCTGTTAAAGATTTACTTTCTTCTTTTGTGACAGTCATTCCAGTTTTATGTTTTTCACTTATTTCTTGAAATTTTGCATAATCTAATTCTTTCTTAAGATCATAATTATTATCATTTATTATTTCATTTATTAGTTTCATTTTTTCAGTTGCCCATTTAATATCTTCTTTAATAAAGCTAAAATTTTTATTTTTGAGATTATCATTTAATGACAAATATTTTTCTTTTAATTCTTTTGATATTATTGAAATTTCAACAGTTGCTTTCAGTTCATTACATGACTTTTCTAATCCCGTATTCATTTCTTTTATAGATTCATTTAATTCAGTCATATCATCTCCTATTTTTTTAAAAAAACTATTTATTTCAAATAATGCAATTTTAGTTTTTTCATTATTTAATTTATCTTCAGATTCTTCTAACGAATGACTGTCAATAAATTCATTTTTAGGTAATGAAGTTAAAAAGATTTCTATATTTTTTATTGTATTTTCTATTTGTTTACATGTATCTTCATCTTCATCTTCATCTTCATCTTCATTATCACAATTTAATGATTCATTAAGTGAATGATTAATTATTGAAAAAAGTTTTTGTGAATCATTACAAAAACTTTTTAAATTTTCTTTACTTTTTAAAATATGAAAATTTTTAACAAAATTTTCATATTTTAATGTAAATTTTACTAAAACTTCCATTAATTTATCAAAATTATTATCATCTTTTAATTCTTCAATATTATATTCTCCAAAAATAATATTATCGTTCTCTTCATTTATTTTGTTCATAAGTGATGCCATTTTTATATTGGTTTAATATCTATGAGAAAAATAAATATAATTTTCAATTTTTTGGAAATTATATTTAAAAGATATTAATATTTTATTAGATAAAGTTAAAAAATTTATTAATAAAATATAATATATATATGGTTAATGTTTATCTTGTCATGTATTCCGATTTATTTTACTGGGACATGTTAATATGCTAAAAATGCTAAGGAGGTGATAAGATCAATAAGTTGTAGGAATTCATTCTGATGAAACTATTAAATCTAATAAAGAGATACAATTATGAATATGAATATGAATATGAATTAAAGTTGATGAAGTAAACCCAGATGCTCCTTTAGTTATTCACGGTCATATTGAAGAAGAAAATGAAAAGTATATTTTTATGTATAAAATACCATATGAATTAGGTATATTTAAAATAGTAGGCTATACATAAGGTATTAGTACTACTGAAATAATTCAAAGATTAAAAAATAGACTTACATAATTGTTTTATATGTTGACGCAATATAAAACACATTATTAAAACCCAAACTTTTTAACTTTTCAGCAGCTTTTCTAGCTCTTTGACCAGAATTACAATATACTACAATACCATGATTTTTATTCAAATCTTTTGTAGATTCGGTCGTCATTTTATCAAATGGTAAATGTAAAGCATTAGGATAATGTCCTAAATTATATTCTAATGATGTTCTAACATCAATTACTACCTTAATTTCTCCACTTTTTATTTTAGCTTTTGCTTCATTTTCAGATATTAAATTAACACCAGTTAATGTATAATAATTAGCAAATGAAATTACTGAAAATACTCCTGATATTATTCCTGATATTAAATAAAATTTTGCACTCATATATATATATATATATATTTTTTTTTTTAACTAAGTTTATTATTGTTCTACTTACTCTTGCAAAGAAACAATATATTCAGAAACATCGTAGTTTTCATATTTACTTTCATCTTTCTTTAATTCAGCCTCTTTAGTATAATTAAAAATATCTTTAACAGTTGCAATATTTTTTTCTACATTTGCTAAAATTTGATCTTCAAATATTTGCTTTGATGTTTTTCTCATAACATCAATGCAACTTCTAAAATTATGATTAGCCCAAATAACTGTGCTAATTCCTAATTCTCTAAAATGATCTGTAGGAGTTGAATAGTATTTTGTTGGTACAATTACAATTGGGCATCTATTATCCCATCGTTTCATAAATTCATCCACGTCAGCAGAAGTAGACATTTTACTATGAACTAGAATAGCATCTGCTCCTGCCGCATGATATGCTAAAGCTCTCTTCATAGCTTCTTCAATACCATGACCGGGAATAAATGCTTCTAGTCTAGCAATAACAACAAAATACGGATTAACTTGATGTTCTTTACATGCTCTGATTTTACCACAAAATTCGTTCATATCTGCTAACTTCTGACCACCTTCTACTTCAATAAAATAATTAGTTTTTGGAAAAAGTTTATCTTCAAATACTACACCAGCAATACCTCTTTTTTCCAAATTAGAGCAAAAGATTCTAGCATTATTAAAGTTTCCAAATCCTGAATCACCATCAACAAGAATTGGGATATCAACAACATTTGCCATATATTCTAAAGAATCAACAACTTGGGACCAAGAAGCTTCATTATTATCTCTTAATCCAAGAGATCCAGATAGGCATAATCCACTTGCCCAGATTCCTTTGAATCCAGCTTCTTCGACAATTTTAGCACTCATTCCATTATGAGCTTCCATTATGAATTCAAGTTGATCCGAGAATAATAGTTGTCTTAATTTTTTAGATTTAAGACAACTATTATTTCTAAGTTTATCCTCATTTACAATTTTTTCAATAATAGCGGATGTGGAGATGTCTTTAGTATATGGGACTTCAACTAATTCACCATTCCATTCTTTTAGAACATCAATAATTTTTTCTCTAATATGACTATATTCATTATTTTTCCAGTTGTCTCCATGAACAACATAATTTGGTTTTAGTTTTCTTAAATTTTCAGTAAAATCAAGACTTTGTTGTTCGATAATATCAGAAACATAAGATACAGATTCTAATACTTGCTTTCTTGTTTCATATGTATTAATTGGGATTCTTTCATATCCATTTAAAATACTGTCAGCAAATAATCCTACGGTTACCTGACCATATTCTGAAGCTTTTTTAAGAATATTAATATGCCCGTGATTTAAGATATCACATGCCATTCCACAATACACAGTTTTATTCATTATATATATAAATAAAATTGTGTTTATATAATTTTAATATTCATTAAATAAATTATTTGTTGTAATTCCATAATGATACATAAAAGATTCTTTTGGTAAATCTAATTTTTTGTGATTATCTAAATCTTGCTTGCCTTGCCAATGTCTTGGATAAAAATAATTTGTAGGAAATATTTTTATAGGTCTATTTAATGTTCTTATTTTATCAAATAATAACGGGCCTGTTAATTGCCAAACCATTTTTTCTTTTCTTAAATTTAAATAATTTCCTCTCATTTTACTAATCTCATCTATAAGAAATTGTAAATTGTTATTATTTGGAGTGCTACCAATTATTGTATTTGCTAGCCAAGTTAAATTGGTTTCTATAGCACCAAACATTTTTTCATTTTTGGAATTTTCAATTAAAGGATTTAAACTTTTATTATTTAACCAAACTGAATCTGCATCAATCCAAATTCCCCCATATCTATTTAAAATTTCATATCGTGCTATATCAGACTTTCCAGAATATTGTGTTTCTAAATCATATATATCTTTATTTACTAAATTAAATTCATCAATTTCTTTTTCAGTCCAAAACATATATTTCCAATCTGGATTTTTTTTAATATAATCATATCGCCAGGTATCTATATATTTAGATGGTAGTTTATGAGGACCAATCCACATTTGATGTATTATTTTAGGTATAAGTTCCTGTGTAATAGTATAATTTATAACATATTCTTTCATTTAATATATATATTATATTATATTATATTAATTAAAAAAATATTATGGTTTTTCTAAATTTTTCATCTAATAAATATTAAGTAGTTTTATTATACATTGCTATATTTTGAAAGAAATATAAAAGTGTTATTATTGATGTAAAACCTAATGATTTCATTTGTGAACTATTTATACTTATTGCTATAGATTCACTATCTATATTTTTACTTATATCAATTAATAAGCAAGACTGATACCAACTTAGAATTGCAATTAAAAATGATAAAATAAAAGATAATATATATTTATTATTTATATTCATATTTAGAAAATGCATATATATAATATAGATATTTTATTAATTAAATTATTCAAATTCAGATAATAAAGTTTGATATGATTCAATTCCATAGTCTGCATCATTTCCACTTCTAATTAATTTTATAAATGGTATGAACCATCCATTTTCTTTTTTTATTCTTATCCATTCTTGATATTTAGGCTCATTAAATAGTGGTCCTTCTCTTGAATTATATTTAATTAAATTTGTTTCATGTTCTAATTTAAATTTTGGATCAATATCTAATAAATAATTATAAATACAATGCATAAATAAGTAAGTAGAAAATAGATTACATATTAAAGGATATTTTCTACATATATCAGTGTTAATTAATTCATTTTGAGATCTAATTTTAAAAGCTATATCTTTATAGATTTCATACCATTTTTGAATTATATAAGATTCTTTATTAAAAGCTAAAAACCAATTTTCAATGTAATTATCACCTTTTGAATTACCTAATTGATGTTTTGAAGATTCATACAAATTAATTCCATAATTTGGTGTATAGTAAGCCATATCTTTATTAATTCTATCTAACCAAGATAAATCTTGTAATAATATAGATGATATATCCATCCAAACTCCACCATAATTCGCTAATAAATATAATCTTATATAATCTGATTTAAATTGAGGAGTAAAATTATTAAAATGAGGAGGAATATCTTGTTGAGGAATAAATTGATTTAGAGTTGAATCATGAATAAATATCCATTCCCAATCACTACTTTTTTTCATATAATTTTTATTGTGATTTATAATTCTTTGTATTCTTTCAGGATATTTATCCTTATCCCAATAACTATATACTTTTTTTGGAAATCGATTATATGTTTTATTACCTCCAAAATAATTTATTTTAAAAATTGGCATATATATATATATGTAAATTTTTAAAATAAATTACATAATGTATATATATGACTGATATACAGCATTTTTATAAAAATAAAAATGTATTAATAACTGGAGGAACTGGTACTCTAGGGGATATGATTGGGATTTTATTAAAGGATACAGGAGCTAATATTTCTATGTTATCAAGAGATGAATATAAACAATGGTATATGAAAACTCGTTGTGATAATAAAAGAACACATAAATATTTATTAGGAGATATAAGGGATAATTATATTGATAAATATTTTACTGATATTGATATTGTTTTTCATACTGCTGCTTTAAAACATATTGACTTTGTTGAAAATAATCCAGAATATGCGTATGATGTTAATGTTAATGGTACTAATAATATCTTAAATATTTGTATTAAAAATAAAGTAAAATATTTAGTATTTATAAGTACAGATAAAGCATGTATTCCAACTAATACGTACGGATCAACTAAATTAACTGCTGAAAGATTAGTTATTAATTCAAATTTAATAAATAATGTAACAAAATGTTCAGCAATTAGATTTGGAAATATATTTGCAAGTAGAGGATCTGTATGTCATATATTTAATGAAATATTAACAAAACATAAAAATCCAAAATTAGTAATTTTTAATGATAAGATGACAAGATTTTCCATAACATGTGAAAAAGCAGCTCTAGAATGTTTAAATGTACCAATTTCGGCTCCAGGAGGTTGTATATATATACCTAAATGTTATAAGTATAATATATTAACCTTAGCAAAAGCTTTTATTGAAGTATATTTAAAAAAAAATATAAAAGATGATGATATATTAGAATATATTGATGTAAAAAATTTAAGAGCATCAGAAAAAATTCATGAAGATTTAATTTATAAATATGAATTTAACAAAATTCAAGATAATAAAAGTTATTATTTAGGTTTTACTAAACCTACATCATTTAAAAAAAATATAAGGGATAGTTTCAATTATTGTAGTAGTGATGCAGAAGATTTAAATTATGAAGAGTTAAAAAATGATATTAAAAAATTTAAAGAATTAAAAGAATTCAAATCAATAATGTGGTAATTTAAAGATAAATTATTAATATTATAATATAAAATGAAAATAGGTAATCGTATAATTAATAATAAAAGTAAACCATTTGTAATTGCTGAAATTGGAATAAATCATGAAGGTGATATGAAAAAAGCAATGAAAATGATTTATGATGCATATTATGCAGGGTGTGAATGTGTAAAATTTCAATGTCATATAGCAGAAGAAGAAATGACTAATGATGCAAAAGAAATAATTCCTGGAAATTGTAACGAAAATATATTTGATATAATAGATAATTGTTCATTTTCAAAAGCTCAAGAAAAAATGCTAAAGAAAACTGTTGAAGATTTAGGAATGATTTATTTATGTACACCTTTTTCCATAGCAGCAGCAGATAGATTAGAAGAAATGGGAGTTTTAGCTTATAAAATAGGGTCAGGAGAAATGAATAATTTACAACTTATAGAACATGTTGCTAAATTTGGTAAACCTATGTTAATTAGTACTGGAATGAATACTATAAAATCTATTAAAAAGACTGTTAGTGTTGTAGAAAAATATAATATTGACTATTGTTTGTTTCATTGTGTTTCTATATATCCAACCCCATATGAAAAAGTTAATTTAACTGGTGTCACCGATTTGAAAAATAATTTTGATAATGCATTAATTGGTTTATCAGATCATTCAATAGGAATTACATCATGTTTGGGTGCTTATATGTTAGGATGTAATATTTTTGAAAAACATTATACAAGTTTTAAAGAATGGCCTGGTCCTGATATTGAAATTTCTATTACACCTAAGGAACTAAAAGATCTAATAACTAATTTAGATATATTAGAAC
>ERZ807291.2065-NODE-2065-length-31202-cov-13.197932_pt1 | contig 31202 bp, 44 predicted proteins | sample MGYA00521257_ERZ807291 | MGnify/ENA primary metagenome ERZ807291 (study PRJEB31413, sample SAMN03169783) | marine metagenome | biome: Marine; feature: Water; material: Subsurface seawater | place: North Sea | collected 2011-04-28 | depth 1 m m ...
GTTGATTGAGCGCTTTCCCGGTGTTCATGACTATGAAAATGATTGTGACATTTTTTTTTAACTAATTCGTAAAATTGAGAAATATGTGGGTTGCGCCAGGCGGTGGCGGGACATTCACAACCCACTGCTCCGTAACACCACTCCATCAGGTCGCGCTTGGATGATGCACCTGTCGCACGCATGAAAGTGTCGGTGATAAACACCCTAATGCTCACAGAATTGTCACGAGGAATACCAAATCCACGACGATCCATTTCGGATTCGCAAAGAGGACTATGACGAGGTCCACGTGACTGCGGGCGCTTACGGCGACCCAAAGAAGACGGTGGACCTGATACAGCTTGTTCGTGGGCATGCTTAGCGGTGTCGTTGAGGAAGTCGATTTCAGAATCCTCTGATTCGAGAGTACCTACAGTCTTACCGTTTTGGACCCCGATAATCATCTTGTCACCATTCTTGTTCCAGTGGTAGTATACACCATCGATGGCGTGTTTTGGCCAATCCTCCACATCTTCATCATCATCATCATCTGATTCGGAGTCCAGGACGAAATCTTCTAGATAACCGACATCATTAGGAGGTCCTGTCGTAGTAGTAGACGAAGCAATAGAAGTGGGTGTTTGGGTCGTGTCTGTTGGCTGGGAGGGTGGCGAGGCGGTTGAAACAGTGGGGAAGACGAATTCATCCACTGAGAAACAACCTTCGTATGCTCGCTTAGCAGCCTGAGCCAGGTCGTCCGGACTGATTTCACCTGAACGACACCTCTGAAAATCCTTCATGAAAATGTTGAAGAAAATTTTGGTCTCGGTATCCATGGATAGATGAGTGATAAGTGTTCGTGAAAGTAGGTAGACTTATATTTGCTTGGAGGCAAGTAGTCAATGTTTGTGTTCTGAAAAAAAAGCATCTTTAAATCAAATTTATTCTTCATGACGAAATTTATTAAGATAGATATTTTTGATATGAATTAAACCGTAATTTATCAGGATACTCTGATATTTCTTCCTTAACATAATCATACATTAAATAATATAAATAAATTGTATATATTCCAAATCCATTTTGTTCACATCGTCTATTTTGAATATTTATATATAATTCTTTTAATAATCTATTAATATATTTATTACTTACTTTATTAATATCTGCACGACAATATGGACAATTTAATATATTTACAATATTAATATCGACGTGTTTAATAATACTTCTCAAACAACTTTTACAGAATTTATGACCACATTCTAATGGTATTCCTGGTTTATCTTCATAACATACTGGACAAGTCATAACCATATTTTCTTTTAATAATAATATAATTATAATATTCAAATTTATTTAAATATATTAATATAATAACTAAATATGAAAACAATTTATTATTATCAAACTTTTTGTGGATTAGAAAAATTAAATGATCATACGCAAGATATTGATACGATAATTTGTGCATCGGTCCATTTCTCATCTTATAAAAATGATCCATATATTCATTTGAATAACTATGACCCGGAATCACCCAAGTTTGATAATGTTTGGATTGAATTACAAAAATTATATGAACAAGGGGTAGAGATATTATTAATGGTGGGGGGAGCTGGTGGTGGTTTTAAAGCATTATTAAATGATATGGATATTTATTATCCTTTATTATTTAAATTATTAAGAAGATATAACTTTATTACTGGTATAGATTTAGATATAGAAGAAGGTGTTGATGTAAATGATGTAAAAAAACTTATGAATTTACTTATAGCGGATTTTGGGGAAGATTTCACAATAACTATGGCACCTGTTGCGGATGCTCTAATTAATGATGGTGCCGGTTTTGGTGGATTTTCTTATAAAGAATTATATAATTCAAAAGAAGGAAAATATATAAAATGGTTTAATACTCAATGTTATGATTCATACACATTGGAAACATATGATAATATTATAAAAAATGGATATCCTCCGGAAAAAGTAGTATTTGGGATGCTTGGAGGTGATTATGATAATTTTACAACATATTTAACTGAAATAGACAAAGTTAAACAAAAATATAAAAATATGTTGGGAGTTTTCACTTGGGAATATATTAATTCACCGCCAGATAAAACAGATCCATCGCAGTGGTGCAGGATTATGAGAGGTGTTGAATATGATGGAGATTTTGTTTTTATAGATTCAGTGTATTAAAATATATTTCCCATGATTATCTATAAAATCTATAATTTTTTTATCTCTTAAAACTTGTAAATTAAAACGGATAGATGATTTAATTGTATTATTATTTGGATAATTTAATTTTAATATATCTTCAAAATTAATATAAATTTCTTTTAAAGTGAAAACATCATTAGTTTTATATTTTAATTTAATCAGTTTTTCTAATAAACTATTAAATGTATTATTTTTTTTATTATCATTATGAATAAATCTTATAATATTAACAATACTTTCTAATTCATTTTGTGTTTTTCTTAATAAAGATTCTGTATATTCTAATTTTTCTTGTGTTTCTTTTAATTTATGTTCTAATGACATATTATTAAAAAAATATTATAAACATCAAATTTAAATTACCTTTCTTCCAACATTCTTCTCAAATATCCGGAAATATTACACAATAAAGCAGTGGATAATATAAATAATGATTCATCTAATGTTTCTATTTTTATATTAAAATTAAAGAATATACAAAATATATAAATCAGCCAGATCAATATAACGACATCTGTGAAATTGAATATTGCATACATTATCATATGTTTTTAAAAAAAGGATTATAATTTTCAAATTTGTATTATTAAGAAAGGATTTTTTCAATCATTTGCACAACAAGATCTATATTTTTTCCTTTGAAGTCAAACATTTTTCTCTGTGTCCCTTTCCGTGCGATTCCAAAATTGTTCCATGATGTAGTGATAGGATGCAAATTGGTATTTACAGTTGTAGCAATTATACCGAAATTATTACGAGTACCTTGATTGTGATTAATTATTTGAAGATATTTATCACCTTTTTTAACAGAATAATATTTCTCAGATTTTGATCTAGTTTCTTGAATATAAAATCCGTCATTTTTAAGTCTTTCTACAAGTTCTTTATTTGCTGCGGGTCCATCACTAGGAAATGATACATTGATAATATCATCATAATCTGAACTACTAATACTTCCTTCGCTATCAGCAACACTAATCTCATCTTCACTATCTGGTAGTAATTCATCGAAAATTTCATCAGAAATTTGCTTATACTCTTCAATACTGTACTTACCATTCTTAATATCATTAGATATAGCATTCTTAATTTTCAAAAGATTATCAATATGAGCTACTTCAGCCATAGCTTTCTGTTTACGCATTTGAGTAACAGATTGTCTGAATGATGGCATAGGCTTTTTGATTACAGAAGCCATATTGTATATTTAATTAAACTCAAATATAGTTAAAATCAAATTTAATAATAATATATATATAATTTATTCTTTATCTTTCTTCAAAAAATTTAAATTCAAAATAAATTTAAAATTATTTTCAAATATTTATATATATACTAAATGTTAAAAATAGGAACAGATTGCTCAGGAATTGAAGCTCCCATAGAAGCTCTTAAAAATATATGCAATAAATACGATTTATCATATGAACACGAATTTTCATCTGAAATTAGTGAATATGCCACAGAATATATTAAAAATAATCATAATCCTAAAATATTATTTAATGATATGACTAAAAGAAAACCAGAAGAAATTCCATATGTAGATATTTATGTATCTGGATTTCCTTGTCAACCATTTTCAAGAGCTAATAAATATAAAACATCAGTAGATCCTAGATTAAATTTATTTGAAGATTGTTTAAAAGTTATACAAACTGTATCACCAAAATTCTTTATATTAGAAAATGTAAAAACTTTATGTACTTTAAATAATGGATCATACTTTAATGAAATTATAAAAAGATTAAATAATATAGGTAAATATTCTTTATATCACAAAGTTATAAATTCAAAAGAATTAGGTATTCCACAAAGCAGAGATAGATTATATATAATTGGTGTTTTAAATAAATATAAAAAAAAAGAGTTTAATTTTCCTAATGCGAAACCATTACAAAATATTAATAATTTTATAGATAAATCTAATAAATCTAAAAATGAAATAAAAGAATCTAATAAAGAATTATTTAAAAATATTCCAAAAGAATCTGTATTTATAGATACAGGATTTAGAGGAGCTAAATTCCCTAACTCAGATAAATGGTGTCCATGTATCACAGCACAACCTAATATGTGGTGTGTTCCTATGAAAAGGAAAGCATCTGTTAAAGAATATATGTGGTTGCAAGGTTTTAATCCTGATGATAAAAAAATTACATTATCAGACCATAGAATGAAAATATTAATAGGTAATTCAATGACAGTAAATGTAATTGAAGAATTATTAATAAATGGTTTATCATCAATTTCCGTAATTTAATTGTTTAGGACCATATATATTTATATATCTAATTTCTTTTTCTTTATTATAACAACAGAAATATTTAATACATCTATAAGAATAATATAATACAATAAAACTTAATATTGTTAGAATAACTGTTAAACTTACTAATAATTCATCATGTGATAAATGAAGAAAATAATTTAAAGTTTTTTTAAGATATGATGTATAACCTATTTCAAATTGTCCTCTATAAATAGATACTTGTGAAGATTCAATAATTGGTTCTTCTTTTTTATTAAAATTATAAAAACCTATTAAAAGAGGCCATGGTGACATAGCCATTGCTAGTGATATTATACCAGCTGCTTCTAATACAAAACCATTACACATAACTGGGAAACACAATAAAGTTGTGAATAACATTTTTTTATAATTAAATAATTTTAAATCAAATTTTCTAGCCATGGTCTTAATGATTTCATTTGACCTCTTATACCAGATGATGTATTATGATTTGGTTTATCTTGTTCATAAAATGTTATATTATATCCTTTTTTAATATATTTATCAAAATATTCTTTTGATATTCCAAAAGGTATTGTATCATCACTTTTACTATTTGTTGCCCAGATATCTTGTTTAACAGTTAAATAATCATCAATTTCTCTTGGAATATGTCCTTTAAATACAAGAATTCCACCTAGTTTATGAGGATATGATAATCCAGCTGATAAAGCCATCGTCGCTCCCTGTGAATATCCACATATAAATATTTTTTTATAATCATTATATCTTTTATTTTCTTTATCTATAATTTTATGAATTTTATCATTTTGTTCTAATAAATGATTTACATTTAATTCACCTTTTGTATTCGTAACATCTTCTTTTAGATAATCATACCATGCCCTGTATTTTTCACCATCATAACAAGTAATTTTTCTTGTAGGTGGTTTAACATATATAAAATTTATTATAGTATCTTTAGAAAATAATCTTTGTAAATAAGTAGTAAAATATTTCATATCTCCAGATTTCATAGTGAATCCTGTTAACATTATAAAACTATAATTGTATTTCATTTATTATATAAATAATTACTATTTTAAATTATTTAGATTTAGTTTTATTAGATAATTTTTTTAATTTTTTTACAATTTTTTCATCATCTAGATCTTTGTATTTTCGATCAGTAAATTCAAAATCTATTAAATATAGTTTTTTAGAATTAGGATTAATAACAATATTTTTTAGACGTAGATCATTATGATAATATCCCAAATTAATAAATTTTTCATATATTATTTTTATTTTTTTTAAAAATGAGTCTTCAAATTCACAACCATATTCATCACAATATTCTTGTAAAGATATTCCTACATTTTCAGTTTTTATATATAACTTATCACAATTATAATCAATTATTTTTGGAACAAAACTTAGATTCTTTTGTTTTGCTAATAAATATATAAATAATTCATTTTTAAAAATATCTACATCTTCTTTATCAAATCTAGATATTATATAATTTTTAGTAATTTTTACTTGTTTCATATATTATTATTATTTAAAAAAAATAATTTATTGTTTTAAATATTTATTGATTATTTAGAAATATGTTTGAACTAATTGTTTAAAATTTGTATTCTTTTCTCTAGAATACATCATTGTAGTTGTATTTAATACATCCATTATTGTTTGATTATAGTAATTTTTAATTGACATATCAATACCTAATACTATCATAAGATTGAAGATCACACATCCATCTTCATCTGAAATACCTTCAGACATTTTTGCTCCATAGAATGCTCTTGATATAGATGAATTAGACTTAGATGCATCTGTATGAGATCCTACTAGAAAAGCAAGACAGGTTACATGAGGTGAAAACCACCCTTGTGTGTGACTGGTATCATTCAAAATATAACTAATATCAATATTATTTTCATAAGCCTTTTGTAGAAGGAAAAGATATTCATTGTAATCCTCTTCTAGAAGTTCTAGTGTCAGTAGATAAGGTATATCTGAAAACCCATGATGTTCTCCAGAATAGTTCCAATAAAATGTATCTGTCATTTTATGTATATTAATGTTGTTTAAAATAAAAAAAAAAGACTAATCAAATTTATAAATATTATTGCTGCTGATTATAGTGAAATATAACTAGTTCCTTAAAACGCGAATTTTTTTCCCTATAAGTAAGAGATGGCGATGTTTTCTCAATGAAATCCTTAATATCTTCATTATAAAAGTCCTTTATACTAAGGTCTGAACCACAAAGAATCATTTCTTTAAAGATTTCTATTCCAAGATCTTCTGATACAGATGACTGATGCTGACCAAACCAAGAATAGGGTGAACTGTTTGAAGCACGCGACTTTGTTGAATCCGGTTGATCACCGACAAGATAAGAAAGACATGTGGGGTGAGGTGAATACCATCCTTTTTCACTTGATGTGTCATCTAAGATCTTACGAGTTTCACCTATATCCCATTGAGAAGATAGTCGCAATAGTTCAAGGTAATCCTCCGGAGATTCTTCAAGAAGACCAACGGTGAGAAGTTCAAACATATCTGAAAACTCATGATGTTGTCCAGAATAGTTCCAATAAAATGTATCAGTCATTTTATGTATAATAATGTTGTTGTTTAAAAAATAAAAAAGACTTATCAAATTTATAATAATATTTAATAATTAGTTAATAATTATATAATATTATGGAAGAGTGTCCGATCTGTTATGATAAAATTACAAGTGGATATGTGAAAACAAATTGTTCTCATATATTTTGCTATAATTGTTATGAAAAAACTGTTCAAGTAAACAATAAGTGTCCATTATGTCGTGAGATAATATTAAATGATATGGTATCTATATCTTATATCGATAATATTACAGATCAAAATTATGAAGACGGATGGATTGAAGGATTTGAAGCAGGGTGTTCACAGACAGAAGTAAACATGCAGGCAAAAATAAATATAGAAAATATGAAACTAAATGTTATGAGAAATAAATATACGAAATTAAAAAAAGTATATACAGGGACAGTTATACAATTACAAAATACTCATACATTAAATATGGATATGAAGAAATGTAATGGAAACTTACCTAGAAGTACATCATATGATTCTTATTTAAATTAACATACACTATCTTCTACTGGTTTTATTATCAATTTAAAATCTTAAAAAAAATTTATGCATTTTTTTGGTTTATATTATTTTAAAGTTTTTGTTTGTTTATATATTTTTGTGTGTGTTAGGTATTACCGTCGACTAGTGCTGGCGTAGCTTGATCCACCTCCACCCCAAGAACTACCGCTACCACCCCCTCCCCACGAACTACTACCACCGCTACGTCCGACAGCGTATCCTGTTGCCGCTCCTGTCCAAAAGTCCGATGAAGATGAACGATATCTTGGAGAATAGCTTGAACGGTAACTAGACGAACCCCCACTCGCGTCATTCATCATACACGATATTATTACCATCGCTATGATAAAGACGTATAATGCACCCATGGGATTTGGTTCTGGATCGGTGGTAGAGTATATAGGAGAAGACGGATGAGACGGTGTCATTCGGAACTCGATGCCACAACTGCCCTTGAGAATGTATGGGTCGTCGGGATATTCGTATCCTTCGCACTGGATATTCAGGTCGCGGAACACCGCTCCGGCGGGGTCAGACTTGCACTCCCAGACTACATCTACGCCGTCGTGGCCTGCATTACTACAGTAGATTGTGTCAGGAGCACCGCGACAGTTGGAAAGACATGTGAGTTGTGGAACAGGAGATGAACGACGTCCCGTAGTCATCTTACCGCGATGGAGTAGGAGGCTGGTCACTTCTCTGATAGGAACTTTCTCATGTGCGCCGGCATCGGTGGCGGTAGTGAGGACGATGAAGCACATTGCGATGATCATTTTTGCGTAATTGTTCATTTTCTTTGTGAACACGATATTGATTTATAAAATTAAGATAATCTTGAAATCAAATTTATTTCAAACACATTTAAAAGTATTTCTTGATATAATATAAATTATGAAGTTCACCATTAGTACATCTGATTTAAGGACATTAGTCGCGGTTTTATGGTTCGCAAACTCTAAATGTGAGAACAATATTAAACATCATTTCTTTGTTGGTGAATGTGTTTATCATGATGCCGACGATAATGATTTAGTTGATTTCATAGGTTATGATAATGAATTCATATTTAATTATAAAGATATAGAAATTAAATTAACAAGAAAAAGAGAAGGAAATGCAGTTTTCATTAATAGTAGATGCGAAGCAGGTCATTTTGAAGAGATAACTCTTGAAATTTTATCAGATATAGATGATCAAGAAAAAATTAAATTCATGAAAAATTTTATCATAAATGTAAAAGAAGCTTATAAAGAAAATAAAAGATTAAAAAATACAAACGAAAAAATATTTCTATGGTCATATTGTGATGGATTTTGGGATAATATTAAGAAAATTAATAAGAGAAAATTAAAAACTGTTATTTTGGATCAAAATATAAAAAAAGATATAGAAAAATATATAGAAAATTATAACAATAAAGATTTAAAAAAAAGATTAAATGATCTAGGTCATAGTCATAAAATGAATATAATTTTATCTGGATTACCTGGAACGGGTAAATCATCGTTGATGTATTCACTTGCCAGCACAATGGATAAAGATATAGCGACTATTGATTTTCATAATTCTACTTTATCAGATCATGCATTTATTTCCGCAACAAATAAAATTCCTGAAAATTCAATATTTGTTCTTGAAGATATAGATGCTTTATATATTGAAAGAAATAAGAATGAAGGGAATAGAGTTTCTTATTCATGTATATTAAATTTTTTAGATGGGGTATATTCAAAAGATGATTTAATCACAATAATCACAACAAATCATATAGAAAAATTAGATAAAGCATTAATAAGGCCAATGAGAATGGACCATATAGTAAAATTTACATATTGTTCTAAATATCAATATGAAGAAATATTTAAATTAATATTCCCAGAAAAACTTGATATAATGGATAATTTATATAAAATTATTAAATCTAAAAAGTTCACAACAAGCATATTACAGAAGTACTTAATTAAATTTATATTTGAACCTGAAAAATTATTAGATAATATAAAAATATTTGAAGAATACATTGATTCTTGTTTAGAAAAGAGCACAAACATGTTCACTTAAATAAATTTGAATTAAATTATTATAATTTTAAAAACAACTAACATGGACGAAACACTTGAAGAATGTCCTATTTGCTACGAAAAGATCCAAAAATACGGATTCTGTATCACGAAATGTAATCATCAATTCTGCATGGATTGTATGATGAAACATATTCAGAATAACCAGTCATGTCCTTTGTGTCGTGAAGAAGTATTACCTGATAAGCCTAAACCAGACCCCACAGTAGAATATGAAACGGGGTTTGAAGATGGTCTTGTAACTATGGAAGAAGAAATGCGCGATATAATAACTGATAATTTTCATCTAGGATATCAAGCCGGGACAGATTCAGCTGGTTCATTCGCGCAAGAGTGGAGAAGCAAGTATAATGCGTTGAACAAGATATATACGACAACGGTTGATACTCTCCAAAAAACACATACACTTTCTGTCAGGTCAAATCCAAAGCTCAAAAGATCTCTCTCAGAATAAATTTGATTTCAAGATTAATTATTTTTTTAGAAATCAATACCTTGTTCACAAATATAACTGTGAAATATGCCCAAATACAACATGGCTTCCAACACGTGGACTGAAAAGCACATTCAGACTATCAGTTTCCCCGATGATGAAGATCCTAACGACGATAGTCTCTTCTTCTCCGACGACTACCCGGAGGACTCTCTCCCAACGCCGCCACCCCCACCCCTACCTGATGTGACCAGTGCTGCCGACTGGTTGAAGGTCAGCAAATATCAGTGGCGCGACATCTTCCGCGTTAAGAACTCTTCTGAACTCGAACGCCTCCTCGACGCGAGCTTTGATGATCTGGTCGCATCCAAGCTGTGTCAACCGATCGGCATGCCGTCTCGCGAGGCGATTCTTGATGAGATCACAGAGATCATCGCCGCGACACCGGTATCTCTCTCATCCGAACTCGCCTCTCTCCCTACCCAATAACTCTACAAAACAAAAAAAACATTTTAAAATAGAAAGACAAAAAATATATTCTCACCTTTTTTTTATCTTATGAATAAATTTGATTGTTGTTATAAATAATTATAAAACAATATCTGCTTGAAATGTATAATCCTCGCGCAGAAGCATTGAAGTATGATTCTTCATCTGGACAATCATCTTCATGGCAAAAACCTCGATATCATTCCAGGAATCAATATAATTCAAGACCATATGGAACTTGTATACCCAAAGAAACTCCAAAACCGTTTACTACCTCGTCTATACCAACTTGCTCAGCTTCAAGGACTAGTGGTACACCTACACAACCAAACAACTCTCGTTTGGATTTCTTGAATGAACCCGTTGAAAATGTAGGTTCTACAAAGAGATTTATCGCAATGCCATCAAGGAAACATTGGGATGAAGGATATCGTCCAGGATGGATAATACACGAAACTATATCTCCACCTGAAAAATATGAAGATGGATTGAAGATGTATCATACCTATGTTAAAACAGGTAAAGTAATTTATCCTAAAAAGAAAAGTAAAGGTGATTCTACAAAGGCCACCGCGACTTCATATATGCTATCTTATGCAAACAAAAAGAAAAATAAATAAATATGAACCAAACACTATAATATTTTTTTATGTATTAAAGAATAATATATATAAATAATAAATGGACGAATATATGAAATTTCAAAAATCAACCGAAGTAAAAGATTTTGATCTTAAATATATGACAATTGGTCTTGGTGGTGAAGTAGGTGAAGTATTAAATGAAATAAAGAAATTAGAAAGAGATGATAATAATATTTTGACACCACAAAGGAAACTAAAAATTATAGAAGAAATGAGTGATGTATTATGGTATATGTCTGCTATGTGTAATAGATTAGATACGAATTTTGATGAATTAATTAAACATAATAAAAATAAACTTGTTGAATAACTTTAAATTTGAAAATTTTTATTATATTATAAAAAAAATGTTTGTATTTGATTCAATTCATGGTCATATTTCAATATGTTCTGCTGCGAAAAAAATAATAGATACAACAGCATTTCAGCGTCTTAGAAATATTAAACAATTAGGTGGAATTTCATCTGTATTTATTGCAGCAAATCATTCAAGGTTTGAACATAGCATAGGTGTTTATCATCTTTCTAAAATACAGTTAAATATTTTGAGTAAACAAGTTAATATACCTGATAAAGAAAAAGAATTAGTTTCGATCGGAGCACTCGTTCATGATTTAGGACATGGTCCGTATTCTCATATATTTGATGAATATTTAGGATTTTCAGAACATGAAGATAGAAGTGTTAAGATATTTAATCATATTAATAAAAAATATGGATTGGGATACAATGAATATGATTTAAATTTTATAAAAAATGTTATATCACCTGATTATGATGAATTAGAAATAACAGATCCAAGGAAATATTTATATCAAATTGTGCATAATGATAATGGTATTGATGTAGATAGATTTGATTATCTAATACGTGATTGCTATAATTCTGGTATTAAGTATTCATTTGAACTTGATCATATTATGAACAATACAGAAATTCAAAATAATGAACTGATTTATTCTGAAAAAGCCAGATGCTCTATAAATTCATTCTTTCATGCTAGATATACATGTTATAGGCAATTATGTAATAATCCAACAGTTATTTCAATTGAATATCATATAAAAGAAATATTTAAAGAAGTAGATGAAGTATTTAAAATATCTGAATCAATAAAAAATGAAAATTGGGAACAATTTATATTACTAACTGATAATATTATGTCCACAATAGAATTTGTAGATGAAAAAAATATGAACAGAGCAACTGAAATATTATCTGATATTAAACACAGAAAAATTATTAAATTAGTAGGTGAAATTGTATCTGATCATGAATTAGATATTAAATCAGAACAAGATGAAGTTATTATTATAAAAACTAAAATTAAATATCACAGTATATATTTACCGAAATATATATCTGACAAAAGAGTTATTATTAATCTACCAGATGTTAAATATCCTGATGAACATATCACTATGATAATGTGTAAAGATATTAATAATTTATACGCACAAGAATTATTTAAAAAATATTCATCTTAATCTTTTAGACGATTTAATTTTCTTTACAGATTTCTTAAATGTTTTTTTAGAAATTTTCTTTGATCCTTTTTGACTCCAATTAGTTTGAGTCACTTGATAATATAATGACTTTATTTTATTAATCTGAACATCACGATTATATTTATAATCTGTTAAAGTTTTATTTATTTTATCTAACTTTTTCTTAGAAGAATATAATCTTTTCTTAGATTGTTTTGGATTTTTATGATAAAATTTATCTAAATCCTTATAATATTTTGTATATCTATTATGATTTGATAATTCATTTAAATATAATTCTTGTAATCTTATAATACTATTCCATAATTTATTTATTTTTTTTATATGAGAATTAAAAAAAGATAAAGTAGATTTCTCATATGGAATATTCATATATATATATATATATTAAATATAAAATTATGTTGAAATTAAGTTGATATCCATTTTGTAAAGTTGATTATCAGTTTGAGTTTCAACCGATTTATGAGGTTTATATTCTTGTATAGGTGACATAATAAGATATACACTAGCAATAAATATACATAAGATTGACATTAATATAATAAGCCAGTTTTGAATAATAAATTCAAGTGACCTAAAGATAATGATTATAAACATGTTTTTTTAAAAAAAAGAATATGTTAATCAAATTTAAATATGAATGGTTTGAGATCTAATTTAATTCATTTTTTAGATATTTAATTTCTTCTTGACAACGTAGGATTTGATAAGCAACATGTTCAAGTGTTTCATTTAGAGTTTTCACCATATCTTCATACTTTTTAACCATATTTTCTTTATATAATCTTTCTTTGTTAAGATGTTCTTTTTCAAGCATGTCTAATTTAAGATACCTTAGAATATCATTATTTCTTTTAATACTTAGTAATGTATCAGCAGCGGTTTTATCTTCTACATTAATATTTGCTTTTTTCATTGACCGTGTTTGCATTTCCTTTTAAAAAAAATAGTTATTATTTCAAATTTTCTAATTAATCAATAATGAATAATATTTCAGATGAATCAATTTCATCAGGAATATTAAAGTCGCCATTATATTCTTCTTCTACTCTTCGATTGTCAATCCAATCCATATGTTCACGAACAATAGTTGATTGGGTTTCAGAAACATCATCATGAACAGACCAAGGACTAACATATAAATCATCATTTGGAAAAGCGGATCGTCCAGTTCCCGTCGATCTTTCTCTGACTAATCTATTAGTATCTACGTGAAAAGGTTCACTATATATAGTACCAGCACGAGAAAACTCTCTTCGTTTCTTAGGAGACATTTTTTCCCATTTAAAATATCCTTTATCTTTTTTAAATTTGTCTCCTTTTGAATATACGAGAAGAACTATATCTCTTGCAATAGGATTCTTTATAGGGTGTGAACGACACATAGGACAATTAGTATTACCGGTTTCGTTACATCTGTATTTGCACTCGCCACACATAAAGTGAGTAGTTTTACCACATGTAATAGAATTGTCGGATGTATTGTTTACCGAGTTGAAGCAGATACAACACTCTACTTTCTTTTCATTAGTATCTTTCTTTTTATAGTTGTATTTCCTTTTACATTTATATTCTTGTTTTTCTTTCTTTTTGGATAGAGCAGATGTTTTCACACGATCACGAGGTTTTTTCGTATTAAGAACCATTGTCTTATATTTTGTTTTTCTTTTAACCAACTTTCAAATTTGTTGATATTATTTTCAATTAATATAATATAAATGATTAAATATATAATTCTATTATTTTCTTTAATAGTTGGATTTGTTCTTAGTAATTTAGGAATTAAACCTGTCAGCAACTTCATGAATGATTCAGAACTTCTTCCGATTGTAACAGCAAATTTGTGGGTTGATTTAGTAATAATATTTATTGCGATGTCTGGTATAATCTTTACTGGTAAAACTCTTAAACAGTGGTATAAGAAATATAGATTATCCGCAGTTATTGCTGATATGTTCAGTATAATATTAGGTATGATCTTATTAAGATATATAGTTTATAAATTAAATTTAAAAGTTAATTTATTCACTTTTATATTATTAGGTATAGGATTATGTATAATTCATGATATATTATTTTATTTATTTTTTAAAAATATACCAAAAGGATCAAATCATATGTTAGATTTCTTTAAAGGTTATTCGAAAGATTTAGGACCAACTGCGATATTAGGTGATATAACCTTGGTTATTTGGGCGATAATATTATCATCACTATTTAACACACAAACAAAAAAAATGAATATAATAACACTATTTATAGGAATATATTTAATCCCATATATAATATATATGAAAGATTAATTATTCTTCCAAATTAAAGTTATATTCTCTAATCAAGAATCTTCTCAATGGATGATAGCAAGACATACCCGCGTGTACACATATGACTTCTCCACCATTTTTTGAAATAGAATATTTATTTTTTGATCTAGGTAAAGGTTCACATACAAATCCATTTTTCTTCAAATGATTGATAATACCATAAACAAACTTATTATTGTAATGTTTCGCCATTTTTCACTTAAAATCATCAAAAAAAATTTTCAAATTTACAAAAGACAAAGATTAGTTGTTCTCGGTAATGGACATGATAATTTTTCTGGCAATCATAGGTTGAATAACTTTATCATATATTTCATTATGTTTTTCTTCTTTTTCTTTATTTGCGATATCTTTCTTTTGTGCTTTTTTTTTCTTATTCTTTTCTCGCTTTTTATTCGCGACATTGATCGGGGCATTTTGAGAATACATCATATCAAGGAAATCATCATCAGTCATATCATTTAGACGTTGTTTCTTTTCTTGTTCTTCTTTCATAATCTTATTATGTTCTTCGGCCTTGATGGTCATAACTTGAATTTTAATAACGTTTTTCTTCAATTCCATATACCGTTCATCCTTAACACCCGGATACTTTTCTTCATATGTTCGCAGTTTCTTTTTCGCAGAACGAATATTATTGTTATTCATTATAATGTGATTTATAATTCTTTGAAACACAATATCAAATTTATCATACCTTTGTTATGATTAAAGAATAAAAATGAATACGTTACGGATTTACGTTTAAATCTATATCATTATTATCAATACCTTCGAATTTTATTTTTTTTACGGGTTTATCTTTTGGTTCTTCTTTAATAATTATATCAGCGTCAAATACATTAAATGAAGAGAACTCCGTAATATACCCAGATAATGCTTTTTCTTGTTTTAATGAAGTATATGATATAAATAATGAATTATATATTTTTAATAATATTAAAGCTACATATGACGTATAACTTGTTACAGCTTGAATACCAGCATAATTATCATATATTATAATTGATGACAATATTAAATTAATCATATAAATAGTACTTGTTACAGTAGTTATTTTAAAATATCTATTATTTTTTTTATATAATTCGGCCTTTAATTCCGGTTTTTGATCTATTATATCATCTAAATGGTTATCTGGATAGTCATGATTTATATCTAAATTTTTAACGCACCAATTTTCTCTTCTTAATTCTACAACATATGTTATTAAAAATAATCCCACACATAAAAAATTAAATCCCAATGTTACATTGTGAAAAATATCATCAGTTTTATGAAGATTATCTGAAACTGAACAAACTTTTATTTCATATTCATTATTACTAGTACTACTAGAAGTATCTATTAATTCTTCGCATTTTTGCGGAACAAATAATATTAATAAGGAACCCATTATCACTTTATATGATTGAAACACCCATAATGCACTTATTTTCAATCTTTCTTTTAAATCATTACTAACCTTCATTTATAATATAGTAAATATTATATTTCTAGTAAATCTAATAAAGTTTTATATTCAGGTTCATAATCATATGGTTTATTATAAGAAGATAACATAATTGTTAAAGCTTTTTTCAAATTATTATCAGATATATTTTTTATATGTTTAATAGAATCTATTTTTGCTTGTAATCTTTTTACGGGTGGATTCTCATTTTCTAAATCCTTCCAAGGTAATTCGCCTAAATACATTTCTAATAATATATATCCCAGTGCTTCAATATCTTCTGAACGATTAAAATAAGTCCCTTTTATTTTAAGATTAACACGTTCAGCATGAATAGATTTATATAATGGTGTTCCTTCACCTGAATGAGGTTTATTTAATATATAAAATGCATTGTCATCACCTTTAACATATCTTTCACCAAACCATTTTTTAGATATACCAAAATCAATTATATAGTATTTATCTTTATTATTTTCTTTTTTAATCATTAAATTTGGAGGTTTTATATCTAAATGTAAATATCCGTTTGCATGTATATATTGTAAAATTTTAATATATTCACATCCTATTTTTTTAATTTGAGGAATAGATATTTTTTTATCTTTTATAATTTGAGTTAAAGATTCATCTAGTTTTTCTTCTATAAATAATCTAGTCTTTATTTTAGGAGAATAATCATACATGATTAATCTAGTTTTTAATTCAGGAATACCCCCTTTAATAAATGATTTATCTTTTAATAATAGTTCAACATTCTTAATATATCTATTATTATTAATACTATAAAAAATAGATTCTTCATTATAAACTTGTGGTGATGCAGAACTTAGTAATTCACATTTTAATACATATTCATTATTATCTTTATTATTTTTTACTAATAAAACAAGAGAATCAGCTTCATCAGATAATAATTGTTTAATTACCGTATAACCACCATCTCTTTTAAAATTAAAAATATGTCCATTTTTTAAATAATCTTTAAGATTAATAATTTCTTTTTTAGGTTGTTTCTTTTTAGGACCAGGTTTCTTCGGTTCAGATTTTTTAGGTTCAGATTTTTTAGGTTCAGATTTTTTAGGTTCAGATTTTTTAGGTTCAGGTTTAGCTATTTGTTTCTTAGGTTTTTTTATATTTAATTCTTTCATTAAAATTTTTTCATTTAAATTATCTTTTAAATTATTTATATCTTCTTTTAAATGTGGACATTTATTTTCTATTTCTTCTAATAATAAATTTATATTATTTATATCTATATTTTTTTTAGTTTGTTTAACTTCAATTGGTTTTATAATCTGTTTTGATAATATATTTTTATTTAAATTACTAATTAATAAATCTATTTCTTCATTTTTATCAGGACATTTTTGTTTATATAAAATTAATATATTTTCAATAGAATCCATTTATATTATATATAATATTAAATTATTTAAATAAATTTGAAAGATTATTATATTCATATATAAAACAATGGCATTTTTGAGAAAACAAACGAGCGAAGGAAGTATCGCTGAATTATATTCAGTTATACAGAAATGTATTCGTAGAGGTTTAGAAGAAGAATGTTTATATTATTCTAATATTTTATATAAAGAAGGAACACCTAATTCTCTTAGAAAAAGACTAGTTTATGTAACAAATGAAGATATAGGACATATTAATCTTTCAAATGAAATAGTTGAATGTTCAGATGAAGATTTATTTAAATATGTTGTCATATGTTGTCGTCTCAAAAAAACACACGATCCTGCTTGGTTATCCAGATTAGCACTTCATTACAGTATGAATAATTTAAAAATAGATAATCCTGAATTAATTGAAGCGATGAAAATGACTGAATTAGTTAGGAAAGACGATTATAAAAGTATTCGTCTATATATCGGTAAAGAATATAGTAAAATGTATTCCTTTTCAGGAAAGAATAATCTTGTATGGACTTCATTTATATTATTTAATCGAAGACCTGAATTAAATCAAGAATATTCATTAGATATAGATATTCCTGAAAAAAAAAAGTTTGATAAATTACCTTATTGGGTTTATGACAAACATGTATCTGGTGGTAATAAAGGATATAAATTCTTCTTTGATAATTCACTAGTTGTTAATGAAAATATTTATGAAGGTGGTGATAAATATGCCGAAGAATGTATGAAAGTTTATTTAGATGATGAGAAAAATCTAGGTAATGGTAAAACTAAAATTTTATATAATATATGGAAAAATAATGAAGATATTCATGAAATTAAATTACCAGGATTTCATAATATAGTTCAAACACAATTAATTACTAGTCGTGGTAAACCACATACTTATTATGCAACATCTGATAAAGATAATAAAAAATATGTATTAAAAGGACCATTAACTGGTGATATGCGTAAAAAAATTAATAGAACAGAAAAAATAAAAAAAATATTAACATTAAATCATTTAAATGTAGAATTTATTAATATATTTAATCAAAATTGGATGAAAATGGATTCGTTATTAGATTATGATTATAATAAAAAAGAATTAAAATCTAGTAAATTAGAAGAAAATATTTATATTTATAATGGCGAAAATTGTAATTATAATTTTGATGATATAAATGAAGAAAACTTTATGAAAATATTTAAAAATTATATGTTCAGATTAGTGATTGGTGCGAATGATCATTGTGCCAGAAATTTTATAACAAATGGAAAAGATATTTATAGTATTGATGATCATTGTTTGGATCAAGATTTTGATCACATAAATAATATAAAAATGAAAAAAGATAACAGAATTAGATGGGATAGTTATATAATTAAATATAAAGAAGAAATATTACAATATTTGAATGGTTGGAGTATTATATTTAAAAATGAAAATATGTTAAAAAGAATTCATAAATTAAAAGAAATAATAACTAAATTTAATTAATGATAATGTAAATGATAACGTATTGTATTATTATAATCTTTATTTTTTTTTGTAAATTTGATTTAAAAACAAGTGAACAGTATAACTTATAAGATAATGTCCACAATTTTTGTGCCAGATGACTTTTACTGTCCAATCACCGGTGAACTTATGTCAGATCCTGTATCTGATCCTGATGGACATACATATGAAAAATCAGCCATTGAAAAATGGTTGTCTAAAAAGAATTCTTCTCCTATGACAAGACAATATCTCACTATTGAAAGTCTTAAAGAAAATAAATCTCTTAAAAAGAGTATTGATTCTATTCGTGAAAAAATATCAGAAGAACAAATTAAAATTAAATCTAAACTACTTAAAAAAGATCTGGTAGAATTTAATCGTAAAATGGACGATATTACTATTAAGGCCAGCACGTTTCTTGATGATATGTTGTTTGTTAACTTTGATGTTCCTAATGCGGAAACAAGACAACCCGTTGATATTGTATTATGTCTGGATATTTCTGGATCTATGGGAACAGATGCACCTGTTAAGGGTGATGATGGTAGTTCAACCAGTTATGGTATTTCGGTATTATCTCTAACTGTATCTGCTGCTAAAACTATTCTTAAAACTCTAAATGAGAATGATAATATTAGTATTGTAACTTATTCATGTAGTGCTGATATCATGTTCACTGATACGGCATGTACTCCTCAAAATAAGGCTACTATTGAAACTGAACTAGATAACCTTAAACCAAATGGAACTACTAATATGTGGGATGGTATTGTAAAATCTCTTGATTGTTTAAGACAAAACTCTCCACCAAATAAACTCAAAGTAATTAAACTATTTACAGACGGACTTCCTAGTTCAGAACCAAGCAGAGGATACGAAAGTGCTCTTCAAAAGTATTTTAAAGATAATAATTTTAAGTGTATGATTAACTGTTATGGATTTGGATATTCACTAAAATCAGATATTCTAAATAATATTTCATATATTTCAGGTGGGGATGGATATTCTTTCATTTCAGACTCATCTCTACTATCAAATATGTTTATTCACGGAATTAGTAATTTCTTTACTACGGCTGTATGTGATTCAAAAGTCACAATTAACTATGTTGATAAGACTAGTGAAACTATTACAGTTAACACTCTTAAATATGGTCAAAAGAAAAATGTAGTGAAACAAATTTCAAAAGGTGTCGTTGATGTTGATGTAGAAATTAACGGACAAAAATATAATATTAAATTAGAAGATATTTCAGATGAATATTATCAAGAACAAATTTTCAGATATGAAACTTGTAATGCTCTTGATGCTTGTATCACTATGAAAAAGTTTAATGATGAGGGTTTTAAGACAACACTCGATAATCTTATTCTTAAATTCACATTTAATCCTGTATCTAAGGATAATGAATACATTCAAAATATTCTATTTGATCTTGAAGGTCAAGTAAAAGAATCTCTTAATATGACATCACAAGGACAAAAAGAAGATTGGTTTACTCGATGGGGAATCCATTATCTAAGATCTCTCGTAACAGCATATAAGAATGAAGTATGTAATAATTTTAAGGATCGTGGAGTATCTAATTTTACAGGTGAATTATTTGAAAAGCTACGCGATGAAATTTCAGATATCTTTGATAATATGCCTCCTCCTAAAAGAGAACAAAGAATAACTTATGGATCATCTGGTATGCGTGGAAGTGCCGGTGGAGGTATCCAACCTCTTCAACCCTTAGCAACAATGGCTTCTTATAATGTGGCGAGTGGCGGATGTTGTGCTCGCGGAAGTATGGTGAAAATGGATGATGGATCCATCAAAGCAGTTGAAGACATTAAGAAAGGTGATGAGGTTGTCACAATTAATATCAAAAATGGTATAGAATATATTGAATGTGGTAAAATTGAAGCTGTTGTCGTAACGGAATGTCACGGAGGATATCAAAATATGGTGACATTGAATGGAATTGGTTCCAACAAACTACATATCACACCATATCATCCTGTAATTGAACCTAAAAGTAAAGAATGGGTGCATCCAATCAGTATTTCCGAAAAATCTATGATTAAATGTCCTGAAATGTATACTTTCGTAATTAGTAATAGATGCTCCATTCTAGTTGAGGATTATGTGTTCGCAACATACGGACACGGACTAATGGACAATCAAGTGATTCAACATGATTATTTCGGTACAAATTTAGTTATTAATGATCTAATGAATTATGGCAGTTATAAGGTAGGTAAAGTTTATTTAACGGAGGATATGTTTGTAAGAAATGATGACGGTGAAGTGTGTAAAATTGGGTTTGAATTTAAATATTATGATTTTGCAAATATGATTTATAATTCTAAATTATAATTAAATATAATATAATTTATAGATGTTAGATGAATCGTTAATAAAGTCAGATGATAATGTAGATTATTTAAGACATTGGAAAAAAACATTAGCATATAAATATTTAAGGATAAAAGAACCAAGTGAAGCCTGGAAAGTACAACTTCGTCGTTTATTAGAAAAAAGGTAATTATTTTTTTATTATTTAAAAATAATATTATATATATATATATAACTATGAATTTATTTAGAACATTGATCAGTATGTTATTTGTAACAAATACTTATTCACAAATGTTGATTGGTTCAGAACAAGATGAACATGGTTGTGTTACAGACGGCGGATATATGTTTTGTGATACAATTAATAGATGTTATAGACCATGGGAAGAATCATGTCCTCCACATGATTCTCTTGAAGAGTGTAGTCCCTGTCCACCTCCAATGCCTTGTCCTATGCCTGCTATTCCTGAATTTAATATGGATGGTTGTAGAATGAATAATCATATTGATGAATGTGAATGTCAAACAGCATGTCCTTCGTATGATTGTCAAAATACTGGATGTTCAACTGATAACGATTGTCATTATAATCAATTTTGTCGTGTAACTGGATTACAAATACCCATGGTCAATGGGCGCAGACTTCAATTACCTTCTTCTGAATGCGTAGATAAAGTAGGTATTAATGAAACTTGTGGTGGATATACACCACCACAGTATCAAACAAGATGTATGGATGGATTAGAATGTGTTCAAACTATGGGACATATGATAGCTGATGCACCAGGTCAATGTCGTGAACCTTGTGATCATAATGAAAGAAGAGATGATTATGGAAATTGTATTTCTTATGAAACACCTGCTATACCTGATAACTGTGCTACATGGAACGATGGGTGTAACACATGTCAGGTCCGTGGTGGACGAGCAGAAATATGTACTCTTATGTATTGTTTCAGACAAGCAGAACCATATTGTATGAATTATCACATACAAAAAAATACTTTAAATATGGGAGAAGTTTGTTATCGTTTTTGTGAAGATGGTTCTCAAGAATCAGTTAATAGAAGGTCTGATTGCCCAAGTGAAACTGAATGTGTATCAACATATAATAAAAATTCAGTATCTATGATATCATTTGATTCTTGTTACGATAGAGCCTATACTTGTCAAACAACAGGACATTAACTAATTAGATATAAGTTGTTTAAGTGCAACATCTATATCTACATCAGATACAGATGATAATAATTCTTTATAGAAATCTTTTTGTTCTTCTTTTTTAATTTTATTTAATTCTATTTTCATATCTTTGAAATCATTTATATTAAATGATTTTTTACAAAATTTAACACCTTCTCTATTATATATTTTTTTTATATTTAAAATATCGGTATCGGTGAATCCATAACTTATTAACCAATCATATGTGTTTGTATACTCATTTTTATCTTTCATATTTTTAAGAATAGATTAATATAATTCAAATTTGATATTATGTAATATTTTTTTTAAAAATGGAAAATAATAATGATGATGATAAAATTGTTACATATCTTATCACAAAATTAGAAGAATTATTAAAAAATTATCAATTTAATAAATTATCATCATCTAAATTTGGTATTGAGGTATTTGATGTGGATATTTATTCTGGTGATGATTATTATAAAATGCCCAAAAATACCAGTTTAAAAGATATAAAAGATAAAATGAAAGAATTAGGATCACATGTATTTGTTACAAAGGAAGGAAATATGATATATATTAGAAGTCCACCTAGCAAAAAGAATGGTAGAGATATTGAATCTATCAGAAAAAAAGCAAATGATTTAATTTTCTCTGGAAAAGATTATCATGGATGGAAAACTTATTTATATAAATATTAACTAAATAATATAAATTTAAATTGTTTATTATTATAAATGGGAAATATGTTATTTAAAGATTGTTCACAAAATGAAGAAATAGAAAATTTGAATTTATACGGAATAAATTATAAAACGACATCTGGACCACCTGTATTTATAAATGATTCAATCCCTATTAATAATACCTGTATTGGGTGCTGTTAAAAATTATGTTAAATATAAAAGAGTATCTGCATTATTATTTTTGAGAACACCTATTATTTATTTAATATTTTATGCATTAACGTGGATATTTAAATTTAAAAATAAAGTTAGTTTAACAATTATTAATGAAAGAATATTTATGTTTTTATATAAAATTATATATTCTTTATTAACAGATACGTATCATAAGAATAAATTAAAGTATATAAAAAAATATAATATATTATATAATAGTAGAGAATGTTTAGAAGAATTGACAGATTAATATCATTACCAAAAAATATTAAAGATATTTATTATAATTTTTTTCCAAATTATTCCGCTTTATCTTTATATGGAAATATAATTCCTAAAAAAATAGATAATTCAAATATATTAATATGTAATAAAGAAAAATGGGAAGTTAGAGATTTTAATATTAAAAGTAATAATATAAAAAGATCTAAAAATGAATTAATAGAATATAATAAGAATGAATCTAAAAATGAATTAATAGAATATAATAAAAATATACCATTTGAAAAACAATGGGAAGTTAGAGATTTTTATGTTAAAAAAATAAGTAAATAATTAAAATATAAATTAATATTACTTATATATGGATAAAAAATTATCAGGGAAACCTGTTACTGATAATATTTATGATAATATAAAAAATAAAATAAAAGATAATAAAATAAAAGGTAATAAAATAAAATTATCAATCATTATGATAGGAGGTAGGACTGATTCATTAACATATGTAAATATAAAAAAGAAAAAATGTTTTGAATTGGGTATATCTTGTGAAATATATAATTATAATGAAAATATTACTGAACATGATATAATTGAAAAAATTTATGAATTAAATGATGATAATAGTGTATCAGGTATTATGGTTCAATTACCAATACCAAAACATTTAGATCAACAAAATATATTATCAAAAATATTAGTAAAAAAAGATGTTGACGGATTACATCCTGAAAATTTAGGATTGATTATGATGAATAATAAACCTAGTTATTATCCGTGCACTCCATTAGGAATTATTAAATTATTCGAATATTATGATATAAATGTTGAAGGAAAACATATAGTGTTTGTTGGTTCAGGTATGGTGAATTTACCATTATCAGTTATGTTATTAAATAAAAAAGCAACGGTTACATTATGTAATGAATTTACAGAAAATATAAAAGAAAAAACTAACAAAGCAGATATTTTAATATCGGCATGTGGGAAAGCTAAATTAATAAAAAAAGATTGGATTAAAGAAGGTGTTATTATTATAGATGTTGGTATAAATCGCGATGAAAATAATAAATTATGTGGAGATATTGATTATAATGATGTAATAGATAAAGTTAAATATATAACACCTGTTCCTGGTGGAGTAGGACCGATTACTGTTGGTATTCTTTTAAATAATTTAGTTAAATTTGATAATTAATTTAATATATTAACAAATGGAGATACCATATGTTCCTGAGAAGTGGCTTGGTCTTACATTAGAGTTGACGGACGAATATTTAGAAAATAAAAAAAAAGAAACTTTAAAAACAAATAAACCTCTTATTATGAAAAAACCTGTTAAAAAAATAAAAGTAACAACACAAGATGTTTCTACTCAAACTGATCATAATTGTTGTATAGAAGAGAAGAAGAAATGTACTATATTATAAATTATATATTGATAATTCAAAATCTGTTATTTTAGGATTAAAATATTGAATAGATTTTTTTAAATCTTCTAAATCTTGAAATATTAATTCATTAATATCCAGATCTTTTTTAATTTCATCGATAGATTTATTATTTAATAATAAATCTTTTTTATCTGGAATATCTATACCATATTTATTTTCATTAATAATTTCGGGGGATCCTGATACTACAAATATTTTATTAACATTATTATTTTTAAATAAATCTATAATATGTTTTATAGTGTTTCCTCTGACAATAGAATCATCAACAATTAATATATTTTTATTTTCAACAATTGATTTAACTAAATTTAATTTTCTTTTTATATTTTTTTTTCTCTCTTCTTGAGTATTCATTATAAATGTTCTATTAATATATCTATTTTTAGTTAATGCTTCATAATAAGGTTTATTTAAAATTTCAGATATTTTTAATGCAATAGGTTTACTAGTATCTGGAACAGGTATTACTAAATCTATATCATTAATATCAATGTTTTTTTTAATTTTGTTAGCTAAATATTCGCCCATTTTCAAACGACTTTTATATACATTTACACCATATATATTACTTTCTTCTCTTGATAAATATATCCATTCAAATACACATGGTTTAAAATAATTTTTATCTGTAATATTTAATATTTTATAATCATTATTTTTAAAAATATATAATTGATTACTATAAATATCATCTATTATTTCATAATCAATACTGGTAATTGAAACAGATTCAGATGAAATAATATATGATTTATCTTTTTTACCTAATATTAATGGACGATAACTATATTTATCTTTAAAACATATTAATCCATAATTTTCTATCAAACATATACAATTATATGAACCTTCAAATAAATCATATAATTCTTTAATTATATCTTGTATCTTATTATAATTTAATGTTTTATGTTTATTGATATGATATGATAAAAAATATAATAAATAAATACTATCAGAAGTTATATTATTATCAATATTGATATTATTAATTTTAAAGTAGTTTAATATTTTTTCGGTTATCCAAATTTGACCATTGTGGACAATAGATATATTATAGTAATCACCCTCTTTTATAAATGGTTGACATTCATTTATAGTGTTTTTACCAATAGTTGGATATCTTACATGACCTATTGATACATTTGTAGAAATATTCTTTAATTTTTCATTAATATCGATTGTTGATAATAATCCTTTATATTTACATAAAGTAATTTTATCATTATTTAAATAAGATATTCCAAATCCATCTTGTCCTCTATGTTGTAAATGATATAATGATTCATATAAATCATATATAATATTTTTATTTGATATTATAGCAGTTATTCCGCACATTTTAAATTTGATTTAAAATATAAAAATATATTTAAATACTAATGTTAAAAAAAACAGTTCACATTAATGAAGAAAAAAATGAATATAGAATTATTGAAAAAATAAAAAAAGAAGACAGTTATTTAAATACACTGCTTTCATATGTATGTTCAACAACTGATAATTATGAAAATAAATGTGAAGAAAAAACTTTAAGGAATGGTAAGAAATATTAACTATATTTTAATAGTTCATCTAAAATATCAACTTCTTTTTCCATACGATTTAAATAATTTTTATATGCCATTAAAGATTTAACTAAATTAATATCATTTTTTTCAATAGCGCTCTTAATACTTTTATTGCTATTTTCGACATATGATGGAATATTTATAGTAAACTTTTCAATATATTTTTGTAAAGCTTCCATAATAAATTTAAAATAAATATATTTCAAATTTATATATAATGAGAATATTATCAAAAGGATGGTATAATTTAATATTAAGTATATTTTTTTGGATTTTTGCTTGGGGATTATCAGATGCTTTAATTGATTCTTTAAATTTATCAAATGATCAAAAAATAATATTAAACTTTACATTATTAATTATAGTTATAAAATTAATATCAATGAATAAATCATTTTTTTATAATTAAGTGTATGCTAAACCAGCTTGACCAGATGCTATCCTTAATATATTATAATTAATCCAATAAACATATGCGGTGACATCATTAGCACCGCCGGGGTTTGGGGTTTTAGGCGATTCCTTGGCAAAATGTGGTGATGATTTATTATTAGTACCATATTCCCATTTTATGTATGTATTATTAGATAGTTGTGAAAAATTTAGTGTTCCACTGGGTTGATGTTCTTTTGGATTTAAAGCAAAACTATATATATATATAAATTTACTAGGCATATTATATCCGCATCTATAAGGTTCAAAAGTATTAAAGTAACTTGGGTTTAAATTATTATTTGTTAAATCAGTACCATTTGCAATAATTTGTGTTTTATTTATGAATGGATAATTTTGTTGATTTAGTAAAGTTACTACTGTATTTGAGGCTGAGTTCGGCCCAGATCCGTGCGTCCCCAATGTTAATGGATTATTACAATTATAATTGAAATAATTTTGGTAGCAAGCTGTAAAATGAGGGTCAATTTCAGTTAATTCGTTAGATGTTTTCATATTATTTTTATATTGAAAAAACCACATTAATTGTTTAACTGGTCCATTTATTGTATTTAAATTTACGGGAGATTTGGTGAATTCTTTGCTAATACAACTACCTCCATTACATACTTGTTCAATTAAATATTCATGTGTAGAATTTATGAACCGTATTCTTTCATCTTTACCTAATTTTATAAATTTACCAAAAATCTGTGCAGTACCTTTAAGTGAAATATCATTTTCTGTGGTGGATTTAATAGAATCTTCTGTACAATTTATACAATTAATTAAATTTCTTAATGTAATACTTATTTTTAAATTATCATTATTTAAACATATTAATGGTATTGATAAACCACTATTTCTACAAAACCAGAACTTTAAGTCTACATTTAATTCTAATTTTGTATTATTTAAAGTTGAATTTGTACCACTATTCATTAAAGAAGATGGATGATTAGGAGCCTTATTTAATAATGTATTTTCTATATAATCATTTTGATGTAATTCATTATATATATCTAAATAACGACTATCTTGTTTATCTAATACTTGATTACCTATCATTAATTTATATTCTTCTACAATAGCACTACCCGTATTATTTGTCCAATTAATATATGATGCTGATGATAATGGTTTACTACATGATCCACTTAATTCTAATTGAACCCAAGTATTACATAATAAGTCGCCCAAACTCATATTAATATTATTTTCCATTGTAGGGTTGGTCCAGTTAGCAGGCGTCCCATTATATTCATTTTGCCCACTAATCGGTAAAACATATAATGAAAATGGTGTATATCTTCTATAAACTGTTTTAAAAAAACTTATCTGCGGATTACCCGTTAAATATTGATCAACTGCTCCTCTTGCTACTAATGCTATACTCATTATATATTATATAAATATATTAATTGTAAAAAAATAACTTATAAATTAATTTATTATTTTTTTTTTATTTGTATTATATATAAAAAATGCCGGCCGTATCCTCCATAAATCCAATTAATTCAAACACACCTAATAGAAGTGGTGTTCTTACTGTATCTGGTCATTCAGCTGCATATCAACAAATAGATACAACCACTTTTAATTCATCAGGTACTATAAAAACTAATATTTTACATAGTGATAAATTAAAGGGTGATATAACATTAGAAGGAAATTCAGCAATACATATTTCTGAATCCGCTTCTCTTACATCTGCATCAGGTGCAACTATTCATTTTAAAGGACCTGTTACAACCGGTCTATCAATAGAAGAATATCAACAACAAAATGATCACCATACATTATCTTCAATGGCTTATGTTGAAAATTTTTTAAATGGTATACATAGAGATGATCATGTTAAAGGTTTGGCTAGTCATAAAATTATAGATTATAATTGTCCTGCATATATTTCTAGTGATGGATATACATACTTTATGACTAATCTATATGATGCTGATGGACAAGACTTCAGTTATGGTAAAATTGATGAAATTCATAATTATTTTTTTACAGGTAAAAGAATTTTATTAATATCAGAAGGATATAAAGAAAATACAGATGACGTGAACAATATCCAAAACGCAGAAGGTATTAATAATTCTCTAAATACTTCTCATACGGGTATTAGATATGCTGGTACTGATCATGACTATGTACGGGGAAATTGGAACACACCTTCTGCGGCCAACTTTTTGTCGGAAGATGTCGGTAAATATGGTATTGCAGAATTAAATGGTGTTTATACCATGTATGCAACAGTAAATGCAAGTATTAGTGAAGGTAGTGTACCATACGGTGTGGATATAGCACCACCGCTAGCAGCTAATAGTTCTGAAACCATTGCATTCAATAATTGGATCCAAGTATGTGTTAACGCCTCAGGAAGTATGTTTAATAAATTTATACGGGAAATATCCTCAACACCAGAAAACGCTACCACAACCTTGCAGACAGTGCTCGACAATATCGGGCACAACGTAGAATCAAATTCGCACCAACTACTATATCCATATATAATTAGGAGAGAAGAACCCTATAAATTTAGAGGAAGTGGTAATCAATCTGAAAAACTCGCTGATCACCCGTATCCATTACCAATTAATATTTCTCATTGGGTTGATTCTTATCCCATGGTATCACGAACTAGTGATTATTCTATTATAAATTCTACATATAGTAGCTGGGCGGCAACGGCATGGTTCCTTAATTCTAGTAATTCAACAAGTTCTTTAAGTCATTTTTTGTGTGGAAGTCCAGGTACTGGGGAAGAAAATAGAATTATACAATATAATAATAGTTCAGCGTCCTATAGTAGTATAAGCCAGGATCGTAGTAACCAAAACACATATGCTCATTATACTAAATTGAAAACCACCACAAGTAGTTTCACACCGGACGGAACCTATCCGCATGGATTTACAACCGGAACTCTCAAGGATATCATAATAGCATCTAATAGCCACTCATCATCACTGATTACTAAAAATTTCCAACCATTATTTTTTAACCAATTTTCAGGTTTTACTGGTTTTGATCAAGGTGAAAATATTAGACTTATAGGTCAAAAAATTAGCGTAACAGGAGGTTATGTTGGTATTGGAAATAATGGTGCGGTACCTGGCGCAAAAAACCGTTTCTTATCTAAAAATAATTATCAAGGAAAAGTTATAGCGGGATTTACTGAACCTTACACTATCTCTGATTTTGTCAAAACTCTAGGTAATGATACTGGTAATGATAATTTTCCCCAAACTGCTGAAAAACCAGAGAATCAATTAAATACAGATTATTTACCTTCTTTTGTGGTTGGTAACCTCGGGGCGCAAGCTTATGATAGCTTAACAATAAACGACAATTCCGAAATTCATATACCTAATACATATCGTGAGGCCCAAGATATTATACGTTTATCAGCTCCACGAACAATAATGACCGGGGAGAATGGTGGAAATGTAGTAATGAAGGGAACTCTACAAGTTATTAAAAATGCATCCTTTATGGGTGAATTGAGTGCTTCTGGTGCAGCTACGCTCAGTTCTTCACTTTATGTAGGTGGTGATACTGATTTAAACGGATCACTAACCGTAGATGGCAATGCATCCTTTATGGGTGAATTAAATGCCTCGGGCGCAGCTA
>ERZ807291.2066-NODE-2066-length-31177-cov-16.911220_pt1 | contig 31177 bp, 25 predicted proteins | sample MGYA00521257_ERZ807291 | MGnify/ENA primary metagenome ERZ807291 (study PRJEB31413, sample SAMN03169783) | marine metagenome | biome: Marine; feature: Water; material: Subsurface seawater | place: North Sea | collected 2011-04-28 | depth 1 m m ...
GCCGAAAACAGTTTGGTCGAATCTCGATCGCCAACTCAGATTCACAAGCCCGGCCCTATATGGACGCGGCTTTCGACGCGGCTTTCCGAGCGGTTGATGAGCAAATCGCTTAGGGTTTTAGCGCAGACTATTTCTTACAGCCTGCTATCGATGGCTTTTGTCTTACTAATGCCGGAGGGCCGCGTAGGCTGCTAGGATCAATGGATTCGCTGGTGTTAGAGTCTGACGACTGTGTGCTGATGACACGTTTCGTGAAAGCTTTTCTATCCGGGTTAGTAAGGCAGCTCAATGACCTTGGCGCTTGTCAGAGCTGATCGAGTGTTGTTCGGAAAAATGTTTTAAAAAGCAGCGTCTCTAAAAGAGGTCGACAAAGGTTTCGCCCCTGATTAAAAGAAGGACGGCTTATAAGTGGTTTAAAGCAGACGCCATCAGGTGTATTCTCGCGCTTTAATCAACGCAGCGATAAAAGTTGTTTGAGGGAAATAAATGTCGGATATTCCTGGTCGGTCAAAAAACAATGCACCTACGACTGAAAAACAGCAAAAACGCGCGCACCACGCTGAATCAAAAGGGCTTAGTGGCGCTTCACAGGCTCAGGGGGGGGCAGAGAACGAAGACTGCACAAAGCGCTCCCTCTCCCTCGAATGTTATTCCCAAGGGGCTTGTACAGCAGCGAGTACAGTCTATTGAATCCCATAACTTTAGTCTTGAGAGTCGCTATGAGAGCGACCAAAAGAGGCATGCTAAGCAGGGTATTACTCCTGAAACTCAGGAGAAGCGCGCTGCTGCCGGCGAGCCAGCCGAATTAACCGATCAATTTTTTGGCCAAAATCCGATGCTTAGGGGGACAGAAAAGTGTGCTTTACCGACAACAGGGTTAAAGCAGGGGCAGAAGCTCTTCCATAGTACAGCCGAAGACTGGCATATCAACGCTATCAAAGGTGGGATCGATCCGAATGTTGGTCTCGATGAAGGACGGTTTAAGCGGGGTTTTTATGTAACCTCTCACGAGGAAACAGGCTCTGCTGAACTGGGGAACACGCGTAGGAGTCCGGTGAATATCATAGAGTTTGAAAGTACCGGCGGGGGTAAGTTTGCCGATGTTGATAAATTTAGGCCAAGCGCTCGGGGTTTTGGGGTACAAGAGCGGGACAACGCATTTACCAATGAATATAACAAGGGTGTTGCTGAGTGGACGAAAAGCAGCGATGGCGATGCTAGCATTAGTAAAAACAGTTTAAGCGCTCAGGGAAAAGCCGCCTGGGTTAGCGCGCAAGATCCAGGCGAAGGCGATTTGGCAGGTCTTGTCGCACAGTCGAAGCGCAGTGAGGTTGCTAGTAAAAATTTTATTTTTCAAGACAAAGTAAGCGTAGACCCATTGCTGGGTGTTGATCCAAGGGATCCTTCGGCACTAAATGTTAAAGGGCCTGTTTTGCTAGAAGAAGGAAAAACCGCAAAAAGACGTAACGCATTAGCGCCTGCTGAAGAGGTGCTTGAGTCGGGGCGATCAAAAGTACTTGCAAGCGATGGAAAAGACATCCGTCGTCAAGCGCATGCGGCGATTGTCCCTCATCCGAAAGATGAAACTAAAGCGGTTGATTACCACAGACCTTTGGCCGGGGCTTCGGCTGAGCATTTGCCCAGACATCCGAGTGAACAGGAAAAAATGCAACGCTATAACGCATATTTTGACCAAGCCAAATTAAAAGCACCGCATAAGAAAGGTTCGATACGAGCCAAGACCGTGGAGGCTGGTAGGGATAAGACCTAGCGTGAATGCGGCGCATTTTTAGTAGTTCGACTGTGCGTTAGTATAAACCCCGTATACACCTTGAGCGGTTTAAAATCTGTAATTGGCTAGTTGCGCGCCGACCGAAAATGAATTCGAAGTGCTTTTTTGTAATGAGAAGGACGGGGATGCGAACAACCTAGATTAGCCCATTGGATAGATTGCTTTTTATTGAGCTCCAATTGACCCGCACTGCCTTGGCGCCGCTGGTCATAGCTGTAAAGCCAGAGTGGTAATGATGCCAGTTTTGTTTTCGGAAGATGTAGTTTGATATGCCGGTTGTGTCGATTAGATGTTTGCATATAAACGATGTTTAATCGCAGAGGCAGGAAAAATTTTTGTGCGGGGTTCGGCTACTTCAGCTTGCCTGCTTTGCAGTCACGAAACTCGCTCGATCAATACCATGCTTCGCCATTAACCGAGCAAATGCTCGTCTTTCCTTGTGAGCAATTTTTGCCGCGTGAGAGATATTGCCTGATGCTTCTTTAAGAACCCGTTCTAGATAGTCCTTCTCGAATGCTCTTATAAGGCTGTCTTTTTCAGATCTAAAACTTCCCAGCGTTACACGAGTCGTCAGCTTTTCGAAAACTTCCTCCGAATAAAGTAAGCTTGAATCCGTAATGATTTCTGTATCACTCATAATAAAAGCTCTGAGCAAAGCGCTTTCTATTTCTCTGAAGTTTCCCAGCCATTCATTAGACCTTATTTCATCAATCACTGCTGGGCTAAGGAACTTTGGTGGTTGGTTCAATTCTTGTTGAATCTGCCCAAGTATTTTTTGTGATACTAAAAGGATGTCATCGTCTCTCATTCTCAAAGGCGGCAGCGTTACGGGCAAAACATCCAGACGATATAATAAATCTTCTCTGAATTTGCCACTGCGCACTAAAGGTTTTAGATCTTTGTTTGACGCAGAAAGGACCCTCACGTCTACCTTTCTAACTTTTCGCCCACCAACTGGGCGAATTTCCCCTTCTTGTAAAAACCGGAGCAACGCCACCTGCGCTCTTGGGGTAAGTTCATCAACTTCGTCTAAGAAAAGGGTGCCAGAGCTAGCATGTTCTAAAAGACCTTGTCGGTCACTGTCTGCGCCAGTAAACGCACCCTTTGTGTGACCGAATAATTCGCTTAGTAAAAGATCATCTGAAAAAGCGCCGCAGTTAATGGGTATGAATGGTTTCGACGACCGGCGGCTAAAATGGTGGATTGCTCGAGCGGCAATCTCTTTGCCGGTTCCTGTTTCGCCTCGAATGAAGACTCGTGAGTCGGTTTTAGCAACTCTCACGATTGCGCGCATCGATCTCTTAAAGCTTATCGACTGTCCAACGAGATTGAATCTCAAGTAAAAGTCGTCATGAATTCCTTTCGTTCGAGGTCTGTGTCGCTGAAGAATTTTCTGTTCGGCAATACTGAATGCGGTCTCTAGCCTTTCCTGGTTATCATTTACACTGAGCGGAGCTGGATTAGACGTTCCCTCGTGAGTGCTGAAAAAGATGTCTAGATATTCGACGTTGTTGGGACGGACTCTGAGCCTTTCCTTATACTCATTTTTTTCGGGAGATTCGTAAATACAAACGATGATGGTGGGGATGTTTGAATCTGAACTTTCAACCTGCTCAATAGTGACCCATTGCGCGCTTTGCCTGCCAATAAGTTTTGTTAGTGTTTTAGCAACCACTTTCTCACTTTTACGGGTGCGATTGAGCAGGAGGACTTTCGTCTTTGAGCACAACATCAATGAAATCCACTATTATGGCATCAGATGGTATCCCAGATTGGTAAAAATGGAAATCCTAAAGTGGTAATCAGTTTTGTAACGTCAAAAGTGACTCAAGGTTATGAGGCGCTGAACGTTATCGCCTCTAAAACCGAAAACGAGGTTGTTTTTTTGTCCGCCAGCCGGCTTCGGTAAAGTTGTTCACGAAAAAAATGATAATGTCGGCTTCCACCGGCGAACATAAATAAATTCGAGAAGTCGCCTCATCTCTGTTGTTCGTGAAGTACCAGCGGAGATCCCCTAGGTTACCGCCGAGATAAGTGACTGTGGTAGCCCACAGATCAGCTTCGTGACGGTTTTGGGTGACGTTTACCCGATATTTCGCGTCCGCAAAGTTAAATGTCTGATAAATAATTGCCATTTTTGTTCGCACTCAGTGTCTGTTGGACCTTGACGCTGGGGCAAGCGACATCCCTTCGCTCAATTCTACAATTGGGTCTTCAAGCAAAATTTGAAAAATAGTCGGAACCGAAACGCGTTGAGTCCGGTCAGTTTATGTTTCTTTTTTGTTGCCGCTTCACTTAGTCGGTGGGTAAATTTTGTCCCCTAGGGCAATCTTAACCCACTAGCGTCTACCAGCCTACATAGCAGCATGAATTGCCAATTAGGACCCTTCAGGGTGGGTGTTTTTCTACCCAGTCTCCGAATTTTTTAGGAATTAAAACGATTTAAAAACAATGACTTATGGAGTCTCTATGTTGGCATGATCCTTGTATACTAAATGGTTAAACATTGGAAGGTAGTTTTTTGCATGACTAACAACGTTGCTGGAGATAAATCGAAACCGAGGCGATATCCAAGACAAAAAGAGTCTGGGGTAGAAAATATCGCTAAGGATTTGAATGACCATTTTTTTAACAACCCAGAAGCAGGAGATACGGTGGAGGGCATTGCTGACTGGTGGGTTGCAAGGCAAAGGCGTTCAAATGCGATCACTTTGATTCAAGAAGCGCTCGAATTTCTTGTGGAAGAGGGATCGGTGCGCAAATTGTCCTACGGTAACAGGGAAATTTATTCCGCCAATAACAGAGCCTAACGTTTTACGGGTTCAAAATCACAATTTTGAAACATCGGATCAGTTGGAGATTAATAAATGTCTGAAAGCACACAACACAAGCTGTCAAGAAACAGAGCCCCTCGAGTTCAGATTACTTATGATGTTGAGACGGGCGGTGCTCAGCAACGAAAAGAGATTCCTTTCGTTGTTGGCGTTATGGCGCCGCTTGGCGGTAAATCGGACAAACCGGCGAAATCATTACGTGGGCGTAAGTTCGTCAATATTGACCGCGATAATTTCGATAAAGTCATGGCCTCAATCGAACCGAGAGCCATCTTTAGTGTCCCAGATGTTCAGGCTGGTAATGGAGCAAGCTTGGCGGTTGACCTCAAGTTTAATTCGTTTAGTGACTATGCCCCGGTCGCAGTGCTACTTCAGGTCGAAAAGGTCGCCGAGGTCTTTCATGAACGAGCGCGTCTACGTGATTTTCTCGCGAAACTCGACGGAAATGATGAGCTAGGTGATATCTGCGAAGCAATTATTGGAGATAAGAGCCGGAGCAAAGCGATCACAGCGGTTTTTGCTAGTGCCGCAGATGCAATCTCAGAAGCGAGAACATTATCTGATTCAGTCGCACGTGATGAAGCCATTTTAGCCGCCATAGCTACCGCTGATCGCGAACCAGGCTCAGACATCGGCGACATGCTCACCAAAGGAGGAATGGTGCTCGAACCAGGGCAGGTTCCCTATGCGCTTGAGCTCATAGAGGAATTTGTTAACCAAGTAGTTGGTGAGTACAAGGCAACGGAAGACGGTCAAATCAATCTTGCGGCATTGCTTGTGCAACGCATATCACAGAAAGATGGCGTGATCAGTCGGCAATTAAACTACATTCTTCATCACCCCGAGTTTCAGGCCCTCGAGGCATCTTGGCGAGGATTGCATTATCTGGTTTTGAATAGCGAGACAGGCAGCGGTCTTAAGATCAGAGTGCTTAACGCGTCTTTTGATGAACTGTATAAAGATTTGGATAAGGCTGTGGAGTACGACCAGAGTACACTGTTCAAACTTATTTACGAAGACGAGTACGGCACCTTTGGTGGAGAACCCTACGGACTGCTGGTGGGAGATTACGAACTAGGTCGGTCAGCAAAAGATATTATCTTTGCTGAAAAAATTTCAAACCTCGCTGCCGCTGCGCATGCGCCTTTTATTAGCAGTGCCTACGCGAAGCTTTTTGATATTGAAGACTTCGACTCGTTGCATAGACCACGGGATTTGAATAAGGTTTTTGAGAGTGCCGAGCTCGTTAAGTGGCGAGCATTTAGAGAAACCGAGGACTCGCGGTATCTTACTTTGACGCTGCCTAAGGTATTGCTGAGGCTGCCCTACCACAACCAAAACAATCCCGTCGACGCGATTTATTTCGATGAGGATGTTGCGGTATCGCTTTATAAAACGGACGAAAATGGCTACCGCCTTTTGGACAATTCAGGCAATCCTATCGTTCAAACTCGTGAAGATGATAACGGTGTTGTTGTCGAGAAAACGATCAAGGCGGTCGACTCTAAAAAAATGCTTTGGGGTAATCCGGCTTACATTTTAGCTCGAGTGATCACTAAGTCATTCAGCCGGTATGGCTGGACCGCCGCTATTCGAGGGGTCGAGGGGGGTGGTTTAGTAGAGGGACTGCCAGCCTATACTTACGAGACAGAAGAGGGTGATATCACACTCAACTGTCCAACTCAGGTTGCAATCACCGATCGGCGCGAGAAAGAACTTAACGATCTTGGGTTCATGTCGTTATGTCACTGCAAAGGATCTGATAAAGCGGCATTCTTCGGCGGTCAAACCACCAATAAAGCGCGACAGTACTTAACCGATGCTGCCAATAAAAATGCGCAAGTGTCTGCGATGTTGCCTTACATGCTGACGGCTTCTCGATTTACTCATTACATAAAAGTCATGATGAGAGAACGGGTAGGGACGTTCATGTCGGCTCAAAACGTGTCTGATTATTTGAATGGATGGATTACTCAATACGTGCTCCTCGATGACACGGCGACCTCTGCCATGAAAGCACGATATCCGCTTAGAGAGGCTCGTATTGATGTCACGGACGTCGAAGGCAGAGTTGGGGCTTATAAAGCAACCGTGTTTTTAAGACCCCATTTTCAATTAGAAGAATTGACAGCGTCTATCCGCTTAGTTGCTGATTTGCCGGCTTAATCATTCAAAATCGAAAGGAATAAATTATGGATCTAGTACTATTAAAACCAGGTAACGACGATTTGTTCGTCGAGGGAGCCGGCGCCAGTCAGCTAGATGGATCAATTGTTAGCGACGAGGGTGAGGAAGAAATTGATGGTTGTATCGAATTAGTTTCTTGCAACTTTGGTATGTCACAGCAGATGACCACGGATGTTAGCAATACCTCGAGAACGTCTGGGCGTCCGAATTTGATGGACATCACAGTGGTCAAATATTTAGATCGGTCATCCCCCAACCTGTACAAGCATTGCCTTTCTGCTCAGCCGATTGATACAGGCGAAATTGATGCGCCAACAAAAATCTTCTTGTGCCGAAACTCTGGAGAAGACGGCGACGACAACGTCTTGTCAGCGATTATGACCATCAAGTTATACAATTGCATGATTTCTTCAGTTCAGGCGCAATCACATCCGAACGATATGGCCACGGAACAGCTAATGCTGAACTATACCGACATCGAGTGGGTTGCAACGCATCAAAGTTGGGATGCGTCACCCGGCGGTATTGTTGCCTATCAGTGGAGTGTCGCCAGGAACCGTTCCGGCATCCAAGCGTTGTTGCCGTAGGTTATTGTGGTGGCTTTCTTTTTTGACCGGTTGTGCAGTCCTGGAGAGACTCTGGGACGCAATCTGGAAGAAAGGAAAAAAATGTTATTTCGATCGATCACGAAAGAAATCGAGAGAATAACGTCGCAGCGGCAATATTTCTCCGATTTCAGTGCCTCGCAATCAGGGGAGGTCTATAAGCGCAGCGTCTTGGGGTTCGGTATTAAGAGATCCATCGGTTCGACGCGTACGGTTAGCCAAAACGATTTAGTAAAAAAAGAAATACGAAGCGCGATCATAAGCTTTGAACCAAGGCTCTTACGCCCCCAAGTGGAATTCATTTCCCCTGATGGGAGCAGTAGTCAGATGCGGTTCAGCGTGTCCGGATTTGTTGCACTTGATCTGGAATTGGCGCGCTATGAAGCGACATTTTTAAACTCCGGAGAGCAGTGATGTCCGCATCCAATAAGGCGAAGCTCAATGAGTTTTATGAGGCTGAACTGGCCTCATTGCGGAGCTCTGGTGCTGAATTCAGCGATGATTACCCCGAGGTAGCGAAGGAACTCGAACTTTCCGACGGCATCTCGAGAGACCCCCATGTTGAGCATTTGGTTCAATCTTTTGCTTGGATGGTGGCAAGGCTTAAGCTGCAAATGGAGGCTGAGTCGAAAAAGCTACCCGCAATGCTGCTACAAGAGCTTGAACCGTCTCTCGTATCGTCAAAGCCGCCGATGGCGATTGCCGAATGTGAAATTGATATAGCCGGTATTGATTTGAGCACCGGACATCGGCTAAATGCCGGACAAACTTTAGCGCCGGTACAATTGAGCGGCAGTGAAGCGGAGACTAAAAGGCTTCAAAATTGCCGTTTTACAATACCCTTTGCTGCAGAATTGGTACCTTTGACGGTGACGGCTGCTACGAAAAATAGTGCTGCCAGCCAAGCTGATATCCATCGTCTTTTTCCGAGAGCGCAGTCCTTTTTAACGTTGACGCTCTCTGTGAGCGCGGCTTCAGTTCCTTTAAACTATGAGCTTAATAAGCCTTTGCGGTTCTTCATTGGCGGTGAAAATGGCGCAGCAGACACGCTTTACGACATTCTCGCGGGTAACCTGCTAGGCCTTGCAATCAATGACAGTACAAACCGTGGAATAACAAAACTAGCCGTAAATCAGTTTAATTTGTGCGGCTTCGAAGACGAGGAGCGAATGCTTCCGCAAAAGCCAGGAAGCGAGTTGGGCGTATCATTGCTCCAAGATTATTTGCACTATCGAGAGAAATTCCGTTTTTTCGAGATTAATGGTTTACAGCGCCTAAACTTAATTCCTGGTAATGGGGAGGCACTGGCTCATATAAAATTGCACTTCGCGTTAGATCAAAATATTCCGAACGGCGCAGCCGTTGGTAACAACTCGTTCAAACTGAATTGTTTCCCAATTGTTAATTTGTTTGAGAGAACGACAGAACCAGTTTTGTTGCATGAGAAAAATTATCGATACCCATTGATGGCCAGCCGGTCTTATTCTCGAGACTACGAAATATATTCTGTTAACAGTGTTTACGGCGTGAACAATAGAGGTATTCAACATGAAGTACAGCCGTACTACGCTTTTAGGAACGCCAATCCAGAGTCCGTCAGTGCGTTTTACGTAGAGCAAAAAGAAGAAAACCTTCGGCGCAATACCCCCGGTAGCGATACTTGGATCTCTATCTATCATGGGGGAACGGAGGCTGGAACAGACCAGGGCCTCTCTGTTTTTGCACAAGCGACCTGTTCAAACAGACTCTTGTGCGAGGACCTTCAGGTGGGTCAAATGCTGAGTGTAGTTGGTGCCGCTCCGATCAAGTCTCTGAAGCTTTTATCGAGACCATCTTTATATCGTCCAGCCGATCTGGGGGGCGAATCTCACTGGAAATTGTTTGCCAGTCTCTCGCGTTATCACTTGTCTTTGAATGATGTTGAGTTTGCTAAGGAAACGTTGGTTTCCTTCTTAAAGCTCTGTGCGGGAAACGGCAGCGTTGCGAATGACAATCTGCTCGAAAGCATCGAGTCGGTCAAAGCCTCCGAGCATCATGTTCCTTCCAAAAAGGGTGGTTGGCGGGGATATCATCAAGGAACGCTGTATCAAATTGTTTTAAATGAAAGGAAGTTCATCGGCAGCGCAATGCTGTTTGGTCGAGTACTACTGCAGTTTTTAGCGCTCTTTTGCCCGGTGAATAGCTTTGCAACCCTTGAATTGTATTTAGGCAGCAGGAGAGTTCATAGATGGCCGCCAATGAATGGTCACATGACGCTAGTATAGCTCGGTTAACGACAGTAGCTGAGGAATATAACTTTTTCCAAGCTGCTCGACTACTTGACGGCGCCACCGATCAGCACCAGGCGCCATTAACGGTTAAGTTTCGGGGCAATAACACGCAGGCGTTCAAGCCAAATTTTGTCGAGTCCGTCGACATAAGCCCTGGCGGCCAAGGCGCCGTCGCCGATGTTGCGACAAATGGATTCCATTTGCTTGGTCAGCAAGGGCCTGTGCCGCAAATGTACGCCGCTCAATTAGCCGATGAGCGGCAGAACGGGAACATTGCGCCGGAAATGTTTCTCGATATTTTTAATAATCGAATTCTGCATACGTTTTACGAGGTCAAGAAGCGGTTCGATCCTCTGATGTTTAATGGTGCGAAAACCGACAAAGAGTTGTTTCGATTATGTGATGCCATCTCGTCTGTCGTGGGTAAAGCGGGCCTGAAAGAAAGGTTGCCAGAGCGCTTCGGTCAGTTCTGGAGTCGATATGCCAGTGCGCTGGCAAACCGGCGGGTTAGTTATTCATTACTAAAATGTCTGCTTTCTGACCTCCTTGGGTATCAGGTAGTGATTTCTCCGGGTGAGGGTGCTTGGAAAAAACTCAATTCAGAACAGCAGGTTAGGCTTGATGGATCTTGCGCGCTGGGTGGTCATGAAGCGCTAGGACAAAAATTTTGGAGTCACGATGCAGGGATACGGATCGTAATCGAAACAGACTCTCTCGAAAGCTTTGAGTCATTGTTGGTAGGCGGCATGGTCCACGATGACCTGGTGACCTTACTCTGTCTAATCAGTGATTCAAGGTTTGACATCGTGCTCGAAATAAAACCGCAGGATGAAGCATTACCGAAGTTTGTGGCAATTGATAATTGTCGCTTGGGGCGTACGAGTTGGCTCGGTGATGCTACCAAAAAACCGGACAGCAAACGATCGGTGGTTCGGTCGATATCGAAGTCAGGGTTGTTAGCGCAGTTAAAGGCTCAGGGGTAATGACGATACAAGTTGAGCGCGTTCCAAATCTAAGAGGAGACTTGCCTGTCGCAAGACTCGCTGTGTCCATTGTACTTAATGATAGTGCGGGAACGGTGCTTGGCTCAGATACCTTAAGGTTACAAAGTTTTTCAGGAACAGAAAGTATTGCTCAACCGTTCGTGTTTAATCTCGAAATCAGAGCGAATGACTACACCTTCGGTGGTCCCACGGATATTTTCAACCTACCCAAAAGCGAGCTTGTTGACGAGGAGCGCATCAATTTTCCCGGCGCGATTGATGGTTACCCTGAGTATGGTGAGTCACTTGCTGGTCGGCCTGAATTTCCGACCGTTACGCAATTAGATTTCAACGAGATATTAGGTTCAATGATCACGGTGCAGCTACAGGTAGCAGAGCAGGCCGCGATAGAAGAAACCAATAAATGGAGTTATTTTAACGGCATAGTGACCAGCATCAGTTTATCGGACCGCGGATGTTATCAAGTTGAAATGAAGCCAAGGCTTTCTCTGATGGGACTTCAAAACCATTATAGAGCGTATCGAGATTGCACGATTGTGGACGTTTTGGAGAGCTTGCTTGAAGAAAACGGGATCGTAGGACCGGGTCAGGCAGACGGTTCGGCAGGCTATGAATTTAGCGTTACAGGGCTGGCTAACTATCGGCGACAGGATTGGCTGCAGCTGGGCGAGACCGATGCAGATTTCTTTAATCGGTTACTCGAAAAAGCCGGTTTATTTTATTATTTTACGCACGACCGTCGCAAGCACACCGTTGTTTTGACCGATACTAACTACTATCAGGCAATCCGTGAACCACACGAACATTTCTATGGTCAGGGACAAGCCCCGGTCAAAAAGCTCTATCTGGCTTATTCAACCAGTGGCCAGGAGCGAGAAGACTGCATTACCCAGTTCAAGTACAAACAAAATTTGATGCCAGGTGTTTCTTCGGTTTTGGTGCAAAAACAGTCTGCTTGGCAAAGCCAAAATACGGCGATCGCCAGTCCTGTGTTGCAGGACACCAGCCTTGTCAGTGGCGCGCAAAATATCGAGGAGTTGCACACCGTCGCGTATGGTGCCTCTGAAGAGGAATTGCGGTTACGTCACGATATTCTCGCGAAACAATTGATTTCTGCAAGGTTTGGCTTAACGGGTGCTAGTAGTTGTCCACAATTACGATGTGGGTCTTATTTCTTGTTAGCCGACAGTGCCTATCATCGCGCGGAGGATGATGATGTGTTTGAGGGCGACCATCTTCCGGGCAGAACTGAATTGAATGGCGAAAGGATGGTGGCGATTTCTGTGACGCATCACGCCGAGGTTGAGGGCAAATACAGCAACCAATTTGAGGCAGTTGGCTACGATGGTCACGGCAAGGCTTACCAACCGCATGGTGATAACTCAGGTAATATCTTGGCCGTTGTTTGCGATTCCCCTAATTTCGAAGGCGTGATACAGGCCCCCCAAAGAGGGCGAAAATTTGTTGAGAAAAAGGATTTCGTCGGGGCAGCCACTAAAACGTTCCTAAGCAACGATACAGCTTATTCAGCAAAGGGGGTTTATGTCAGGTTGGTGACGCAGGGGGCTGATGAGCACCCAATTTGGGCTCGCCTAAGAGATGATACGAGCACGATTCCAGAACGGGGTGTGTATGTTACGGTCGCTCGAAGTAGTGACGACACCGAAATGCCTGAAGTTCAACAGATCTTAGAGTCCAAGGGAAACTTGAATGTCATGCCCGAGGGTTTCTCGGTATCGGGCAGTTGGGGTAATTCTTATAGTACGAATTATGGAGATAGCTGGCGCGTAAGCCTTGCGTCAGGCGCTAAAACTCATATCCATACGGCGAAGAGCATAGTTGAACACGCCAATCTAACCAGCAATTACGATGACGTCAGCTTCGGAGAATCGGCGTCAGCGAATGTCAACGTATCGGCAAAAAGTTATTCCTTGTCGATGACCGGCACCATCCCAGAAAGTGAGTCGGTTCAAAATACTTTCTCTGATGTTTATGGCTCTAATAGCGATCCCGACGGTATCATCTGGAGTGACTATGAGCAGTACTCCCGCACGATCAATTTTGGGCGAAGTTACTCTAAAACAACAAACCATGGGGCTACCCATAATAAAACCTACGATCTCGGTGAGGCTCACAATTACACAGAGCAAAAGGAGCATCAGCATTCAGAAACGTTGATCCATAAAACCAGCTACAACAAAACAACGCAAAATGGCATTCAATATAATCACAACTGGTTGGCCTCGACGGAGGACTACACTTTAAAAGGCGCTAGCAACACGATGAGTGTAGAGGGGACCACGCTTGCTGTGACCATTGCAGGAGTAACTAACAGTATTAGCATGACTGGAATTACGAACACCTTAGAGCTAAGTACAATGACGAATTTCATTAAAGTTAATGGTCCGGGTTATCAGGTTGACGAGTCTGCCTCCACACCGAAGGCTGCATTAACAACTTTTAAATCTGAAATTTGCTTAGGCATAAGCTCTCTTTTATGAAAATCACAAAACCATTAAAGCTGGGATTACTACACAGAACCTACAGCCAAAATTCCGTCCATAGCCTCGTGGTAAAACCGCTGGTTTTTTTCAATTTGGATGCGCCGAGACCTCTTGTTTCAGAGCAAGAAGGATGGGCGCGTTTAGCGGTTGGTATGCCAGAATATCAAGTCCTTGATGAGGTTATGCCTAAAGCCTTTCCCGAAGTGGTACTCGCAGGAGTCGCTCACAGTAAGGTTCCAGTAACTGAACTAGAAGTGGCAATAAAAATCGGTGCTGTCGAAAAGCGGCTGCGCGTGACGGGCGATCGTATCTGGCAGAAGCACTGGTATGGCTACCGGGCATCGCCAGTAGCCGCTTTTACTTCGATGCCGATCGATTGGTCTCGGGCATTCGGAAACAAGGAATTGCTGACGAATCCGATAGGTTTAGGGCCGATTGTTCAAGATGATTTAGGAAATCAGGTAACGCTCGTGGGTTTCCCGAATGTTGAATATCCGAACGAGCGTTTAACGCGTCATAGGCAAGCGATTACGCCCGCGAGTTTCGGGCCAATTCATCCAGCATGGGCGCCAAGAGTTAATTTCATAGGGGATTTCGATCAAAGCTATATAGATCACGTTTTTCCGGATATGCCCGAGGACATGGACCTTAGACGGTTCAATCTCGCGCCGGATGATCAACAAATCCCCAGCCTTGCGGGTGATGAGACATTCCAACTTGAGCATTTGCATCCTAAATTTGAATCATTTACATCAAAATTGCCTGGCGTCAGGGCGAGAGCGTTCATCGGTAATGTTGGGGCAATACAGGAGGTTGTTCTTGCGCCAGAAACAGTCTGGTTGTTACCAGAGATTAATCTGGGTGTTGTTATTTATTGCGGTGAAGCCGAAGTGTCTGGACGGTATGCCCAACTGGTGGTGGATAATTTATTAATGGCCTACGAGCATCAGGAAGACCCCGCGCGTGATCTAGCCTATTACAACGACGTGCTCGAGCAGAGAACGAATACGGATACGGCATTGGCGCATATTTTTGATGAATCGCAACTGTCTCCACTCAAAAGTAAAGATAAACAAGCTGCGTTAACTCAAGAGCATGTCGATGAGGTTGATCGGTTAAACGCGTACCAAGACGAGCACTTTGAGAAAGTTCAAAGACGGTACCAAAACGAAACAGGGCTCACTGCGTCAAGCGATGTTAAGCCAACGCCTGTGAATCCCGAGATGGTGATCGCGCCGGCGGCGCTGGCGCGAGCAGACTTTTCACTGGGACCGCCTTTGCAATCAGCAAAGGCTTCGATGGAGGCAGCCGAGACCGCGGCAGCGAGGGACCGAGCGGCGCTTCCGGAAGGTCAGACCTCGGTGATAAATGAGAGTGACGAAGAAATAATTTCTTTGGCGCTGAGTAAAACCGATGGCAGCTATGAACGCGAATCCTATGAGCGGTTAAGAAGCACTTCGGAGCACGCTGAACAAGACCGAATCGATGTCGTTCGATTAGAGCTTCAAGGTGCAGCATTCAATCAAACGCCTCAGGCTATTAGTTTACTCAAGTTCGTTGTCGCAGGCACTGAACTAAGAAATGCCGTGCGCTTGGCGTTAGATTCTGGCGAGCGACTTTCGTATCGGGATTTCACTGGTGCTGACTTGTCAGGCATGGATTTTTCCGGCAAGGATTTGCAAGGCACAATATTTGAATGCGCTAACCTCACCAATGCAAATCTTCAGGGCTGCAACCTTCAGGGTGCCTCATTTTTGGCGGCCAACCTTTGTTCTACCAACCTCTCTAATACGGTTTTGAGGGATGCGAACCTCAGTATGGCTTATGGCCATGATACCGTGTTCCGACAGGCCGTTTTCGAAGGTTCGGTCCTCATGCAGAACGCGAACCTTGTGGGGTCTGACTTTACGCAAAGCAAAATTTCGGGTCTCGTTTCATTGAAGAGTCGATTGCGAGGTTGTGAGTTTTCAGAGTCTGTGGTCACGCAGTCAATCTTCACTGAAACCAGTCTCGCCGGGAGCTCTTTTTCTGAGACCCAAATCACCGTGAGCCAATTTCTGGCTTGCGATTTCAAGCTGACCGAGTGGTTCCGTCCAGCCTTGGAACGAACTGTTTTTGTCAATAGCGGCATGCAATTGATGAGCGTCGAAGAGGGCGTCTTTGTCCGCTGCCAAATAGCCGGCGACACGTTCGCAACTGGATCGAACTTCACGAGGTCTGAATTTTCGGATAGTGGGCTTCGGTCTTTGACGGCCACCGGCATCTCGTTTTCCGAGGCACGGTTAGTCCGTACGGATCTCGCTATGTCGCAATTTAGAGGCGGCAACTTTACAGAAGCCTGTTTTTCAGAATGTATCGCGAATGAAAGTAACTTCTCGAGTTGCGACTTTCAGAATGCCTTGATTAGCAGCACAAATTTGACCGGCTCCCTGTTGATTGACAGTAATTTCGAAGGGGCCGATTTTTATGAGTCAGATATTCTACTTGCAGATTTTACAAACGCTGAAATTGATCAGGCCATTAATATGATGCCGTTAAAAAAAGAGAGGTTGGACGATGAACGTCGCCGAGTTGCTTGATCATTTGTCAATGGGTAGCTCGGTTGCTGACGCTGAGATTGAAGGCGATTTGAACGGGTTGAGTTTCGAATCGGTTACTTTTATGCGAGTAAACCTTGAGCGCGCAATCATCGGTAACTGTGATCTGAGTAAATCGGTTTTTGTTGCTTGTGTCGCGGGTTCGGTTGATTGGCGTGGGGCAACCTTAAACGGGACGACATTCAGTGAATGCGAATTGCAGGGCAGTGACTTTTCCGAGAGTGCTATGAGTCAATGTATTTTTTCAAAAACGGACTTCACGCGGACGAATTTCAGCGGAGCTAATATCGACAAATGCATTATTGCCGGTTGTAACTTCTCGGACTGCTCCTTTTCGGAATCTACTCTCTTTGAGAGCTCATTTATGGCGTCAAGGGTAGATCGAGCGCAATTCCAAAACATAAGTTGGATTAACTTTTCTATGAATGATGTGGATTTTACGTCGTGTTTGTGGGCGCCAGCGAGAGTAGAACGGGCAGTTTTAGTTCAATGTGATTTCAGTGGTCAGTCCCTTAGACAGACTGAATGGGTTCAGTGCTCGCTGAATGACAGTCGCCTCTACAATACAGATTTTACCGATGCGAATTTATTCCATTGTCTTTTTGTGAATTGTGAGATCAAGGATAGCGCATTTAAAAGAGCTCAGCTTAAGGGCGCGCTATTCACTAACGCATCGATAGCCAATACGGATTTTTCGAACGCTGAGATTGAGAGTGGTAATTTCGATGGTGTCAAAGGTTTCGCTATTGATTTTTCGGGTGCCCAGCTTCCGCAATCTCGTTTTAGCGGTGCTACGTTGGTAGAGACTGATTTTTCAGGAACAAATCTTGCCAGAGCAGATTTCTCGAATGCCGATTTACAGTCGGTCGCCTTTTCTGGCGCTAACTTGGCGCATGCGAAATGGCAGAACGTAGAAAATGACGGTGAATTATCAATGACTCAAGCCGGCGCAGTCATCGCGACGGATGAGGTAAGGCTTGCGGTTGATCGAAGAACGGGAAGAGCAGCATGATCCATTTTATTGATACTGAGTGCTATGGCGCGAAGGTATTACCTCAGCGAGGAACCGACATGACATTGCCACGATTTACGAACAAATACAGCGGAGCCTATCTATGAATATGTTGGTGAGTGCGAAGCGAGATCCAGAGGATAAAAAATCAGTGTTGGTTGATGGGAGTCCGCAGCTTTCAGAGGGCGTGATCAGCTCGCAAGGGGATGGGTGCAATACGTGGGAACTCGTCGATGGCAGGATTGCAGAGCGCGCCGTTAGTTGTTTAGTTGATCCAGAGTTGGGAGACGGGGTGGTGGTGTTTGGCTCAGAACGGCGGCATATGATCTTGGCTATCCTCACACGGGAAAATAACCTGTCAGTTGCCATAGGGGCAGGGAAGGCTCAGGGCCTGATCCTAAAAGGTAAAAACATTACGTTGCAAGCAAGTCACGCAGCGGAAATAACGAGTTTGGGGTCCCTAACCTTTTCGGCACCCCTAGGGCGTATTCAGATAACGGCTGCAGAATTGTTTCAGTCGATCAGCTGCACGCTTGTCACATTGGCCAGAAATATGGTCACGAAAGTCACGGACTATCAGTTTAGGGGCGAGGGTTCGGTCGTATCAACTGCAAAAACGCAGGTTATTACCGCGGAAACGGATCTCAGGCTCGATGCTCAACGAATTAATATGGGTTAAAGAATAATGTTTATCAAAACATACATGTGCTCTATGAGTATAGCTTTCGCAGATTGGTGTAAGGTGATAATTCCTATCCCAGCGCCACCGGGATTTGTCATTGTGCCAATGCCCTTTTTGAACATTGCGCTGTCTTGTGTGGCGATACCCAACATATTCAATATTTTTGTGACAGGCGTTCCGACGCATAATGTATTAACGATTACACCCATGTCGTCGGGCAACGAAATATCTGCACCATTAGGGGGTGTTGTATCGCAAATGTTTTGCGGTGCTCAGAGAAATATAACCTGCAGTTTGAAAGTCCTTCAAGGTGGTGCGCCCGTTACGAGATTGCTGGACGTGTCGGGTCAAAACGGTTTTGTGCCTAATTGGCCGCTGGGCATTACGATAACGCCTTCGCAATTCAAAATTATGGTGATGACCTGATGAGAGCATATTTAGCGGTAATTTTGGCACTGGGATTTTTGTCTGGTTGCGCGATGGTTGACCTTTCTCAATCTGTGATCAATCGATCAATGAATTTGGTCGGACTGGGGCCTAATGAAGTTGGGAGTATCGGCATTATGGCGTTGTCCGGCTCGTCATTTCATGCATCCGTTGTCGAGGTCGCCTTTGCATATGGTGACGCAGCGATGGCCGTCGTGGTATCGAGTGATGTCTCATTATGGTTTAAGGAAAGGGATGGCTTTTGTCGAAACTACGCTAACCAGCTGGATGTTATTCGGGTTGAGTTGCCAGCAGGCTATAGCGCTTTATTGGCGGAGTTACCTGAAGGTCATCAAAATGCGCAAGCGATATTTGTTTTTGCTGAGGCGCTTGGCAAGGCAGACCTGACGGAATTTAAGGCGCCTTGGGTTATTGTTTCTGAGGCCGACGTCGTGGTTCAGGAGGCGCCTCCAGGGGCTGAGTCGAGTCAGAGGACATTGGTTGCCAGTGTGGGAGTACAAAAATTATGTTGAACCTTTCGAAATTATCTCACCCTGTGCATTGGAGTGAGGGGCTATTGATGTCGCCTCAGCATTTTCAACAGGCGGATTATTTTGCTCAGCAATTGATAACGCATCAGTTGCAGCGCGTGTCCCGTTTCTATTGGGGGGTGATTGATGCCAGAATCAGCGAGATTGAGTTCGCAGCTGGCACCATAAGTTTGTCCGCGCTTCATTGTGTTTTCCCCGACGGCGCAGTGGTGCAGTTTGAGGCCGACGATGTCGAAAACGTAGTGGCCTCCAGAGGGATCGGGGCCGTTAATCTCGTGCTAGGGGATCTAGATGTGCCCGCAGGGCAATCATTTACCGTTTCATTGGCGTTAGCAAAATACGGTCCAGGATGTGCAAGCGACGAGGACAGCGATCTGAAGCGTTTCGCTAGTGTTAACGAAGGACTAGTAGCGGACATTGGTGATGTGCTGAACCAAGTCGATGTTGTAAAGTTGCAGCCGCTCGTTCGGCTGGTTCTCGAAGCGAAAAGTTCACCAAACGTCTCAGTCATGCCTTTGTTTAAGGTTGAGAAAATGCTTGATGATTCGTTTCGACTCAAGGCCTTCACACCGCCTCAGTTGTGCGTTTCAAATGATTATCAGGTAAATGGTGTGGCGGTTTGGAACCGCATTTGGACAATTGTGTCGAAAGCGCGCGCTAAGGCTGTTGAATTGAGATCGTTGCTCACGGATAAGCGATCCGAAGAGGTTGTGCTTGAGCAACAGCGTCGTCGGATTATCGTCTTATCGAGTAGTCTGCTCGGTGTTGAAGCAAAGTTAGAAGCTGAATGTCATCCTTTTGATGTTTACTGCGCTCTCCTTGACTACGCAGGTCAGGTTGCAGCGATTCGCGAGGACCCTGTTCCCCCCAAATTCAGACGCTATGTCCACAATGACCTTGATGGAACCTTTGGCCCCTTACTGGATTTTATCGAGGAGACGATAGAGTCCGTCAGAGTTGATTATTCTATCGCTCAATTTAGTCTTGATGAGGATGGAAACTATGTAGGATCGATCGCGTCGAGGCGCGCAGGGAACGAGATACTATTATCTTTCCAAGTGCCCGCGGGTCGTTCTAAAGACGAAGTCGGGCTCTGGGTGGAAAATGCTTATATTTGTGAAGCAGCGCGGTATCAGGAACTAGAGATTAGTCGTGATTTGGGACTGACGAGATCACGGGTACAAAAATACCCACCCCTCGATTTAATTGAAAGTGGAAAGGAAGTGCTCTTCGTGGTTTCTGCAGAAAATCAAGGACCAACTCAACTCTTGATCTCGGGCTCTAATATTGCTTTAGAAGCATCGAAGCCGTCTTTGATATTGTCCTTTATGAGGCGCTCGGATTGATATGAGTGCGCTCAAGACCAATCTGCTATTTGAGTTTGAGGATTTACTCTCGAGCTGGGTCGACGCCATCGATGAATTGTCATCGCAGGTGAGTGCGGCTGATGAAGATTCTATGGACTTAGTTCTACAACAATTCCAATCGATGGTGATTAAATCTACTGTCGGAGACCGAGATATGAGTGACTTTCTCGCAACGTTGGAACCCAAGCGATTGAGAATGCATTATGCCTTTTTTGCCTACTGCGATGATTTTTTGCTTCAAAGGTATGGCTGGGCCGGCGCTGTGCCTGAAAAGCTTGCGCAGTATCGCCGTGCATGGCTCAAGTTGTTGTTTGAGCAAAAGGTTTTTGGCTCTCGGTCAGCTGGCGTAAAACTTCAGAGTGATATCAGTAGTCTGGCGGCGAGTCCGCTGCTCGAGCAAGTGGATATCCAAATAACCCATGTCTACTTGAGGATCTTGTGGCTAGGGTTTGGGCCTAACTCAAAGCAGAACGGCGTGACACAGAGAGCGCTTCGGGAAAGGCTGGTTACGGCGATACAGGGTTCCAAGCAAGAAAAGTCTTTAATCACGACGCAGCCTTTCGGATGGATGCCACCCCCAGGTTTGATCGTTAAACGGCTGGCACCAATCGGTCGTTGGCGGAAGTTTTTGCTCTTTTTGGGGATAGGCTACGTGGCCGCAACGTGCCTAAGCATGCTTGCGATAACGCTATGGGTTGCGAGTATCTTGAATGAATAGGCGAACATAACCATGAACTTTTCGAAAATAATGAAAAGTATCGGCAAGGCCATGGACGCGATTGGCGGCGGCTGGGTAGCGATTTTGATCGGTATTCTGTTGCTGGCCTTAATCCTGTTTCTCGTCTTTAAGAGTGGTAAGCAGCTGAAGATTAGGGTGCCGTTTCTACCGGCGCCATTTAATGTTATCAAATTGGGGCGGGACCCTAAGAAACCGCCAGAAGAAGGGGGTAATAAAGAGCCAGAGAAGCCGCTCATAGGTGCGATGTTTGAGGGCATCGATGCGCTGAGCGGGGATGCGAAAAAGCGCTACGATTTACCCGTTTATTTGATGATCAGTCAGGACGAATCCGCGCACGAATTGGTTGAAGGGACTGGCAACGATATTTTACAACGCTTGAGCCTAAAGGACCGTAATGGGGACGAGTCTGGTAGTTGTGTGGTGTTAAAGCATGGATGCCTTGTGCACCACGAGTCACCGGAACAAATCACAGCAGAATTGATCCACTCTCGACCGGAAAGGCCGCTCGATGGTGTGGTGTTTGCTGTTCCAGCGAAAGATTTATTAAATCCGATCCGAAAAGCACGTCAAAAGAAGCTTGACTGGTTATTTCAGCAGTTTTGGGCGGTGCAAAAAGATATTGAGTTTACGCTACCCGTTTATTTTATTGTGTCAGGTTTGGAGGAACTCAAGGGGTTTCAAGCATTCTGGGATCTGGCTGAGCTGGAGCCATTTCAAGACGAGATCTTCGGTTGGTCAAGTCCACAGAACTTTGACAGTCCCTTTAATTCAGTTTGGGTTGAGGAAGCATTTACCGGAGCTGCGAATGCGTTACAGGATCGGTTTTATGACGTCTCGGTTCGTGAGCGAGGTATTGATCCACAAGACGCGGTTCTCTTCCTTCAAGCCTTTCGGAGACTTCAAGCCCCAACACAGGAGTTTCTAGACGGGATCTTTAATTCAAGTGCCTTACAGCATCCTTGCTTTTTTCGAGGCATTTACTTTTCCGGATCACTAAAGTCCGGGGAAGGGAGTCAACCTGGTTTTCTCAAAGATCTGTTTAAGCGGAAAATCTTCCCAGAATATGGTCTAGCGATTCCTCGCTACGATAAACTGCTATCAGCAGATAAAACACTCAGGAACCTTCAAGTACTCTCGTTAGTGGGCTTTACGATATTGCTGGCTTGGACCGGGTTTAATCTCGCGGCTAAGCTTGAGCAGAAAAATGAATTGCGGGTGGCGGTGGCGAGCGTTAATGACATCTGGCGCGAGAATCAAGGCTACGAAAGTATTCGACCTCTGTTCGGTATCATGGCGCATATGGATGCCTCGGAAGAGTACTGCTGTGGTCCGCTTCCACTGAGGTTCGGTGGCATAAGCGTCAATAATCAGGTTGAAAATTTCTTTAAAGAAGAGATGTTTAGCAAAAGAATTTTCCCGGCAATGGAGTGTCGCAGCCGTCAAAGAATCGCCGATTTATCTAATGAGAACAAATTCTCAGTTACGGGTGGTCTTCTCGAGGGCGACTTTTTATTGTGGTTAGACCAGTTGGTGATCGAGGCAAGAACCTATCAGCAACTGAAGCAACTTATGGAGGAGTCCCAAGCAACCCGCTCCGTTAATTCAGTGACGGAGGAGTTTTCAGAACTTATTGGATTCTTGTACGACGAAGAACTTCCCCCAGGGTTCGGCGAGAATTCTGATCTCTATATTGAAGCGATCGCAGAAAATCAGTTCGAGATTGAATATCTCTCGACCAAGGATTGTGAGGAGAGTGTTGGGTCGATTCGTGACGTTTGGTCTCAATCATTATTAGCGGCTCAAATGGATATCGATAGTGAGGTTGAGCGAATTGCAGCACCGGTTGGTTTTATTGAGGCGCTGCATGATTATGAGAGCATTTCGATCAACCAAGTGAGCTTGGACAGACCTGCTTTCTCAAAATTTTTAAGCTGGAAACAATATTTTGATCAGACCTGGGGTGCGGGTCAAAAAGCGAGCTTTTGTGCCCGAACGCGAGATGATTTGAGCGCTGTAGCGGATGTTTTGGTTAAAAATGGCAGTCCTCGAGAGTCTCTTGAGGCAGGACGAGACAATTTTTTTGAGGCCTGTAAAGCTGCTGTTCAGCAACAAATGATCGAAGATAACAGCCGTCTCCCTAGGCCTTTGTATTCAGGTATTAATGACAACGGGGATCTGTCGCCTAAAATTTCTGTCGTCGCGAGGCGTGTTTTTGAATCCATCTCTGACATGTCTAAATTACCATTCGCCTCGATAGAGACGAGTAGCTGGACAGAAAGAAGTGGTAATTTTTATTGGTCCGTGGATGATCTCTCGAAAACCTTAGAGTTCTACGAGGATTATTTATCATTCGCTGACAGTCGATTCGAAACAACGTATCTGCCGGATTCCCCATCGGATAATCGTGAAACCTATCTGAGCCAAGCTATTGTTTTGTCCCAGTTGCAGCGTGCGATGCTGAGCACGATTGAGAATGCCAAAATTTTAGTCAAGCCTAATGAGCGAATTGATTTTAAAACGCTAGATCGACGTGAGGCGGGTATTGCGAATCGTGTATCGAATTTCAAAAAGTCGTTGGAACCACTGTTGTCTCTCGTTTCAGCTTTTGATCAGTTAGGGTTTATCACAGCAAAAAGAGCGCTTTTGCTCGAAAGTCAAAATCAGGCCGTTGGGTTGCTGGAAGACATTGATTCGCTATTCAGAGCGAACCAGATTTATGCCCCGCGAGCCAATCCTAAGTGGAACGCACACCAGTATGCTGAAGCATTCTTTGGTTTGTTGAGCCCAATTCAGGTCCAGGACTATTTAGCTGCCCAGGATCAGCGAAGCCGTATCTTGGCGCTAGATTATGCGCAACCTGTCGTCATTTACCTCGCTAATACTGAAGGTTCTTTTTCTAACTCAGATTTGCTGGGGCGTTGGCTTCGAACGCTCGTGGAGATTAACAAGCGTCAAAATAAAGATCCTTCTAATGATTTAGAGAAGTTCGAGCAATTCTTTGCTGGTGAGTTCTTTGAGACAAACCTAAGTAATTGTCACGAACAAGTGAAGGCTTTTGAGGAACCCCTCGGTGGCAGTATGTTTGCCGTGATGAATCGGGAATTGGTCCAACGCGCTGTCGAACATTGCCTGAGTTTTCAGGCTGATACGATTAAGCAAGAGTATCGACTCGTTACAGATGCGTTCGAGAAGTATCTTGCGCCATTCTATCCCTACAACCGGTCATCTACAGCAAGGCCTTTATCGCCTAAGTCGTTGAACGCCTTTTTAGAGGTGTACGGCGGTAAGACCGATGGGTTGGCCGAGCGTGTGAGAGTACTGGCTTGGAAGTATCGTGAATTTGAACAAGCAGAACCGTTTATCCAATCGCTGGATGATTCGTTAGCGTTGTTATCAGAAATTGTTCGAAACTCGAAGAACGAGGTGCAACCTGGTCTCGAGTTGGCGGTTGAACTTAACCCGAGGACTGACATTGAACCCGCGTACGACTTTACGAGTCATATCAGTCGCAAGGCTCTATCCATTGGTCGTGACAAGCTACAGTTTCCTGGCGCCCAGAAATCGCTGTTTTGGAATTTTGCCGACCAAGCTGTTTTCGAACTCGAATGGGCAAGCGGTTCGCCCTATCAGTTACTGACGATGACGGGCGCGTCGGTCGCGCGTAAGTTGACCTTTCAGTCTTCTGGCTACTGGGGGCTGCTCCGTTTCTTAGAGGAATATCAGTCAGACCTGGCCGATGGCAATGCGCTGTATGAAGAGTCAATGCTGCTGGAATTCTCAGGTGGCGTAAAGCGTGCTCAGCAATCGAGTTCGATTACGCCGTTAACAAGTTTTGTTAGAGTCACATTGTTTGGGCAAGATCCCGAAACTGGCGTCAAAACGCCACTCGTGATGCCCAAGCGGTTTCCAAGCGCATCGCCGAAGTTATAGGAACAGTAGACATGTCAGTAGCCGAGATAGAAGTGTTTGAAGGTGTGATGATTCAAGATTTTTTGAACCCGATAGAAGGGACAAACCCTTCAGGACAATCGGTCAGAGAGGATCCTGTATTTGCCGAGATACAGGGCGCACGTGCAGCAGACGACCCAAGCTTGCCGCGAGGTGTGTGGGAAAGAGATTTGAAAAAAGCCGACTGGCAAAAGGTTTCGGACGGTTGCCAAAATGTTTTACTAACGAAAAGTAAGGATCTTCAAGTCGCCATTTGGCTCATGGAAGCGCAAATGTATATTAATGGGGTCGAAGGGTTGGCGCGAGGATTGATTCTGCTGGGCGCACTGTCGGATCAGTTTTGGGACACTGTTTTTCCGCTGATGGAAGATGATGATATTGAGTACAGAACGAATCTATTTGCATGGGTCAATGAGCGACTGTCGCAGCCTTTGAGGTTGACGGCGATTTCTAATCCGGACAATGGCGATGCGTATTCTTGGGCTGACTGGGAAAAGGCACAGCTTGAGAATGAACAGAGTAAGACGGCGAAGGGCAAGAGCGCTGGGCTACTCGGTAAGATAAAGCAATCGATTGATGCGACCGATATTGCTTTTTATCAGAACCTTTGGGCGGATTTGTCGGATGCTGAATCCGCGTTAGATTATCTCTGTGGGATCGTTGCAGAGAAGTTTGACGAAGATGCGCCCTCTATGGCTGTCATGCGAGATACCTTGGTATTGATCAGAACAATGATCGAAGTTCAAACAGATGGTCGAGTCATGCCAAATGAATTAGAGGTTAACGAAGACCTGCTGGAAACAGAACCGACCCTGCCAGGCGACGCAAAAGTAGCTTCGTCGCCCTCAGAAATTAGTGATCGCCAAAGGGCATATATGTTGTTGGCGGAGGCAGCTGACTTTATTTCAAGAGATGATCCGCATAGCCCGGTTCCGTATCTAGTTTATAAAGCTATTGATTGGGGGCGACTCGGTACGTCCGAATTGTATGAAGAAATCTTCATACGTAGCGGCGGCAGCATTAACATCTTTGAACTACTTGGTATTGACACCAAAAATGACAAGAAGAGCTGAGATTGTGCTCCTCAGCCAATACCGAAAAGTTGATCAAAATAGCTGGGGGAAGGTATGAGTCGTTTTTGCTCTTATAGTACTTTCAAAACGAGTATGAGGCTCCGGCGCAATGCGGCTTTCGATAAAAGAAAATCGCTGTTGAGATCTGCCAGCATTCCCCGGGCTCGAAAACCCAGAGCGGAGCTGGTTCTGGAGTTCCGGCGACACTCGATGAGACAGCGCCGTCTGTTGTCGAGGCGACAATGGTTCGATCATGGGTTGAATCTTGGGTTTCCGATTCTCCCACGTGTCGAGAATGTGGGCTTTGTGAGCATTCTCTCTGTGAGCCGTGGTTTTAGGATGGAGTTGTCCCAACTGCATCGCAATCCTACCGCCGGTCCGGACGCCAACAAGATGGATGGGCTTTCTGCCTTGGTTGGGGGCATCATTCTGCAAGCTGTGAAGGCCTTGATATTGTGGCTAACGGGAGACAATAAGACTTTGTCGTTTCAGATTCAAGCACGACAGACTGACCCTAAATCGGATATAGGGTTTAGGCATCATCCGGAAACCGCGATATTCTCATCGGATTCCGCTTCCGGTTCAGGTTCAGGCGGGGCGCACAAAAAGCCCTGCTCATCTTCCGAGTCCTCATCAATGCATGTTGGTAAGTATATGATTTCTAAACTTTCTTTTATATTATTTTGTGCTGAAGCTCGGTAGGTATAGGCCATGTCTTTGTCAATAAAGCTGCCACCTAAAATTACGGCCAAACGCCTGCCACTGGTGGTCATAAATCGTACCTTTAGGGGCAATAAGTCCTCTGGTAAATTCGCCATGATGTTGTCTACTTTCATTGCGTTTATGGGCGGCCCAATCCTGAACCCAACGTTTCTTTCTTCTCCAGGAGACCGCAGAAAGTCAGATTCGGTTAAGTATCCTGCTTCGACAAAGTCCTCTGATGGTGCATTGGCGTCGGTTAAAGGTGATGAAGGGTTAGGTTTTTCAAGTGGGTCAGAAGAGCTAGCATCGCTAATTTCAGCGATTGTCGTGTTTTCCGTTGGTATCGTCACCATCTCACTAGACTCGATCTTAGCGCTGATGGGTTCGGTTGGCGTGACAAGCATTGAATCTGATGACTCTAACGACTCGCCTGTTTCTGGAGATATCTCTACCGCCGTCGGAGAGTTGGCATCGTTATCGAGGGCTAAAAACGTGCCCAAAAAATATCCAATGACTAAGAAGATCATTCCTATCAGTGCGTATTTCATAAGCTTGCTCTTGAAATCGAAACAGTTTACAGGAAGGGAAGGGGGCGAGGAATATGCCTCGCAATTGGCTCTGTTGCTCAAAATGAGGAGGGGCTGGTATTAAACAATGAACCCATGGACCTGGAGGGATGGTTTTGATTGGTTCAATTACGGGATTGAGTGACGTTTGGGTACGAGCATGGTGTGAAAAGCGGGCTGATCTCGGCTTGAATAACGAGGGTGTTGATAGGGAAAATTGTTTTCGTATTTACGTTGTACGAGTGGCAAGACAATTGGGAAAAACAAAGGCCTACGCTTGATATTTGATTTAACAAGAGAAAACCAATTGTTCTGGACTCGGCGCGAGCTAGACAGTCAGGGAAGAGAAAAATAAAAGTACTGAGCGCAAGCGTAGCTTCGAATCAAAAACAAAACGATCGTTAGATCTTTATAGGAGTCAATTATGAATACATGGTTAGCGATACTGATCCCCATTTTCTCTGGAATAGGAATCATTTATGTGGCGACCCTCATTGACAGGTCTCGGTTTCAAATCAGAGGCGTTGTGGGTCCCTATTTTGGTGCGCTGGCGGTTCTATTCGGATTATTTGCGAGCTTAACGGCGCATGAAACTTGGCAGAGAGTCGGTCAGGTCAATGGCAAAGTGGCGGTAGAAGTTGAGTCATTGAACGGCATTTGGGAAGTAGCAAGGTTGCTTCAACAAGGCGAGGTTGTGACCGCATTGATCCGGGAATACGTCCAAGCTGAAACGGCTGACCAAATCGCCTTTGCCGCCTCGGGTGTTCATGAAATGAAGTCCGCAGAGGCAATACACGCACTCTATGCATTTAGTTTACAGGGATCGTTCATGAAGGCTGAATATCAAGCTGCGCAGGGTCATCTGCTCAACTTGATCGACAACCTTCGAAATGCGCGGCTAGAACGATTGGAATTAAATGAGCGGCATCTTTCGAGCACGAAATTGCTGGCGTTACTACTTTTCGGTGCCCTGACCCAGGCCGCAATCGCGCTGTGTCACGCGGGGAATGTTCGCGCCTCCATTGCCTCGGTGATGCTGTTTAGCTTGGCATCCTCGGTCTCTATTTATTTTATAACGGCGCTGGATAACCCGGAGTCGATTCAACGGCTTATCGATCTCAGTGTCTATGAAACAGTTCTGGAATGATGGTCGATAAAGAGCGCAGTGAATCAGCGAAATTGAAACCTAAACGGTTGAGCCTAACGGTTTTGATTGGCGGCGAGCATTAGGATGATGCAAAGTGGCAAAGACCGTTACTGCCTAACTTCGATTGATCATAAATTTCGATCGTCAAGGTTAATGTGTCGCCTGAATTTGGTTGTTATAAAGCGCACTTGGGTCGGGCCGCTGAGCGGACTCAAATGAGCGGCGTTGGAGGGTTTTTCCATAGTGCATCCAAAGGGGTTGGTTACGACAGCGGGCCTAGGCCAGACGGGACTCGTGCCAATGCAGCGGCACTTATTATTCAGGGATTGGCACGGGGCCATGCTGGAAGAAAAGCAACGACGGTTGAAGTTAGTGCTAACATTTTTGGCACAAGTAAAATTATAAGAACGGAGATAACTTATGTTACGTCAAGGATTTAACTCCCTCAGCTGCGGTTCCATAGAACTATCGAGTTGCGCGATATGAGTGGGCTAGGCGGCTTCATCCACAAAGGGCTGAAAAGTGTAGGTGTCGACTCCGGACCTAGACCAGACGGCACCAGAGCTATGGAGGCAAAACAAGAGGCTGCGGGAACCAAGATGCAAGCGGTCGTCCGTGGTCGTCAAGGCCGGAATAGAGCTTCAGCTGAGTCAAAAAGTCAGGTAGAGGCAAAGCGAGAATCTGCGGCGACAAAAATGCAAGCGGCCGCCCGTGGTCGTCAAGGCCGGAATAGAGCTTCAGCTGAGTCAAAAAGTCAGGCAGAGGCAAAGCGAGAGTCTTCGGCGACTAAATTACAAGCGGCGATTCGTGGCCATCAAGCACGTAATGACATTTCGCCAGAAATGCATCATCAAATGCTTATAAATAAAAGAGAAGCCAATGCAAAAATTCGGGCTAACGATACGGTTTCTCCGGAGGTGGTCCGTGAAAATAGAGTTAAGAGAGCGGCTAACCTATATAGTCAAAAAGATAATTCCTGGAGTATGACCGCCAGAGATTACATGCCGACGATTTTTTCTAAGAAGCAAGAATATAACTTTAAAATTGGGGGCTGGAATATAGGAAGGGTTGCCTTTTCTGCGTTTACCAAAGAGGGTAAAGAAGATTTTGCGCGCGGTAAAGAAATGGCTGAGAGACAAAAGGGGATCAACAGTGTTATTGACCATTATGCTGAAAGAGCAAAGACTCTTGCCACGGAGGGGAACAGTAGTGAAAACCACGCTCTTGAGACTAAAGTTGCGACTCGTGCAGCCGTGATAACTGCTTCAGCTGTTCCGGGTGGGCAGGGAGCTGCCCCCATCCTCAACGCCACTGGTAAGGCAATTGAGGCGGGATTTCATTATGACGCAATGAACAAACGAGAGGAAAGCAGCAAAGCTTATGAGAAACGTTCAAAAATGGTTGGGAACAAGCAGCTTGAAACACCAGTCGGGAAAGCTTTAGCAAAAACCACCTCGGATGTATTGGCTGATCGCGGTGAATTTCAAGCAGACGAAGCCGAAGTTAGTCGAAAAGGGGTAAGGAGTGCGCTTGTTAGTGGAGTTGTTGGCGGCCTTGCGGCGGGCTTTGGTGCCAGTGACGCAATAGCGCACGGCATAGAGCAGACGAATGCCGCTAGAGAGGCTGCATCAATACCTTTTGTTGGCACAGCTTTAGAAAGTGGAATTAATCATGCGAATACTCCATTGGCGTTTGCTGGTAGGAAAGTTGTTTCAGCGGGGGCAGAGAATTTTCTTCCTAAAACTGCAAGAGAACAAGCGGCAAGTGATGCGGCACCTTCGCAATCTTGGGGTGAATGGGCATCATCTGTTAAAAGATCGATCACTGGAGTAACTATTAACGATACTCACGTAAATCCGTGGTATCACCTTCAAAGCAAGGAGCAGAAAAAAGTGATTGATCGTCACGTTTTTGCAAGAACAGAAGAAAAGGCGGGTAACGCAAAAAACGCTTATGACAAGAGACAAGAAACAAAAATGAAAGGTGTGAGGGCGACAGAAAATGTAGAGAAAGCAGGAAAGCTTGCAGACCATGCTTTCACTCATCTGCAACGCGCTTTCAGAGCCAAGAGAGAAATGCGGAGAACGTTGGGTGAGGCAGATCGGCCGACAGGTCTAATTGAGAGTCACGCTCATTCTCATGCCGCTAGTCAAGCGCAAGGTAGTGGTAAAAATAAAAGCAGTACCCGCTCTACAAGTGCTAGCCATTCTAAAGCGAGCAAGGCGGCGCCTACTCACGGGTCTAGTACTTAAGTTTTTCATGTAAAATGATTAAATACTTTTTGAATAGTTCTGGGAAGAGAGATAGATTCAATCTAGAAAAAGTGTTCTCAACTTACTGCACTCGTCCACATTAGTAATACATACCAATGCTAGGAGTCCCATCTGGTGAAGCGGGGGGTGCCCCGGGGGTGGGGTGCTGGTATGGCCGAAAGTGGATGGTGGGTAGGCTAGAAATCGGTCAGCTAGTACCCATCTGGATTCGGCGTTGTAAAAGCCGTCATTTCCGGCGCAACGTTAATCCGATCTAGCCAACAACAGCCCTGAAAACTTCTTACCACTTGCCCAATCGATTGCCAGTTCTGCTTCATGCTTTTGAGCGAAGGGACCAATCATGACTCGGTGCACATTGACACTCGACTCAACAAATATGTCAGCACTTAAATAGCCCTCAAGTAACGCTTGCGCCCTAAAACTGTCGGCATTGTTTTCTTTCGAGAACGCGCCTATCTGAACGTAATAGAATTTGGGGGCGTCTGCTTCAGGATCAGTGTCTGATGTTTTTAAGGTCGCGTTATAAGCATCCTTAATGACCGATATGCTGGACTGGGAAAGGTTGTCATAAAACGTGTAGTCGATTTCTGCGACTTGTTCGGTGACCTTATCAACCAACTGTTCTGCCGGCATTTGAGTTGCCGTATCGGGCTCGTAAGCAAGAACAGTAAGAAGAACCCCTAGAATAAATCCAATTAGGTATTTCATTGCGGCGATCTCCTGTTCTGATCACGTTACGGCTTATTGACCTCTTAACGCATATTAGGCGGCACATCGTACTTATCTCAGTCTTGCTCATCATCTGTCTTCGCTAACTTCTGCTTTAACTGACGTTCTTCGCGCGTAATACCGAATGCTGTGATGTGCTCCTCGTCGATGATGGCTTGCAGCTCTTCGG
>ERZ807291.2079-NODE-2079-length-31060-cov-6.722658_pt1 | contig 31060 bp, 34 predicted proteins | sample MGYA00521257_ERZ807291 | MGnify/ENA primary metagenome ERZ807291 (study PRJEB31413, sample SAMN03169783) | marine metagenome | biome: Marine; feature: Water; material: Subsurface seawater | place: North Sea | collected 2011-04-28 | depth 1 m m ...
AACGCGGTAAACGAAAAGAATAAAGCACGAAAACACAACAACGTATATAAAAAATAGCGGTTTAATCGCTTAATCGAAAGAAAATGAATAAATTAAAGGTCTGTTATAATCCGAAAAGTTAGTACATAAAACCCGCTACTTTTCATATACAAGACCGTAATATGCAAGTAAGAAAGAAGAACATAACCAGATTTACACAGCCTTGCAGGCAGAGTAAATCTCTTAAATACAATAAAATGAAAAAAATAAAATACACTATTATACTCTTTTTAGCATTTTTAACAATTGCTTTTTATATCAGTGGCTGCAAAGACCCCGACCCCGTTTACAATCAAGTACGGCAAGAACTCAAGGATTGGGGTGCTTTTAAAGAAGGTACATGGTGGGTGTATGAAGAAGAAAATTTAAAAATACGAGATTCTGTGTACATCTATTTACAAGAAACCGAAGAATTTCGCTTAGACCCAAGAAATCAACCCAATCATTACGATTATAAGATTATTAGCCATTTTGCTTCGAGTACAAATATAGATTTGGGGTTATACGACGTCTCAAGTATTGGTTCTGGGCCTTTAATGCGTCGAGAGATGAATGATGGGGGTGAACACAGCCTCCAATGCTACCTCGTCGTCCCTCCACCTGTGCAGGGAGATTTCATTCGAACTGGTGGCCCTAGGCAACACACCATCTTCGACACGATATATCCTAAATTGCAAATAGGTGATAATGAATTTACTAATGTAGTGCGTGCTAATAATAATATGAATTTGTTTTATAATGGCACACCCACCCTCCTCTATTCTGCCAAGCATATAGGCATAGTCCGCAAAGAATTTCCAGAATACAACCAAGTGTGGAACTTGGTAAAGTATAACATCGTTCATTAACACTTTAAAATCAAAGAATTATGAAAAAATCCATTATTGCTTTCTTCTTTTTCACTTTGTGTCTCACTTCAAAAGCTCAACTAGACACCGCTTCTTTTGATGCTAGCTTTTTTGTAAACCTCAACAGCCAGCAAATTAACCTTACCTCTTCTAACACAGCTACTGTTTCATTTAGTATCCAATTTTATGATACCACATACTGGGATTACAAAGTAGCATTAGAACATCATGTGTCTGGCGACTCAAGGACTGTTTTGAAAAGCGAACTGAAACGCTTTTATTTATCTAAGCTTATTTAGGATCTATGCGAACTACTTCATTGGTTTCTGCATTTACGAAGAATAGTGCTCCGTTCTTATCTGCTTTTAGTCCCATTATTCCTTTTTCGCTTGCAGTTATTCTGGCAAGCTCTACTTTAGTTTCTTTATTGTAGGCTATGATTTCTCCAGTAGCATTGTCGCTCACGTAGAGTACGTCACCTATTACCTCTATCCCACAAGGCTTATCCAGTCCAGTATCAACGAATACTCCCCATTCTAGATCTTTCATTTCTTGATGACTAGCGAGTTGTTCGTTGATCAGCGGAAGTGTTTTGTCTATACTACCAGACTGAGTATTCATCCAAAGAACTCTGCTATTTGCAGGGTCGCATACGAATAAAATTCCACTGGCGTCATCTTCCACTATGTGAGAAGGTATACCAGATGCGTCTCTAGTTAATGGCATTTCTACATATCTGTATACGACTCCGTCAGAGTGGTCATCATGACCTGGTCCGTGGTCCGCAGCGAAATCATACCAAGCTATGTGTCCATTGTAGCTGTCAAATACCCAAAAAGCATTGTCCTCATCGGATTCCATACCCATACAGTACGGGCTTCCGTGAAGCATGTCTAGGTGACTTCCGTTAAGTCCTGGTCCTGGGTCTTGCGCATAAATGCTCATATCGCTACTCCATAGGGATGGTCCTGTGAATGTACCTCCTTGTCTATTAGCATCCTGAATGTTTGCTGTGGTGCCAAAATTTTCGTTTGATTTACTGAATGAGATAGCTGAAGGCAAGGCCATGAAATGCCAAGCGTTTCCATCTCTTCTCCAGAGTTCAGACTGATTAGCTAATCCTGCATTGGAAATCGTAACAGTGCTACCTCCGCTGGCATCTGTGCCCTTATTTACAATCCAAAGTTCATTATCTCTCGTAGGATGGAAGTCTAAATCTTGTGGTTCTTGTACTCGATCAGCACGTTCTGCAATCACTGTAAAGCTAGGTTCTTCTCTATTGCCTTCTGCATAAAAAGCAGGGATACTGGCGATAGTTACTTGTTCTTCAGGGATGATTTCTTGTTCGTCGTCTTTACACGCTGAAAAAACGAGTAAAGGAAGTATATAGATTAGATGCTTTTGCTTCATTGTTCGCGAAGGTAATGGAATAGGCATACATTGCCTCGCAAAGACTTAGGTTAGGCTGCTAAATTGACAGCTTTATGGCTTTTGAGTAAGTGTTGTTTAACGTTATACAATAGATGTAATTTTAGATTAAACAAAAAAGGAAAAGGTAATAAAAGATAGGTAACATGCTATATGAAAAGCATCTGTCAGTTGTACTAGCGTTGTTAAAATTTGTACTGCACTCCTATGCCTATTAGCCTTTTGAACTGTGTTCGAGGTCCTGTTTTTGTCACTAAGCCTGCAGCATCATATTCTAAGGGTACCGCTACATCATTGTCGTGTATTACGTTGGTATATAAGCTAGCCCCTAAGAATTCTGTAAGTTTCATGTTTACCATTGTTTCCCAGTTCACATCAATATTCTTTCTATTCTTACTATTTACGTCCGTATAGTTCCAGAATAGGTTCAGTGTAGAAGTTAGATTGATTTTGTCTGTAAGATCTTTTGAAAAGCGAGCATTTAGTAATGCCCCGAACTCTGCACGGTAGTTGTCATTGTAAAACTGCACTCCTTCGTCGTCTAATGTAGCAGGAATATAGACACGTTGAGCAGCTATCGAATCATCCGTGACGAAGGTAAATTTACCCGTAGCTGGAGATAAATATACAGATAAATAATCTGTGAAATTGTAGTTGAATCCTACAGATGTAGTTAGGTATGCTGGAGAAAGAAATTTTGATATTTCTATTCTGTCTGCGTCCGGAACATCTTCGTTGGTAAAATCAAAGCCAGGAGCAAATTGTGATTTGAAGTTCAATAATGAAGAGTAGGAAAGTTTTTTTGTGATGCCATAATTTAGTTTTGTCAGGAAGTCTATCTTATCTTCATTTTTACGAAAAGTCTCTCCGTCATTTTGGATTAATCCATAAGCAAGGTCAAGGTTATTTACCCACTCTACCTTGTCTTTCTTGTAATTTCGGTAAATATTGCCCAATGCAGAAATAGAGTTGGAGGAAACACCACCAGCAGCCCAGTTTGTAAGGCCTAGGGAGTTGAAGTTAAGTGCGGCAAACCCACCTTTTTTCCAATATTTGGGAGGCGTAAGTGCCACCACTTTTGCTTTTGCTGCTTTTACAAGAGAGTCGTGATATGCAAGGTCTGTTTTTGCTTTTGCAAGCTGTGCTTTCGCTTGGTCTAAGTCATTTTGAGCAAAGAGTGTGGCGGTGAAAAGAACGAGTAAAATGGTAAGTGTTTTTTGCATTGCTTGATTTTTATAACTGTTTTACTACAGGAAGATGAAGTATGCATGAACGTTAGATTTTGGGAGGGGTATTTTTAATCAAAAATTATAAGAATTTGATTTTTTTCCACTTTGTCTTGTTTCTGCACCTCTACAGAAGCGATAGTCCCTTCTTGTGGTGATTTTATTGCATTTTCCATTTTCATGGCCTCTAGGACTAAAAGTTCCTGACCCTCTGTGACAGTATCTCCAGCAGCTACTAATACCTCCAGTACTAATCCTGGCATAGGAGCCTTCATTTCTTTCAGTTTTTTCTTACCAGATTCCATACCCATTCGCTTAAGCAGTTCTGCTAATTTATTGTGAAGGGTAGTTTTTACTACGCGGCCATTTATAGATAGAGTCATTGCACCGGTAGCGGTATCTTTTTCTAATACTGCTATCATGTAGGACTTATTCTCTACAGTGAGATGAAAGGTGCCGTCTGGCAGAGAAATCAGATCGTGTGCGACACTTTCCTCATTCAGTAAAAGTTCTTGATTTGTGCGTTGCACATTTAGTGTCTCCCCGTTTACTTCTATTTTTGCCATTGTAGGGTGCAAATTTACGAATAGTTCGACATAATTTCACCTAACGGCTTACGTGCTAGGTTAGGCACGGTGGCATGTTCTGATGGATAGCCTATCGGGATGAGTAAAAAAGGTTTTTCGTTTACAGGTCTATTCAGTAACTCAGCTAAAAAATTCATAGGGCTTGGAGTATGTGTGAGACTCACTAAACCTAGCTGATGAATGGCAGAGAGTAAGAAACCGCAAGCTATGCCTACACTCTCATTTACGTAGTAATTTTTGGCTTTACCTCCATCGGATTCTACATCGTAGGACTTTTTGAATACAATGATGAGATAGGGTGCGGTGGTGAGAAAGTCCTTTTGCCAATCGGTGCCAAATTTCTCCAAATCTTTAAGCCATTCAGGGCTCATTCTACCGTTATAATTAGTGAATTCCTCTTTTTCGGCAGCTTCGCGGATCTTACTTTTAAACTCAGCCGAGGATACCACGCAAAATGTCCATGGTTGTTTGTGAGCTCCACTAGGGGCAGATGCGGCTATCTTTATTAGGTTATCAATGACGCCTTTTGGGATGGGTCTGTCTGAGAATTCTCGGACAGATCTCCGGCCTTGAAATAGCTCATTTAAATCATCACTTGCGTGTAATAGTTCCTGATCATCTAAGAAGGAAACAGGGTGGTGATAGGGTAAAAACTCTTCTGCCATAGTACAAATGTACATGCATTATAAAAGTTCTGTAGTTATAAGTAGCGTGTCGGTTATGGCCAGCTCTTCAGTGTCTTTTAGCGCTGTATCTGCATCAGGTGTTAGTGGGATAGGAGGTATCTCTTTGATTTTGATATCAATGTCATAGCTCGATCTTTCTTTTAGCGTTTCGCCAAATTGACGGAAAGAGTTTATGTTAACATTACCGGCGGAGTATATGGATATACCTATGAACATAGCAAGACATATGAGCCAAGATAAGAAGACGGCTTTCACATTAATGTGTAGTGCACTATTAAATAGGAATAAGATAATTGCGTAGCAAATAGTCCCAATCGGAATAAGGATAAGGCTAAGGAGCGATAGGCTAAACAGCCAGTTTAGTGTAGGTGACTTGAGGATGGATGGAGTCAAGATGTCACCATTCCCGGGGTTAAAATGAAATCCCCCCGTAGCATTTGCCAAGAGAAATACGGTGAATGCTATACCCGTAGTTACTAAAAATATTAAGACTCCTGCTCCAAAAATTTTAGCTAAAAACGTGACGATTTGTTGTATTCCGGAGGTTACTGATTTTGCTGAGTTCGAAAAATTAGATTTTTTTTTTAGGTTATCAGCTACGTTGGTGGCCTCGTTTTTCACATTCCGAGCTACATCTGTGGCCTCTTGTCGTACACTGTTTACAATGTCGTTTATAGTGGTGTTCCCACCTTTCATGCGAGAGCGATCTTCTGGAGTAGTAGCCTCAGGGAGGATAGCCCAAAGGACAAAGTAAGCAATAAGCGGTATGCCTGTAAATAGTATGAGTAGCACTGCCAGAATTCGGACGACTGAGGTGTCCATACCGAAATATGCACCTAGGCCACTACATACTCCTCCCAACACTCGGTCATCGGTATCCCTGTAGAGTTTTTTACTGCTTGGATTAGCAGCCCGCTGATGGTGCTGAGTATCTGGGTCTTCATCTATGTCCATGTCTTCAGCTGTTCCCATGAGTTGGATGGCTTCCGCTACATCGCTTTCATTGATAAAGGCATTGCCTTTTCTGATTTTGCCAAAGAATAGCTCCGCTATTCTAGCCTCTATGTCTGTGAGTATTTCACGGCCGTCTATAGTATTAGCGAAGTGGTTTTCTAGTGTTTGGAGGTAGTGTGAAAGTGATTGGTATGCCTTTTCGTCTATAGAGACGGCTTGTCCTGCGAGGTTTATTTGGATTATTTTATTCATTTTAATTGAGTTAATTGGTTTACGGAGTTGCTGAGTTCAGTCCAAGTATCAGCTAATTGACTGTTAAATTTTGTTCCTTCTTCTGTAAGTGAGTAGTACTTGCGTGGGGGTCCTTGGTCGCTTTCTTTCCACTCGTATTTGAGTAGTCCTGCATTTTTGAGTCGAGTAAGTAGTGGATATAGTGTGCCCTCTACTACGATGAGCTTGGCTTCCTTCAGGTGTGTGATTATGTCAGAAGCATATACCTCACCAGTGCTGGCTAGGGTAAGTATGCAGTACTCGAGTACCCCCTTTCGCATTTGAGATTGTGTATTTTCTATCTTCATTATGTTATGCAAATATATGGCTATAAAAAGGTACTATGCAAAACAAAGTACCTTTTGTTTTTCGAAAGTGCTATTTTTACCGACGAACGTGGTCTTTGAGAGTTGTGTAATGAGTTAGGATTTTACGCTTTCACATGTAGGTAAAAAATGTACCTTTGCTCCACGAAAAATTATGTCAGTTTTAGTAAATAAAGATTCTAAGATAATCGTTCAAGGATTCACTGGTAGTGAGGGTACATTCCACGCTGGTCAGATGATAGAATATGGTACGCAAGTAGTGGGAGGAGTAACTCCTGGTAAGGGAGGTCAGACTCACTTAGACAAACCAGTGTTTAATACGGTAGATGAAGCTGTGAGAGTAGCAGGTGCAGATACGAGTATCATTTTCGTGCCACCACCATTTGCAGCAGATGCTATTATGGAAGCGGCAGAAGCTGGTATCAAAGTAATCGTATGTATTACTGAGGGTATACCTGTAGCTGACATGGTAAAAGTAAAAGCATACTTGAGTACTACAGAGAGTAGACTTATAGGCCCAAACTGCCCAGGTATCATTACTACAGATGAAGCGAAGGTGGGTATTATGCCAGGCTTTATCTTCAAAAAAGGAAAAATAGGTATCGTGTCAAAATCAGGTACACTTACGTATGAGGCTGTAGACCAAGTGGTGAAAGCCGGTATGGGATGCACTACTGCCATAGGTATCGGTGGAGATCCTATTATAGGAACATCTATGAAAGAAGCAGTAGAGCTTTTGATGAACGACCCAGAAACAGAGGGAATCGTAATGATCGGTGAAATAGGTGGAGGCATGGAAGCTGAAGCTGCTCGCTATATCAAAGAATTTGGCACGAAGCCAGTAGTAGGATTCATCGCAGGAGAAACTGCCCCAGCTGGACGTACTATGGGTCACGCAGGTGCTATAGTAGGTGGCGAGGATGATACTGCCGCTGCTAAAAAAGCAATAATGAGAGAATGTGGACTACACGTGGTTGATTCTCCAGCAGGAATAGGAGCTAAGATGCTAGAAGTACTTAGCTAAGAAAATTAAATCAGCATAGATTATGGAATGGCTCTTCAGTACTGAAGAGCCATTTTTTTATGCCATACCAGTACAGGTTGGTAATCGGCCAATGGACCAACTGTGTCTTACGGACATGAGTGCACTTAGCTTGTATTGGGTCTGACCAATGGTAACCGTTGATGCTCTCCAAGCAGATGTATATAACAATAGAGTAGTAGATCACATGACGAACTAATGGACCATAAAAAAGCCCGATTATCGAATGATAATCGGGCTTTTTGGTATACGTTAAGTGTATTAGAAGATTTGGAATTTTACGGGAATTCTAAATCGCATATTCACTGATTTATCTCGTTGTTTTGCTGGTTTCCACTTGCCAGAAGTCATTTTGATTACTCGCATTGCTTCTTCTTCTAGTCCGAAACCTTTTTTTCCTCCAAGAATGGCGATGTCTTTTACTCTTCCTGCTTTGTCCACAACGAACATTACATTTATAGTACCTTGCATATCATTCTCTAAAGCCATTGGTGGATAAGTGATGTTTTCGGCGATGAATCGCTGAAGACCTTCGTCACCTCCAGGGAAACTAGCTTTCTCAGATACATCAAAGATTTCAAAGACCTCATTGGTCTCTTCCGGTTCTTCTTCCTCCTGCTCATACTCCTCCATTTCTGTGTCTTGATCTACCTCGTTTTCTACAATCTCAGGTTGATCTTCTTCTATCTCCTCATCATCTTCTACCACTTCTATCTCTGGTGGTGGTGGAGGTGGTGGTGGCTTTTTCTCTTGTACGGTGTTTTCCATCACTACTAGGTCTTCCTCTATGATGATGTTTTCGAGCTCTTCAGGTTTTTCATCGTATATCGTATACGTGAAACCATAAAGAACTGCTCCTACAGCAACAGCAAGTCCTAGAAGGAAGAAGTCAATCCGTTTGTTTTTGACTTCAGGCTTCGAATACTTTTTTACTTCCATAACGATTCTTGTTTCAAAATTAACTTAAATTTATAGTAGTTAATATAGTTTGTTAAGAAAAGGTAAATACTTTTTTAGCAACGGCATACTTCGCTGAGCTAACGTGATAAGTAGAACGCCTAAGATGCATCCTGTCGTATTTGCCACTATATCTCCTATGTCATAACTCCGACCTAGCGACATACTGCTTTGCAATACCTCTATAAGTATTCCGTAGGCTATACCAACAAATAGTAGTAGTAACTTTTGCTTCAGCGTAATATCTCTGATGGCTAAGGCCCAAAAAAGGATGAATACTGCATAGAGTGTAAAATGTACCAACTTATCTAGCTCTATTAGCGTGTCAAAACTGAAACTCCGAAATGCAGCTGCAGGAAGAAGACACGATGAGGCTATGAATATCGTCCAAAGTACGGCAGGGATGTGAGCTCGCTGGAGCTTCATCAAGACTAGTGACCTGTAAGTTCTTTGTATGCAGCTACGTCCATTAAGCTGTCTACTTCAGAAGCGTCAGATAGTTTGATTTTTACCATCCATCCTGCATCATACGGGTTTTCGTTTACGCTTTCTGGAGCATCTTCTAAAGCAGTATTGATTTCTACTATTTCGCCACTTAGAGGCATAAATAGGTCAGAAACAGTTTTTACAGCTTCTATCGTTCCAAATACTTCATCTTTAGCCAGAGTTTCTCCTTCGGTTTCTATCTCTACAAATACGATGTCACCTAGCTCTGATTGCGCAAAATCAGTAACTCCTACTGTAGCAATGTCTCCATCGATAGCGATCCATTCGTGCTCTTTTGTGTACTTTAAATTTTCTGGGAAATTCATTGATTTGATATGTTTAGTTGTTTTTGATTGTATGATTTTAAGCAGTTTTCACTACTCTTTTGTGTACTGCATAAATGCTTAGCACATCGTGCAGTTTTTGTTTCATATCCTTTCGCTCTACGATAAAGTCTACAAAACCTTTTTCTTTTAAAAATTCAGAACGTTGAAAACCTTCTGGAAGATCCTTTCCTATGGTTTCTTTGATAACTCTTGGTCCGGCAAATCCTATAAGCGCTTTTGGCTCTGCTATATTAATGTCCCCAAGCATAGCAAATGATGCGGTAATACCTCCTGTAGTAGGATCCGTGAGTATCGATATGTACGGTAACTTAGCCTCTGCCAGGAGCGCTAGCTTAGCAGATGTTTTAGCCATTTGCATAAGTGAAAATGCAGCTTCCATCATACGAGCACCACCACTTTTAGAGATGATAATCATAGGCGTTTTATTTTCTAAAGCTGTATCTATAGCTCGGGCTATTTTTTCTCCAACTACACTACCCATAGATCCCCCTATGAAAGCGAAGTCCATTACAGCCATACTTACTTTGATTCCATGTATTTTACCTGTAGCAGTGCGAACCGCATCTGTAAGACCTGTCTTTTTTTGAGAGGCTACTAGTCTGTCTGGGTAAGGCTTGGTATCCTCAAATTTTAGTGGATCGCCAGAACTTAGGTTGGCGTCCATTTCTTTGAATTTACCATCGTCAAAAAGGATTTCGAAGTATTCTCTGCTTCCTATTCTACTGTGATTATTACACTTAGGACATACCCACATATTGAGTTCAAACTCCTTCGTACTCGTAGGCTCCTTGCATTCAGTACATTTATACCAAAGCCCGTCTGGTGTAGGTTTCTTGTCCTGTGTTTTTGTTAAGATTCCTTCTTTTACTCGCTTAAACCAACTCATTACTTTTATCTCCGTCACGAGCGTTTACCGTATTCTTTAAAAATACAGAGACGCTGCGTATTTATTTCTAATGTTTAGATGGCAAAAGTACATTTTTTTTAATACCTACATTTGTATTTCTAGTGGTTAAAAGTATAATTATTCAGCCAGCACAGAGCGCGGATTTGCGTGACGCTATTTTTGAAGTACGTAGTAATGTATTTGTACTGGAACAAAATGTGCCCAAGAGTCGAGAATATGATGAATATGAAGACTCCAGTGAACACCTTGCTGCACTTGTAGATCAACACGTGGTTGGAACGTGCAGATACAGATACACAAAAAATGGCGTAAAACTGGAACGGTTTGCCGTGCTAAAGGGATATAGAGGGATGAAGATAGGCGAGCATTTATTGGCTCACTGTCTCGACGTAGTGAACGATGAGCCCTACGTATATTTACACGCACAGATTCAAGTAGTTGATTTTTATGCCAAGTATGGCTTTAAAAAAGAAGGCCCTCAATTTGAAGATGCAGGTATACAGCATTACAAAATGGTATTGGTAAGGGAGTAGTAATAGGATGGATTAAGCGGACAGTGTTTAAAGATAGTATCCCGAGCGATATTCATTCGCAGTACATAGAGGTTTATGCCGATTAGTATCTATTTTTGCCATTGAAATGAAGAAAATTCTGGTAACTGGAGGATTGGGATACATAGGCAGCCATACGGTAGTGGAGCTATTATCTGTTGGCTTTGATGTGGTAGTAATCGATAATCTAAACAACTCCAAGGAGGAAGTAAAGGCGCGTATCGAAGATATCGCAGGGAGAAATTTTGAGCTGTGCATAGGAGATGTGAATGATGCTGCTACACTAGAAGCTCTTTTTGTCAAGCATACCTTTGACGGAGTGATTCATTTTGCTGCTCATAAGGCAGTGGGAGAGTCTGTAGATAATCCAGTAATGTATTATCAGAACAATGTGTCAGGATTGATTTCCTTGTTAAGCACCATGGAAAAGCATAAGGTCTCTAATCTTATCTTTTCATCTAGCTGCACAGTATACGGTGCTGCTACTGATTTACCAGTTACAGAAAAGACACTGATACAAAAAGCAGAAAGTCCATATGGAACTACCAAGATCCTCGGAGAAGACATTATCAATGATTTTGCAAAACACAAAGAGTTTAAGTCTATTTTGTTGAGATATTTCAACCCTGTAGGAGCACATCCCAGCGCTAAGATAGGAGAGCTACCACTGGGTGTGCCGAATAATCTTGTTCCCTACATTACACAAACTGCGGCAGGTATACGTGAACAGCTTACCGTTTTTGGGGAGGATTATAATACGGAAGACGGAACGTGTATCCGTGATTATATACACGTAGTAGACTTAGCCAAAGCCCATGTAAAAGCGCTGACGTACTGCCAAGACATGAGTCATAATGTGGATGTATTTAATGTAGGTACGGGAAAAGGGAATACAGTACTCGAAGTGATTCGTGCGTTTGAAAAAGTCAATGGGGTAAAATTGAACTATAAAATAGGTCCACGAAGAGGCGGAGACATAGAGCAAATCTATGCAGATACGAGTAAGGTAAATGCTCTTCTTGGCTGGTCTGCGCAGTATGATATAGCAGATATGATGCAGCATGCTTGGGCCTGGCAGCAAGGACTACAGGACTAGGTTCTTAAACTAGTTCAACTTAATTAAATTTATATAATACTGGTAACCAGACAGTAATGTCTGTATTTTGGTGTGTTCTGTTTTTCATAAATCGGATGACTAATCAAATTCAGTTTGATAGAATTTTCATAATTTTAAAAATAATTAAGCCCTGTGAAATCCAACCTAACATTTCTGTCGTATAAGAGGATACAACAAGAAAAACACAGAAATGAAAAACACGTACAAATCAATTATGACAGCAGCACTATTTTTAGTGTCTGCTCTCCCTGCATTAGCTGGTCATCTGGGCTCAGAACTACTGGTTACTGCAAAACTTACTGGCGACCAGGAGGTGCCAGCGGTAAACACAAGTGCCGTAGGACTTGCGAGTTTCACGATATCAGACCATCGAGATAGCGTAAACTACAACATCGTAGTAAACGGGCTCTCAGGAGCCATCACCAGTGTTCACATACACGATGCTGTAGCAGGTATCAATGGCGGAGTAGTAGTGAATCTCACTGGGAATATCCGAGGTAACCAAATCATTGGGACCTTGGCTGCGTCTGAAGTATCTGCTTCATTTATGGCGGGCTTACTTACAGAAAAATACTACGTAAACATACATACTGCTGATAATCCAGGCGGAGAGATTAGAGGTCAACTGAAACTAGAATCAGATCTTGGTTTATACGCTTCGTTAGACACTGCACAGCAAAATCACTCAGTAGCCAATAAGGCGAGTGGATCAGCTATTTTTGATATTAGCCACGATGGTAAAACACTGAGCTACTGCGTAGTGACAGATAGTCTAAGTGGTAACATTACTGCAGCTCACTTGCACAATGGTGCTTTTGGAGTATCAGGTGGTGTAGCACTAAATCTGGCTGCTGGTATAAGCGGCACTACACTAGAAGGTACTATAGATATCAGTACACTCTCAACGCTAGTCGCTAGTATGCTAAGCAAAGACATTTACCTAAATGTACATACTAGTGCTAATCCAAACGGAGAAATCAGAGGCCAACTCTACAGAACGGCAAGAGAAGGATATGCATACAATCTTACAGGTTCGTAAGAAGTGCCTGCTTCACTTACCAATGGGTATGGCGTAGGTATAGTTTCTATAGACAGAAATTAATCAAATGCACACTACATGATCGTAGTAGATAATCGTTCTGGCCCACTTACTGGTGCACATTTTCACAATGCAAGTGCTGGTAGCAATGGCGGTGTAGTCTTTAACTTGACTCCATCTTTCAGTGCAGTAAATAACTATGACGGAGCTTTTGGATACTGGAACGCAAACAGCACGACTGCTTTTGCTACATCGAATTCAGTGCAGTTCAGAAATGAAGAAATATACATCAATATTCACACGCAAGCGTATGCAGGCGGAGAGTTACGAGGTAATACGAACAGAGGTTTTACTGACTTTGCTTTTGAAGAGATAGACAATGGAAAAATCCCTAAAGATATTACGTATGGCGGAGGTCTACTGTATACGGCTAGAATGACTGGAGTTCAAGAAGTACCAGCAGCTACTACGGATGCATCTGGAGTTATCGGAGTGCTTGTAAGTGCAGATGGGACTTCACTTACTTTAAACGCTACATTCGCTGATCTAGGTTCTAAATTTACAGGAGCGCACATACACGAAGGTGCTGCGGGTAGCAATGGTAGTTTAGTAGTGAATCTCACTGCAATATTCGTGGTGACCAAATCATTGGAACCTTGGCTGCGTCTGAAGTATCTGCTTCATTTATGGCCAATCCGCTGAAATAGCTTGCCTCTACCAAATATAGGGAATCAACCTCTTCTTGGTCACTTTTTTAAAGTCAGCGTATTCAGCGTGCTTTTTAATAAGCTGTCTTTCTTCAAAGACGATTTTTACGATCAACGTAAACACCAAGATGCCATAAATAATCCAACTGAACCAGCCATCTGCTCGTAGAGCTACAGGTAAGAAGAATAATAGCAATGCGGTGTACATGGGATGGCGAACATACTTGTACGCTCCGTTGGCAGAGATACTGCTATCTTCATTGGGGGTGGGATACACGGACCAGTTATTATCGCCTACGCTACGCACAGCCCAGATGCCTAGACCTGCTCCAGCTAGTTGTAGGATAAAAAACCAATCAATAGCCAAAATGTGTCCAAAGTAGGAGAGGATGGCGATGCAGATAAATTGCGATAGGACAAAGAGATGCTTCACTTGCACAAAAATACAGGTTCACGGTTCAAACGCACTTACAAACTTATCGGATACGTCCCCAAAAGACGAGTTTCCCAGTGCTGTTAGGGTTTGCCTTTTTTTGATCAGTGCAGGTAAAATCATATATTTCTAGTAGAGACCCAACCATTTGAGAAGCATTTTCGTATATGACAGTATATTTACCACAATTATGAAATTAAGATTATTACTCTTTACAGGATTTTTAGCTCTCTTTGGTCATTTCGTTCAAGCCCAATGTTCGGCAGCGGGATACATTTCCCAGAGCGGAGGAACTACCACTTTTTATGATTCGTCAACCAGTGCAAATGGCCATGTGGCCTATTGGTCCTTTGGAGATGGGAGCAGCGTTGGGTATGGGGCTCAAGTTTCTCATACCTACAGGGCAAATGGAGGATATACGGCTTGTTTATATATCTATGACAGCATTGCTAATTGCAGAGACACTACCTGTTTTACGGTGATTGTAACTTCAGTGAATAATTGCAATGCAACTATTACTTATACGGTAGATTCTACAAACTCTTTGCAGTATTATTTTACGGGGAGTAATCCAGTAGCAGGAGGCTCAGCTTCGATTACTGTTTGGGATTTTGGTTCGAATGACACGACCTACAATAGTCAGAATGCTGCGCACCTATTCCCCAGCGCAGGCAGTTATCGGGTATATTACACACTATACGATAGTACTGGACAATTTTGTGACTCGGTAGAGTATACACTGACAGTAGGAGGAGGAAGTGCTGCTGCGTGTGACGCCTTTTTCGTGGTCTCTGTTTCAGGAAATACCGTAAACTTTCACGACTCGACTACCAGCAGCAATATCATAGAATGGTCTTTTGGAGATAGTAGCTACGCATACACCAGTAACCCTACGCATACCTATGCGAGTGCCGGAACGTATAGAGCCTATCTATATATCTACAGTGTAGACTCCGTTGGAGATACTCTATTGTGTGATTCTTTTAGTAGAAGTATAACGATAAATGCGACGTCTAACTGCACAGCTAGTTTTAGTGCCCATGTAGATTCTATCAATATGAGTGCGAGCTCATTCCCCGTTGACTTTACCAATAGATCTACAGGAGCAAACTACCTTTGGAATTTTGGGGACGGGAATACGGACACAAGCCAGAACCCAACACATATATACACTTCTTCAGGCACGTATACGGTATGCCTCTATGTGATCTCTACTTACGATAGCCTGGGTCTTCCAGTGATTTGCGATAGTACTTGTACTTCTGTGACAGTAGGAGGGTACACAGCGCCTTGTCAAGCAGGTTACTACCTAGGTATAGACACTGCGAACCGTTACAATTTGTATATTATCAATAACAGTACTGGTACTAGTTCTACCACTAACTACTCTTGGAGTTTTGGGGATGGGACTACTTCAACTGCTCAGTATCCTACACATCAGTACAGTACTTTTGGGCTGTATAATTTATGCTTAACAATCTCTGATTCGGCTGCTGGATGCTCGAGTACCTACTGTGATAGCATAGGGCTAGATTCTAATGGAAACCTGTTAAAGAGGGATGGTTTTGGAATTACTGTAGTAGATGAAAAGGACTTATTAAGCGCGGCTACAATAGACCTGATCAATGAGCTCAGTGCATTCCCAAATCCTACAAGCGGTGTGTTTACTATGAAGTTAAACTTAAGAGCCTCAGAAGTAGTATCTATTAGCGCGATCAATAGCCTTGGTCAAGAAGTGATGGCAACAAAACTAAACGGTATATCTGGTGCGAATGAATACCGTATAGATATGACTGCTCAGCCAAACGGAATATACTTTTTAAATGTAAGAGCAGGCAACCAATTCAAGAACTTGAAACTCTATATAAATAAATAGAGAACTTTACCCAACTAGAAAGGAGGGGTCTGTACTAGACTCCTTCTTTTTAGTTTATAAAAAAATGGATGACTGAGCAGCAACTCATAGAAGGATGTATACAGCAAGACAGACGTTCGCAGAACGAGCTGTATAGGCGATATTTTCCGCTAATGAGTAGTGTAGCGCTTCGGTATACACAAAATGAGGATGACGCCTTAGCGCAAATGAATGGCGGTTTTTGTAAGGTGCTGAATAATCTAGAGAAGTACGATAGCCAGTATGCATTAGCTACCTGGATACGGAATATCTTAGTGAATCACCTGATAGATGAGTTTAGAAAGGAAAGGAAATACATCGCACACATACATCTTACGGATTACGACGATGGTCCTGTAGTAGTGGATTTTAATGCTGCAGAAAGTAACCTTAGAGAAGAAGACCTGAGAAAAATACTACGAAGACTTCCAGATGTCACGCTGCAGGTATTTAACCTCTTTGCCATAGATGGATATAAACATAGAGAGATAGCAGATTACCTTGGGATATCCGAAGGTACGAGTAAATGGCACGTGAGTCACGCTCGCAAAAAACTAAAAGCAATGCTGGAATCACAGCAAATAAGTGAACAGAAACCTTTAGAAATACGAGGATGAGTAACATAGACGATATATTTAAAAAAGGCTTAGACGGCAAGGGGATGGAGTACTCCGATGCCAGTTGGGCTGGTATGGAGCAAATGCTCAATACTAAAAAGGTAGGCTTTTTTGCCCGCTATAAGTTACTCCTTGGTGTTGGAAGTGTGCTACTGGTAAGTAGCATAGCACTTATATATCTTAATAGTTTGGAATCGGATACTAAAGCAAATACTCCTGCGATAGTTGCCGATAGTGCAGACCCAAACGTGCATACCGGTGAAGTAGAAATCTCTGTGTATGATAATCCTACGAAAGTAACCGACTATAAAACGAGTAAAGATCCAACGTATCAGAAGAGTTGGACGCCTAGTGACCAGCAAGAAGAACTGGCCGGAAGTGCAAAAAATGAGGGTAGCCCATCTTCAAGCGGCAAGAGCAGTTTAGTCAAAACAACACCTATAAAAGACTCTTCTGCAGTGAATAGCAGTTTTTTGGATCCTACGGACAATGGGTTTAGATACAGCGAACCGCTAACGGCTACTATGACTTCTGATGGAGAGACTGGATTAAGTTCAGCCCCGAGCGTTAGCGACGCGACTGATGAGTCGTTAAGCACTTTAGCACCTAGTGATGGTATCGAGTTATTGGTGAAGCCTAAGTTTCAAGAAGTAATTTCTGCCCGACCTATTGAGCTCTTAATTATACCCTATGAATTTATACCTGCGGGTGCTCAGAAACTTGATTTTCTGCACAGCCCAATGAAAAGAAAATTCGCGGTATTCCTGAGCCCGTATGCTGGATATGTAAACTATCGTAAGAATGAAGCATTGCCAAAGCTTGCCTCTGACTTCGAAAGCAATTTAGGAAAGTCTGTAACGCAAACCTCGTTCAATTACGGATTGAATGTTGGCGTAAAGAGAGGGAATTGGATGTTGACGTCAGGACTGGGGATAGTAAGCCTCCGAGAGAAAACCTACTATACCGAATCGGAAGAAGAGTATTCGTATATTCAGTCTCCGAAAATTTCAGATATCAACTATACTACAACACCCAGAGGTACGCGCGTAGCACTGGTCACCCAGCAAACTATAGACAGTACCTTATCGGTTACCACGCGTCAGGTATGTGAGGGGTGCGAAGTCTCTTTTGATTACGTATCTGTGCCACTTAATCTGCAGTATAATTTGGGTAAGCGTAGACTCAGGTACTTTGCAGAAGTAGGAGTGTCAGCCTCTTTTTTAACAAGTGCTAGAGGTACTTATGCGACGCTCAAAAATGCAAATGGTCATCTGACAGTGTTGCCAAGTGTTCAATTAGTAGACCTCAGCACAAGTGACGATGTAGCTAAAATGCTGCTTTATGGCAACGCTGCAGTAGGAGCTAAGTTTTGGCTGACTTCGAAGTGGTGTCTTTGGACAAGTTATGGGTATGGCAGGGGACTAAACTCAATGCTGGGAAGCTATGAGCAGAAACCTACTATTCAGAATGTCAGAGTAGGGATGGAGTTTAAGTTAAGGTAAGACTACTTTAGCTGGATATGAATATGGTCATCGTGCCTTACTGCTCTGCATCCGTGATACAGTATTTTAGGATCTTCCAGATTTAACCGTTGCTTCAAATGAGGTTCGATGAATATCTTACCAATTTGGTCAAATTTTAAGATTTCTTGTATCACCAGTTTTGTGCCTCGTTCAGAAAACCGAAGATCTGTATTGATTTCTCCAAAGGTCAAATATTTTAAGTAGTCATATTGGAAATATCCTGCAGCTTTACATTGAGCTATTTGGTCTTGCTCACCATTTTTGGGTCCTTCAAATACACCATATCCGCTAAAGGATTTTTGCTTATTGGAGATCTTACCATCACGCGTTTCATAGACTAAGCTCAGGTCTAGCTTTTTGCCATCGTTATGGCTTAAGTGAGGGGGCAATGGGAATCCATCAAAAAATGGGAAGTTGGCATCTAAAAAGTACAGATATAAATCTGGATCTTCCCTTCTTAGTGTTCCTCCTAGTCTCCTCAAAACGGTGTTTATTTCTGGATTTACGTAGTTTCTATTGAGTAGCACAGTGGCATAATTTGCAGGTTTCGCATATGCAACTTTAGCTCGGCCAAATTGCGGTGCTGAAAACGGAATAATGACAAAGGTGAATATTAAATAAGTAGGAATAAAAACCGCAATTAGCTTGCCTCGAAAACGTTTCGTTATGCTTTTGGCAATGTACAGAGAGATTAGAAAGACCACACCTCCTATTTGGGTTAAGGCCGTTAGGAAAATAAAGATGAACAGGTATAACAGTATATGTAGAAACCGTCTCATGCTACCATGGGCTATCGCCTCCTAGCTCGAGCTGTAGCCCACCTTCGTTTTTCTTTTCTAGTTTTTCTATACCGTAGTATTTCATAAACCCTTCTTTTTCATAGGTATCTACGTCCCACTCCTTCATAATTTCCCCATCTTTTACGTACAGTATTCTAGGATAGGTTTTGCCTTCTAGCATGCGTTTAAAGTCTGAAAATTCTTCTGTACGAGTATGCGGAGACTTTACATTGCCCGCTTGTGAGAAGAAGTAGTTTTGTTCATATTCTGTTCCGTAGTTTACGAGATAGAGACTGGGTAGTTTACCACTGGCTTTCATAGCTACTAAGTCCGCATACACTTCTTGACAATGACTACAGGTCATACTAAATAGACATACGAGTTTAGACCCATAGGCCAAGTTTTGAGATTCTATAGCAGGGGCATAGGTGTAGAGTAGTTGCAGTGTTTTATCACTGGGTGTCTTTTGTTTTACCACTGGCACTTCTTCTCTTTGTAGATTCTGTGGTCCGTCGTCCACTACTGCTACCTGCTTCGGTTTGTCTATAGGTGGTGGAGGCGGGGTGTTGCTGTTTTTTTCGTTTACGATTGTTGCAGTTTCAGCGGAAGGTAGGCCAGCAGAGTCTAGACCTGCGTTCTCTTGGGGCGTTTCTGTGAGTCCAAGCTCTTCAGTAACAGGAGCTGCTACTTTGGAGGCATAACTTTTTACTCCGAAGCTTAATGTAAATAAGGTGATTAGCCCAAGAAAGAAGGGAGCCACCCAGCTTGAGAATACGCTGTCTTTTGTATACTTCAGCCATACAAACACTCCGATCGCCATACCGATGACATTTTTGATAATCGATTCCAGATTGGTCATAGGCAATATATCCCCAAAGCAACCGCAGTTTCCTTCCGTAAATCCATTGACTTGCTTAAATCCTTCGTAGAATAAATGAATAGTGAAAAGTACTAGCATAGCCATAGTCGCTGGAAGTACTAGCTGTTTAAACCATTTATTTTGCAATAAGGCAATACCTAATACCAGCTCGATGGCTACTAAAATTCGAGTGAGCCATTGAACCCAAATCATTCCACTGGGGTTGTCAAAGTAATTTTCTCCTAGTAACAACTCTGCCACCATGCCATCAAAAAATGGCATAGAAACTAGCTTGCTTACAGCTCCAAAAACAAATAGGAAACTGAGTATTAATCGACCGGACTTAAGTAGGATATCTTTGTTCATCATTCTCTAAACGAACGAAGATAAGATTAAGTTGCTTTTACTTCAAAGTGCTCGGACAAACTTCTTCAGTTACTGGTAAATGTGTTGCTTGAATAGCATCAAAACCGCCAGCTACATCAGTAAAGTTGTGGTATCCGCGCATCTTAAGAATAGAGGAAGCTATCACTGATCTATAACCTCCTGCACAGTGTACGTAGAAGTTCTTGTCTTTTGGGAATTCAGCTAAATGCTCATTCAGGCCACTTAAGCATACGTGATGTGCGCCTTCTAGGTGACTGCTGTCCCATTCTCCTTGCTTTCTCATATCGAAAACTGGGAGCTTGTTCTCAGTCACTTCTTGTTCAAATGAAGAGGCTGGTATGGAGCGGATAGAATCCACTTCTCTATGGTCTGCTGTCCAAGCGGCGAAACCTCCTTTTAAGTAGCCGATAGTGTTATCGAAGCCTACTCTGCTGAGTCTTGTGATTACTTCTTCTATTCTACCGTCATCTCCTACAAGGAGTATGGGTTGCTTTACATCTTTTATCAATGCTCCTACCCACGGAGCAAATCCACCATCAATGCCTATAAATATACTTTTAGGTATAAACCCCTTTACAAAATCATGCTCATGACGCGTATCCAGAATGACAGCTTCAGTTTCATTAGCTGCAGCTTCAAATTCTGCAGGAGATAAAGCTCTGCTTCCTTTTATTATAACTTGATCTATATTTTCGTATCCGTCTCTATTCATCGCCACATTCATGGGGAAGTATGCAGGAGGAGCAGCTAGCCCGTCAGTCACTTCTTGTATAAACTCCTCTCGCGTCATATCTGCACGCAGTGCGTAGTTCATGCGCTTCTGATTTCCAAGGGTATCGACAGTCTCTGTCATCATGTTTTTTCCGCAAGCACTGCCCGCACCATGTGCTGGGTATACAGTCACATCATCTGCCAGTGGCATTATCTTAGTTCTAAGACTGTCAAAAAGTATCCCCGCCAATTCTTCTTGGGTCATAGTCGCTGCTTTTTGAGCAAGATCAGGCCTTCCTACGTCTCCTAGGAATAGCGTGTCTCCAGAAAATATGCAATGGTCTTTACCGTCTTTATCTTTGAGCAAGTAGGTCGTACTCTCCATAGTGTGGCCTGGAGTATGTAACGCTGTTATTGTGATTTCTCCAAGTTGGAATACTTCACCATCTGCAGCTGTATGGGAGTCGAAGCCAGTCTTAGCAGTAGGTCCATAAATGATAGTAGCACCTGTCTGTTCGGCTAGAGTAACGTGTCCACTTACGAAATCTGCGTGAAAGTGAGTTTCAAAAATGTATTTAATTTTAGCACCATCTTTCTCAGCTCTTTTGATGTAGTCGTTTACTTCGCGGAGTGGGTCTATGATGGCTGCTTCTCCATTACTTTCTATGTAGTATGCTCCCTGTGCTAGGCAGCCGGTATATATCTGTTCTATGTTCATCTCTTTGCTTTATTAACCACAAAAGTAAGGGTAAGTTTTATGGAATTTGTTACCTAAGTTACGTATGAGGGTGTCATTGCTGACAGCCCTTTAGACTAATCTCTCAAACCAGCCTCAATAATAATAATGAAACTCAGGTTTAAAGAATTCTAGTGGAACCGAAGTATTCTGTACACGGAGATTATTTCTATGTATGCTATAGTTTTAGGAGCTCTACTTTATTGCGGCTATGTTTCACAAGGCCGTCTTTCTCCAGCTTTCCGAGCATACGCGAGATGACTACTCTTGAGCTATGCAGGTCATTAGCTATCTGGGCATGCGTGCCGTGTATTTCTTTGCTGCCAGAGACCATAGCCTTATCTCTAAGGTACTTTAGTAGCCGGTCTTCCATATTGTGAAAAGCAAGGTTGTCGATAGCTTCTAGCATTTCGCTCATACGGTAATTGTAGGTGTCCATAATGAAATGTCTCCATTCTTTGTACTTCTCCATCCACTCATCTACCTTAGCCATGGGAAGGAATAGAACTTCTGTAGGCTCGTCAGCTATAGCTCGTATTTTACTCTTTTTGCCGTGGATGTCTAGCGTAAGTGTAACTGCACAAGTGTCTCCCATTTCTAAGTAATAAAGAAGAAGCTCTTTGCCCTCACTATCCTCTGTGAGTATTTTTAATGTACCAGAAACAATGAGTGGGAAATGTTTCATCTCATCACCGATGTTCATGATGGTCTCGTCAGAATCAAAGTTTTTCAGGTGACCATTGTAGCAGATCTCATTTATAAGTTCCTCATTGAAAATGTTTTGGAACCGTTCATACAGATGGTTGTAGCAAGTGATGTCAAATGGTGTTACGGACATAGAGTCAAATGTACTGTTTTAGTAGTGACTTTTTAGGATCTTTGATTGCTCATTTATACTTTTAGTGATGGAGTTCACAGAGATAGTTGCCCCTGTTATCGCATCTACATTTCGCCCCACCTCAAAAGTACTGTCTCTTTCAAATTGCTTCAACCATCCTTTATTTGCTATCTGGTAGCCATGGTCTGAGGTGTATTCTAAGACACGTACCTTTTTGATAGTACGTTGCTTATCAAAAGCAGTGAGGAAAAAGAACTGCTCGAATGCGATGGTATCTATACTCGGCTTATCACATCCGCCTATTTTACATCCTAAGGCTCTGGTAATAATGGAGTATCCACTAATAGTATCAGAGGTGTATACTTCGAAAATCTGATGGTCTATAGCCAATGAATCTGCTATAGCTATCTCTTTATATATCATCTCTTTACCAAATATCTTGGTGAGATGCCTGTTCATTTTTTTAGTGAGATAATCTGGCAAATAGCTATAGGTAGCCACCGCTGTAGTGGCTACACTTAGTATTATTAATATGCTTGATAATCTTTTTCTCACTTTTTTATCTAAACCAGAAACCTATCCCAGTATTGAACTGATGATCGTTGGTATTGTTTGCAGACTTAAAGTTTTGGTAATCTGCCTTCACTACAAAAGATTCGTTCAAGAAAAAGGATATTCCAGTGGTTAGCACTGTTCTATCATAGGCTTTATTGGCTGCCATATCAGAGTTTACAGTGTTATGTGTATTGTACTCGGAGTAACGTACAAAGGGTACAAACCGTTTATTGATATTAAGTAGGTCAGATATGTCATAACCTATCTCGCCATAGTACCCGAACATGCTAGAGCCTATGTCTTCAGAGGTAAATGCATTGTATTGGTGTGTATTTGTAAAGGTAGAATAGAAAAGTTCTGCTTTGGCTTGGAATTTTTTAGCTTGATACCTAAGATCTAATCCTATCATTTGTATGCCTATCACAGAGCTGTCTGCTGTAGCCATTTGACTGATGCTATCTCTGTTTACTTCGTCAAAAAGATTTGATTCTGTGGTGCCAATGTATCCAGCTAGTCCTATGTCTAGTCCTTTTATGCCGTAGTAGTTTAGCTTGCCGCTGAGGTCTGGTGCGGTCATAGTTACCTGAGCACCTTTTTGGCGTGCTCCACGAAGTGGTTTACTTCCATCCAGTTGGGCTCCATTATTGTAACTCATAAGTCCGTTTACTGCATAGAGTTGGTAGCGCAGTGCAGCACTCGGTAGGTTGCCAGCAAACCCAGCTCCTATTTCTCTCCATGTACTCGGATATAGCGCATTCGCTATGGTAGGTCTATTGACCCCATTAAATATAGTTGGTTCGTGGTACTCGTTCATCAGTCCCATAGGTATGAGAAGAAGACCCGCTTGTACATTTAACCAAGGTTTTGCCTGGTAGTTTAGGTATGCTTGCTCCAAGTATACCTCTTTGATATGTTCTATCTCTATCTCTGTGATGAAGGAAGTTTTATTGTCAAACTTGTAACCAAAGAGAAGTACCATTCGCTCTGCATCCATATCTCCATTGTACTTTGTGTTATTGCCAAAGGGTTGTTCATAGTGAACTTCACCGTAGGCGCCCATTACAAGTCCTCCTTGTTTGCTTTCCAATAGAGTTCTTGCCGCATTTCGGTGGTAGTTGGTAAAACTGTCCATCTCACCTTGAGAATAAGCAAGCATGGAAAATAGTAGTGTTAAAAATGTAAGTGTTGACTTCATTGTTGCTATATTTTACGGCAAATCTATTTTTATTTGGATTAATTTAAAATAGTGAACTATTGAAAAGAACGGAATTCTTCTTATTTAGAATAGTAAGCATTGTAGACGATAATAATTTATGTTTAGTATCTGGTTATAAGTTTTTTATCGTTTTAAATAAGCGGAGTTATTTTTTTTTCGTCATTCGAGCAAAAGTGAAATTTTGTGCGGTATCAAACGGCGTAATGTGGTCTTGATTAAAGGCCTCTATAATTTGAAATTGTGGGCTAAAAGTGGTATTTATATCTTCAATGCTATATTGGGTGATAGGCAGTCCACTGCACTTGAGCGGACCTTTTTTAGAAAATGTGCCAAGCACTACATGGCTCGTTTCTGTTTGAGTCAGTCGAGCCTTGTATGTTTCTATATCTTCCTTTCGGGTAAGAAAATGAAACACAGCTCTGTCGTGCCAGAGGTCGTAGGATTCTGGTGGAGTGAAATCTAGGATATTACTTACTATCCATTTTACCTGTAAAGATTTTTCTCCTAGTCTTTTTTTTGCTCTTTCTATCGCTGAATGACTGATATCTAGTATAGTAATATTGGTGTAACCTAAGGCTAAAAGATGGTCGACTAGTAAGCTATCTCCACCTCCAATATCTACTATTTTAGCAAATTTGGGCAATTTGAATTTAGCGATTAGATCTATGGATGTCTGTGGTATTTCTTCTGTCCAGCTTACCTCTTGTGGTGCTTTGGTGGTGTAAATGGTTTCCCAATGTTTTTTAGTACTCATTTTTTGTTAGCCAGTTTGTGTGCTTCGTTTAGCTCTTTAAAATTAAGATTTCCATTTACGGACTTTAGATATTCAAGTACGGTGAGAGCCTTTTGTATTCGGATTTCTGAGGATTTTGGCTTCCCTATTTGATAGATCAAGCTACGTTGCTTTCCCTTGGTGAGCGTATGAAATACATCTTGTCCTTCAGGGTCTAGTTCCCACGCCGTTTGAAGTTCTTTTGGAAGAGGCATGCCGTAGGTGGAATCATCTTTCTCTAATGATATAAGTAGCGTATCGTCTACCTCCAGTTTTAATTTTTTGTGTATTTCACTGTTTATAGTGATGAATGAATCTCCATTGCCAAGTGGCATCAGCCCTGCGTGAAAAGAAAAGGTAGTATTGATAGTGCAGATTACTCGCTTGTTACCGTTGTTTATGAAAGGTTCGGCCTCTGTTTGAGGGACGTAAATAGCGATGTCCCATACATTTCCTTTTTTTCTAAAAAGGTATGTGTTGAATGATTTAATCATCTGAATCGTTTTTTTAATCCTAAAATTAGTTCTTCCAGACCATTGAGTTTTATCTCATAAACGGTGTCTAGCTGTATGCCCAGCTTACCTTTAGGGAAACCACCCTTTCGCTTAAACCATTCAAGGTATTCTACAGGAAGATCACACAGGAGTCTTCCACTGTATTTGCCAAAAGGCATTTTTACAGTTACGATTTGTTTTAGTATTTCAGGGTTAGGTAACAAAGTGAACAAAGATGGATGATTTTTAGAAACTATAATTTTCTTGAAGCCAAGAGCTGCGTTAAAAAACGGATTATTTTCTATTTTGAACGCTCAGCGATAATTATTTTGCTTACTCTGGTAACTCTCCGTACAGTCACAACTTGTGCAGTAAAAACCATCTCTCCACTTATAATTTGCCAAATACTCCAAGCAACTCTCCTTTATGCCAAAACGAGAAATGAACTCTAACTCATTCTGTCCCTTAAAAGCTCCTAACATGACTATATTTTTATCCATTTGCATATGCTCAATATAACTCATTATTGTCAAATTGCCCCTATATGGGCTTTATCATCGTTTTAATCCATACGTTGCGTTTTGCCTAAGCATTTAGAGGAACGCATGGGGAAAATAGGGAAGGTCGAGTCTTGCACTTTACCGTGTTTTTCGAATGTGCCAAATCGCAAAATGCCAAGATATAATAGGCTTAATGTCCGCCAACAGAATAAAAGCCATACTTGTCTAAAACTACTTTTACTTATAAGTTGTTAACTCTTAGATTTGACACCTTGATAAAAGAGTTCATCATAACAATACTTTGGAGTCTTTCGCCTTTTGGTGAGGCTAAAGTAGGTATACCCTATGGGCTACTTAAGGAGTTGAATCCATACTTGGTTTTTGTCCTCGCTTTAGCTGCAAACATCATGGTATTCCCTATCATGATGGTATTCCTTGATAAAATAAACACTTGGCTGATTAGATGGACTTGGTACAAGCGAAGCGCTCTTTGGGTCGCAAAACGAGCTAAGAATGGCTCTGGAGCACAACTGGAGAAGTACGGATATTTGGGGTTGGCCCTCTTTGTAATGATACCTCTGCCAGGTACAGGAGTTTACGCCGGGTCTATTGCTACCTATCTTTTTAAAATGGACACGCATAAAGCTTTTTGGGCGAATGCTATCGGAATTACAATTTCATCCATGATTGTTTGGGGGGTGACTCACTTGGGGATGAAACTTGTATAGTCGCTAATGCTGCGATTTATAAGGTAGGTTTTTGGTTTGTTTTTTCTCTCGTACAATTGGACCGAGTACATAAAACTCCGTTTGTTCTAATTCTGAAAAATGAGTCTTATATTCATCATGCAGCTCGTAAGGATAAAATAGTGTTCTTTTGAAAGATGATTTTGTCTTTCAAAAATAAAACAGCTGTTGTCCTAGTTCTCCTTTTCGGAGCTTTTTTGCCGAGTAAAGCACAAGTTACTTCCAGTCAAATAGATTCTCTTGTAGACGAAGCTATGTCCAAATTCAATGTGGCAGGACTTGCCATAGGAGTAGTTCAAGACGGTAAGATTATACATAGCAAAGGATACGGCTATACTAACGCAGAAACGAAGAAGTCTGTTACCGAAAACACCAACTTTGCAATAGCAAGTAATAGTAAAGCATTTACAGCAACTGCTATGGCCATATTAGTAGAACAAGGCAAACTGAAATGGGATACCAAAGTAAAATCAATCATCCCGGAATTTACGATGTACAATAGCTACGTCACAGATAATTTTACTATAGAAGATTTGCTCTCTCATCATAGTGGAATGGGACTCGGGCAAGGTGATTTGATGTGGTTCCCTGATGGAAATGATTTCAAAATAGAGGATATGCTCAAAGCGTTTGCGGATGTCACTCCGGAAGCTGGGTTTAGGACGGAGATGCAGTATAACAATATCTTGTTTTTTATAGCTGGAGAAGTTATCGCTCGCGTTTCGGGAATGTCTTGGGAAGATTTTATTGCAAAGGAAATTATGGAGCCCATTGGAATGGAAAGCAGTGTTACTTCCATTAATAGAATAGGTAGCTTAGAGCTAGCAAAACCGCACACATCAGCGTCCGGTAAGTTGGTAGTGCTGCCTGATTATGCGCCACAGGTCAATGGTGCGGCAGCCGGAATATATGCCAATGTGAATGACCTGTGCAATTGGATGATGCTGAACCTGAATCATGGAACATTTGGAGATACGACCATCTTCCATATGAAAACGCAAGAAGACCACTTGTGGAAGATGCAGACAGTAACCTCTCCAAATAGGAACCCAAAATACAATGCCCACTTTGGAGGTTATGGGTTAGGATGGTTTTTAGGTGACCTCAATGGCAATTTGGTCGTAAGTCACAGTGGTGGTATGCCGGGAATGCTATCAAAAACGACACTGATTACAGATAAAAATGTAGGTATAGTGATACTCACTAATACCAGTGACGACGGTGCAATGGTCTTCAGTGCGTTGACCAACACATTGGTAGACGCTTTTGTTGGCGTGGAAAGTGCCGATTGGATAGGTAAATACGCTAGGTATTATAAGAACAATGCAGCCTTTGCTGATTCTGTGCTCCAAGCTGCTTGGGCCAAGGTGGATTATAAGAAGGCTGGTCCGTACGATAAGGGTATTACTGGCACATACCAAGATTCGTGGTTTGGTGATTTAGTTATTCAAGAAAAAGAAGGGAAGTTAATGTTGAGCTGTCTACGATCACCCAAGCTTACAGGCGAATTGTTTTATTATGAGGATTTCACCTATTTGGTTAAATGGGATTATCAAGATATGAATGCCGATGCATTTGTGAAGTTTGAGATGGACGAAAATGTAAAGCCAACTGGGTTTTCGCTGGAAGGCATTTCCCCTAACATCGACTTTAGTTTCGATTTTGATGATTTAAATATACAAAAGGTGAAGTAAATGCGAGTGAAGGCCTATTGAAATAGGGTGAACGGCAGAACTTGTTTAAGCTCGTCCTAAATTTAGTTGGATATACGGACATAATTGTAACTAATATTCTCATTATAGTAGGTTTGCAGTTCGTTAATAAAGTAGCAAAAAATGGATATTAATTTAAGAGCATGGCTCACCGCTAATCTCGGCACAAACAAGACTACGACTACACTACTATTGGTATTAATGGTGGTTGTGATGGTTATTCTTATTTGGTGGCTGACCAAGAAGATACTTCATTATGTTATACCTCGACTTACAGCCAAAACCAAAACTGTATGGGATGATATTATTTTTAACGATAGGATATTAAACTCACTATCGACACTTATTCCGGTAATACTGTTTGACCAGCTATTGCCCATTTTATTTAAAGACTCAACGTCATTTCTTCCAGTCGTTTTAGCTGGAACGGATGTATTGATAATAATGGATTCTGTTTGGATATTGGTTTCTATTTTTAACTCTGTCAATGAAATTTTATCTCAGGATGAACGGCATAAGGACAAACCTATTGGGAGCCTGACTCAGCTAGCTAAGATACTGACGTTCTCAGTAGGAGCGATCTTGATTATATCTACAATGATAGGCCGCAGTCCCTTGTTTTTATTAAGTGGTTTGGGTGCTATGGCCGCTATACTTCTGTTAGTATTCAAAGACAGCATCTTAGGCTTTGTAGCCAGTATACAGCTCTCCGCTAATAATATGGTGCAAGTAGGTGACTGGGTAACTGTACCCAATTATGGAGCAGATGGAGATGTGCTAGAAATTAATCTTACCACTATCAAGGTGCAAAACTTTGACTTGACCATTACCACTATCCCGACGTACGCGTTTATCTCCGATTCATTTACAAATTGGCGAGGTATGAGTAACTCGAACGGCAGGCGCATCAAACGGGCTATCTACCTTAAAATAGATTCTATAGGATTTTGTGATGATGATATGTTAAAGCGACTTTGTAAAATAGCACTAGTCGCCGACTATATCCAGCGCAGAAAAGAAGAAATCCAAGCCTACAATGACTCTCATAAGGTGGATAAATCCACGTTGGTAAACGGCAGGAATATGACCAATGTTGGTGTTTTTAAAGCCTACATCGAGGCTTACCTGAAAGCCAATCCAAACATTAATAATGAAATGATGGTGATGGTGAGACAACTTCCTCCTTCTGAGAAGGGGTTGCCTCTAGAAATTTATGCGTTTAGTAAAGATAAAAACTGGAAAGCGTATGAAAACATCATGTCAGATATTTTCGATCATGTACTGTCAGCAGTGCCATACTTTGATTTAGAGGTGTTTGAAAATCCCGCAGGTTCAGACTTTAGAAGAGTAGTGGGATAGAGTTAGGGTGTTTCCTTATCTGACGTAGTTTGTGTCTCTGAGCTTTTTGGTATTACATTGTGCTTAGACCCTAATGGTTTCGGTTTTCTAATGTCTGGAAGAGCTCATCGGTCGATGTTCTGTGATAACTATCGAAACCCGCTTGAGTTATAGGTTTGAATAGCTAAATTTGGATAATAACAGTAAAACAATGATAACCATACAAGTAAATACAGATAAAAGTATAGACGCAGAAGAGAGACATCAAGAATATTTCTCTACGCAGATCTCTGAGGCATTAAAAAGATTCGAATCTCACATCACCAGAATAGAGGTGCATCTGAAAGATGAAAATGGTAAGAAGGAAAGCGTGAATGATAAGACCTGTGTGCTAGAAGCAAGACTTAAAGGAAGGCAACCTGTAGCGGTAACAAGCCACGCAGATAGTATAGAAAAGGCTGTAAGTGAAGCTACAGGTAAAATGAAAGTGGCTATTACAACTGTGGTTGGGAAAAGCCAGTCGCACTAACGCACGATATCTGCTGTCCTACTGCAGTTGGTTTATGACCAGAGTCGATATCGACTAACAAAATAATAAACGCGACTGGAAAAGAGATAATGACAACTGAAGGAGGTGTTTTTTTTGCCTTATTCTGTCTAGTCCTGAAATAGCGTTACACAAAAGAATGTGTGATGAGACAAGTAACTAGTTAGTCTATTTTATTCTATAGATATGCGGTACTGTACATCCGTAAATACCCCACTCTGTACATTGATGAGCTCTGCAGTTCCCGTTTCCTGTCCTGTGAATTTAAACGTACCACTTACGGTTTTAGTTGCTGCATCACTTTTAGTAATTGTTACCGTTGAAGAAGCTATCCGTCCGAATATTTTTTCGGTATCGTCTTCTTTTCTGAGATAGGCTATTGAATGAGTACCTAAAGAAAAAGCTTCAGAAAGATCGGACTCTCCAAAAACTATACTAATTTCAGTGCCTCCTGCTTCCCCACTTAAAAATAGGACTTGTGTTTCTTTTGCTGTGTCTTGCTCTAATATAGCATAGGTAGTGCTGGCGGTAAAGTCAACACCATTAATGATTGCTTCGAATGAGCCCTTAGGAGTCGGAGTATTCGAGGAGTTTGGACTAGTGCTTTCATCATCGCTACACGCACTCAAGAAAACGCCTAATAGGGCGGTAATCACTAGTAATTTTGTAATTTTAAATTTCATATTTTTTCTCAAAAGTAAATAAAAATTTGGTAAAGCCCACATAGGGTTCTATACCTTCCCAAAACCACTTTTCGTATCTACAATCAATTTCATTAATTTTTAAGAATTTAAAGGATTTGATAATTGTATCAGATTCAATATTAATATTTCTGCATCCCAATAGTTGTGCCCCTGAGCAAGAAAATGTCAGATTAGGATAAATA
>ERZ807291.2083-NODE-2083-length-31029-cov-5.727061_pt1 | contig 31029 bp, 27 predicted proteins | sample MGYA00521257_ERZ807291 | MGnify/ENA primary metagenome ERZ807291 (study PRJEB31413, sample SAMN03169783) | marine metagenome | biome: Marine; feature: Water; material: Subsurface seawater | place: North Sea | collected 2011-04-28 | depth 1 m m ...
CCTCTGCCTCGCGCCTGGCCTTTTCTTGCTCCTCTGCCTCGCGCCTGGCCTTTTCGTATTCCTCTGCCTCGCGGTTGACACGCTCCATTTCCTTTTCTCTCTCCTGCTCCTCTGCCTCGCGCCTGGCCTTTTCGTATTCCTCTTCTTCGCGCCTGACACGCTCCATTTCTTTTACCCTCTCCTTCTCTTCCGCTTCACGTATCGAATTTTCCTTTTGCAGAATAATCTCGTTATCGAGTGACTGCTTATTCATTTCAGCTTTGGGTACTTCGCTGACCGTGTTCGCGTCACTGTTGATAACTGCACTTGACGCATCATCCTTTCTTATGTATGTGATGATAACATCGCCGTTGTCATATACTAAATGTGCGATGTTATGGGTCTGTGTAAGCTTTTTGAAACAATTTATCTTATTGATAGCACGCTCTTTGGAGGGGTTGTTGTTGATATCGTGAAACACAATGATCATTTGCTTGAATTTACGGAGACCCGCCGTTGGAATCGTGAGCACCCACATGTATTCGCGTCCTCCGATGTTCATTTTCATGAACATGTCGTTGTATCTCTCCACAAAGTACCGCAGATTCGTGTTCTTGCCTCCGTTTTGATGAGAAACGTCTCCTCGGACAAACTTGCAATTGGATGGAAAGTTGAGCGATACTATGTTCGTGTTAGAATCAACAGCACATCCTTCCTTCACACCCATATTCATCATAACAAGCTTGCTAAATATCTCGTTTTTCTCAAGTCCCGCGGCAATGTAGTAGTCGTATCCCCTGACATCCACGATATATCTTGGGCTGTCAATATGGCCAACCCTAAGCTTTTTGTAGTCTTGTGTTACATCAAAGTAATCAGGAACCGAATTAGGCTTATCGTTATCTTCAATACGAAGCTCCATAATGATAGTCGCGGAGATTATAATTATGATATTTGAACACAATCAGACTAATCCATACGAGTGAGTGAGTATTGTGTGAATATTGTTGGTAAATAGAGCAAGCTCTATCTCGTCCTCGTGTACGTTATGAAACGCGGTAACGTAACGGCATATAACAGGAACAATCTTGTATTTCTCTGTCTCTGTAAATATAGAAGACATTTTCAAAAATATAAAGTATCCGTCCAACACGTCCATTACAGAATATCCAGAGTCAATGAGTTGGTAGAGAATGCGGATGGCTTGACTGATATCGTTGGTTCGTATGCAGTTGGTGTATGCAATATACGTATCAAACCCAATGTTTGTACATAGACGCATGGCAGTGTCTGTATCGATAAAAGATCCCAACAATTTAAATTTTTCCAGATAATTTAACATGGTCTTGATTGAGTAGTTTGATATGTCTACTAAAAACGATTCGCAGTCAGTATCCATGGAGATCTGTTCTGTTTCGCATACGTTGTGTAATACATGTAGCAGACATTCGGGTGTGTGTGCTGGTAGTTTAACAATCATGAAACGCGACTGAATGTTATCGATGACCTTTTGAATACTAGTACACGACGCGATGAAGTGCACGCTCCCACTGTATTTATCCAGCGAATTCCTGAAGGACTGTTGACATTGATCGTTGATCAGGTCAATATCATCAAGTATGATGATCTTCTTCTTCTTCTTGATGGTGCATGCTGTTTGGCAAAATGTTTTGACGTCTGTTCTATAGTAATTGATGCCTTGATCCTTCAAGTTATTGATATACAACGTGTTCTTCTTTATTTCCGTAGGCGAATATCCGTGGTAATATTCATTTACCATTGCATTAAGCAATGATGTTTTCCCCGTACCAAAATCACCTACGAGGAGAAGCGACAACATATCTGCAAAGAGGAATGTGTGTAGTGTATTCAATATAGTTGGCGAGAGTTCAAAATCCACCAGTTTTTTGGGTTGGTATTTATTGACAAATAGCGTGTTAGACATCTATTGTATTTCGTAAATAACTATTTAAGTTTATCTTACAGAACAATAACTATGGGTGAGTCATTTTATGATGTGCTTGGCGTAAATGAAAGAGCCAGTCAAACGGAGATAAAAAAGGCATACAGACAAATGTCGTTGAAGTATCACCCGGATAAGAATCAAGACAAATCGGCCGAGGGCGTGTTCCAGAAAATAAACGAGGCGTACGAGATTTTAGGAGACGAGTCAAAAAGACGCGAGTATGACATGGTTTCCAAGAACCCGTTTATGCAAGGGGGTGTGCGTGGAGGCATGCCGCCTAATATGAATATGGATGATCTGTTCAACAACATATTCGGGTTCTCGCCTGGCGCGGAAACCGCGCACCAGGGTGGTATGGGTGGTATGGGTGGTATGGGTGGTATGGGTGGTATGGGTGGTTTCCCGCAAGGATTTCCCTTTGGCAATGTTCGCGTATTTCATAACGGCATGCCCGTGAATCAAGGCGCAATGAAGCCGTCACCTATCGTGAAGACGCTTGTGCTTACCATGGAGCAGGTGTTTTATGGCGCAAACATCCCAGTTGAGATTGAGCGGTGGGTGATGGACAACGGGTATAGAACCACCGAGCAAGAGACCGTGTATGTGGAGATACCGCGAGGCATTGATGATAACGAGGTTATTATGATAAAAGAGAAGGGAAACGCTGTATCAGATACCCAGAAGGGAGACATCAAACTATTTGTGAAGGTGGAGAACACCAGTGAATTTAAGCGAAACGGTCTTGACTTGGTCATTGAGAAACAGATAACTCTGAAGGAGGCGCTATGTGGGTTCGTGTTTGAGATCAAGCACCTCAACGGAAAGACGTATAGCATAAACAACAACAAGGGGTCTATTGTCACCCCTTCTTACTTTAAGTCTATACCCAACATGGGTCTTGTTCGTGACGAACACACTGGTAATATGGTAATTACGTTTTCGGTGGAGTTCCCTGAATCTCTTACCAATGAACAAATTGACAAACTCAGTTCTGTTTTACCCATGTAAATCTTCAGGGGTGTAAATGCTGGCACATACATTGAAAAGTATTTACCGACAAAGACTTAAAGACTGCCCGCATAATATAACTGGCGAAAGCCGTCTTGCTCTCATAGCTTAGTGGTTAGAGCGTTCGCTTAGTAAGCGAGAGATCGTGTGTTCAATCCACACTGGGAGCTTTTCAAGACAAGTGTAGTATAGACACGATAAATCTAATACAATATGATGAAAACATCGTATTGTAAGCCATGTCGTAATATGATGATATTTATTTTTACAGTATACAATATCTATTAGAATGACGTCAACACAAGGGACACGTGGTCAATTATGTAATCATATTATACGGAATATGGCAGTTAGTGTGATTGCAAAAAAACATAATTTGAGAACGATGTACTCGTACGAGAATGAATGTAATGAACTAGGTATAGAACTGCACCATGGTCCTAACAAGTATAACCAAACGAAGGGCGTAACAGATGAACAAGTCCTGGAACTAATGACTAAAACCAAAAGATTAAGGTACAATCTAATCGTAAAAGAGACTTACTGTCAAACCCAGGAGATTACCGATATATTATTCAAAGAGTTACGTTTGAATATGACAAACATCATGGACAAAAATCCATACAAGGAGAGATACGAAAATAACAACGATTTGTTTTTGCATATAAGGCTTACTGATGCTAAAAATTTTAATAAGGGTATAGATTATTACACACACTGTATAAATAATATAAAACATGACGTTCTTTACATTGCTACCGACGATTTCAACGATGAAATGATCATGAATATCCGGGATTTATATCCAGAAGCCAAACTTGTAGAGAAGAACCCAGTTCAAACAATCCAGTTTGGCAGTACTTGCAAATATATTACGCTGTCTCACGGCACATTTTCTGCCGTGATAGGTTACCTTGGGTTCTTTTCCACTGTGTATTACCCTAAACACAATGTGGGTGACACAGGGTGGTGCCCTATGGGCATATTTGAAAACAAAGGGTGGACGTGTATTGACGTATTACCCGCATCACCACCCGACAACGAGAAAAACGAATGTTGAAGTTGAAAATAGTTATTTTGCAGTAACCAATAACTATTTTGAATGTGTGACAAATTAAGAGGTGATTCTCTTTGTGGGGATCTCCGAGGAGACAAGATAGATGGAGTTCTCTGTGATGATAATATACTCGGTCGCGCTCTTATAGAATTTACTGATGGGGCTGGTGTACTCGTCCTCGCTCTTTACCAATAGCTTCTCACCAGTTTCCCTCACACCAACAAGGGCCTTCTTATCAAGCGAGGATGTCCAATAGTCAAGCATAATAGGCTTATCCTCTACAATGGACAGCTTGGCTGCGTGCTTCATGGTGATATCGCTTGGGAGTTTATATCCAGACTCGGTTTCGGAACTTGTTTGCTCTGACATTTTATATAGTTAATATGCAAGTCTTTATATTAATTTATACACTTAAGTATTTTATGTGCTTATCATGTATACCTAGCGCGATGGATGAAATGTACTCGCTGAAAAACCCTGCAGTATATTTAAACCCGAATATATGCACCCACAACACTATTTGCAGTCATTATAAACAGATAGTCATTGAGTATTTTGACGCTGCGGTAAAGCAACAGTCAAGCATACTTATTAAACACAACGACATGTTCAAGTACATTCTAATACGGGGTCTGGAGACAATTACGCATGTATTTGTCCTCGTGATGCACTATACACATAATATCGACGCTGCGTGCTACCACAGTCAGCGGGGAATTATATTGTATCTGGAGTTTATTTCGCAAATACATGAGTCAGTGAACAATTTCTTAAAAATGACCTCGCGCGACGCTGTTATGTACGTGTATAAGAAAACAATATTTCTTATGAAAAGGGAGCTTGTCAATGGAGAGACTACCAATAAGAGCATTGACAATACAATGTGCGGTACAGTATGCAATGATATAGATGTGTATAAACGCGATATATCTACCTATCTACAATCTAGCGTTGCAGATAAAGAGATTCAAGAGAGCGACCTGGCGAGCATTCACTCCATATTACAGGAGACTCACGACAACCATAACTAGGAGGTTGTTTCTGCAGTTATGCAGGTAGATGTATTTACAATAAACCGTTTCCTCACCTTTTTTTCAGCTGTCGGCGCATTGTGTTTTTCTTCCTGGTCTATGATGCTGATGGCTACCTTTAGGAACTCCCTTTCCAGAAGTTTTTTCAAGAACCCGTATATTTCGTGAAGCACGCTTTCATGACACCTGCCAACAATCAACACGCTTCCCGTCCTGAATATCATAAACGACACAACCGTATATCTTTGTACGTCTTTGTTGGCATCACGTGCGCCATTTTGGACACCCGATTCGGTGTCATAGTAGAATTTACATTGAATGCCTGGGTATGTGCATGGATCGTATATGCACTCTATGTTATAGTTGAAGCGGAGAATATCAAACAACTCCTCTCTGTTGATAAAGAACCCGCAATTGAAATTTGAATTGATCAATACCGTCTGGGTCTTACTGTGATCAACAGATATGTCACTATCTACATAAGGATACAATGTGGCTATCACCGAATCAAGCACTTCCTCAAACACGTCTTGAGACTGGATACCCGGGATCTCAAGCTTTCCGGTATTAAAGACTTTGACGTGGTACTCTTTGAACACATTTCCGTTCTTTCTACGCAAGATGATGACAAAGCAGTTGTAGAACGCACTTTTCTTTTTGCATCTATAGCTAATAATATCCTTTTTGGAAACGCCTATGCTCACCTTGCGCACATCCTTGAACTTTACACGAGCATCGGGGTTATTGATGCTTGTTATAATATTTTGATCAACACATACAGCGCCGCGAAGGTTTTGATGTATCTCGTCCACTTGGGACTGTTCAGTTGAGTTGAATTTCATCTGTTTCTTCACGACCCCTTCTTGAGGAAGTCCATAGGGTATGACTGGTATTTTCCAGAAGACGCTTGCAAGGTCCACCATTTCAGTCATAAATGCAATGTTTGTTTTTGTTGAGATATAAATATCGCTTGCTCTAGGACACATGTCCTGGGCAAACTCTGTGTTGTACGAAGCAGGTGCTTGACTCTGTTCGTCCGTCAGGGTAGATGAGAAGGCCTCCCCTGGTTGATCATTGTCTGTGGGAGAAGTGCTAATAAACTCGGCCCATTCTGCATCAATTGACAATTCCATGGTATAGTACGATGATTACGATCTTTATACTCGTTTCACTAATTTCTTTAAATGGTTTATTTAACATATTTTGCTACGATAAAATCTTCAAGTGTATATATATGTTAGGAACACCCACGCAACCAGGAATTCCTATCCCTAAGTCTCTTACAAAGAAGACTTCGCAACAGGATACGCGGCGTACATACAGCTATAGTCATTTTGACCCCACGGCGTCGTCTCCACCAGACGAATTCTTGAGAAAGTTACAAGAGAGGATGAGGGTGTATGACGATAGCTCATACATCGGGTTCGGACGGAGATGAAGCAAAAAAAGATCGTAATTTTCCAACGACATACACAATCTGCTTATCTTCCATGTAATGAAATGGCATGGTTTCTTCGACAAAGTAAAGGAACGGTTTTGTGTTCATCGCAGCATTGTTTCGTATGACAAAATTTAAAAAATTGATAATTAGGTTTCGCACATTCATATTGTAGGTAATGGATAAGTCGTGAATGTGCGTAACAACCTCACCCACAACCTTTGACTGACAGACAATCAATGAATACAATTTTCTCCATGTATGGTCACCGATAATACGCATGTCTACGTGCGCGTTCTCCTGATTCGTTTGTATGAAATTGATCATGCTGCGAATATCGGATTTGTATGTTTTCTGGATTCCCGATAAGGTATCTCTGTCAATGTTTATGTGTTCGTCGCGCGCAATCTTCTCAAGAAAGCGGATTACTTCGTCTTCTGGGAGCTGACTGAAACGAAGCTTAAGGAATTCGTTCTGTAGCCCGTCGTCTATTTTACTTATGTAGTTACATATCAAACAAAACCGCACGTTGGTCTGGTACTCTTGTAGCAGATACCGAAGTGCCTGTTGTGCATTTTTTGTCATATAATCAACCTCATCAAGAATGACGAATTTGATTCCTTTGTTGAAAAGCGGGTTGGACGACACGAACGAGCAGATTTGATTTCTAATAGTATCAATCCCTCTTTCGTCGGACGCGTTCAAATGAATAACCAGCCCCCTGTCGCGTTTTCCTGTTTTCTCCTGGTAGCTGTTTATCATGTTGATGATGGTTGTTGTTTTCCCTGTTCCGGGAGGACCATAAAATAACATGTGTGGAAAGTAGCCGGTGCTGATCATGTTGGTGAGAATCTTTTTGTTGTATGCGTCAAGAACAATGTCATCAAAGTGTTTAGGACGATGCTTTTCCACGAATGGACAATACACGTTCATGATAGTGAATGCGTGAATACAATATAGATAATCACCGCGATGCATTTAAACTCCTTTCAAATGGTTTGTTGAGTGTAATCGGCAAAGTTATGTCCGCTCTAAACATTACAAAACAATATGTAGAGACGGCCACAATAATGTGTATAGCTATAGAATACACAATTATGAACATGGACATGTGCAGCGTCGTGACTCGCGACACCGGTTATTTAGAGATTATCCTCGGCCCAATGTTTTCTGGGAAGACGAGTAAGCTCTTGGAAATATACAAGCAGTATGAATACTGTAACGTGGCGACGCTTGTCATTAATCATAGCATGGACACGCGGTACCACGAAACAAAGATGAGTACACATAACAAAGAAATGATACCATGCAAACAATGCAACACCTTGTACTCCTTGTTGGAGCCATCATGCGAGTCGGACGACCCTCCAATGAATTTGGACAGTTGTTCTGTCGTCCTGATCAACGAAGCACAGTTCTTCCCGGACCTGCTTGATTTTGTTACAATGTTGCTTGCAAAGGGGAAAAGGGTATATCTTTGTGGTCTGGACGGCGATTATAAGCGGCAGAAATTTGGCACAATACTGGATCTTATTCCATTGTGCGACAAAGTGACAAAATTGAAGAGTCTTTGTGGTATCTGCAAGAATGGAACGTGTGCCATTTTTTCAATGAGGATGTGCGAGGACACGCAACAGACATTAATCGGTAGCGACAATTATGTACCTGTGTGCAGGATGTGTTATTGTACTCATAGCAGTAAGGACGAATACCAGGAACGAACAAGTGATCCGTAAAGTAATTATACAAACGATTTAAATCGTCATGGACAGAGCTATATAAATGGAGCCTGTAGATGTACCTGTTCAAAAGAAAAGGGGGAGAAAGCCTAAGAACCAGACAGCAACCCAAACCACGTTGGTAGTTGACCCAGCTACGTCTGTTCTCACGATTGAGGGCGCGTCTGCGCCCGAAGCATCTGTTACGACGATACAGGGCACTTCGGCGAAGAAAAGAGGGCGAAAGCCAAAAGGCGGCAAAGTGGTTGCAAATACCGTGGCGAAACAAGAGAAAGAGTCACCTAAGATGAACGTGATTCTACACTTAAAGTGCTCGTTGAAAGATCTTCACAAAGACAACCAGGGGTCACATATGATGGAGCCGTACAACTCTTCCGATGGTAACTTTGATACATTGGCGGAAAATTGTCCAAGAGACCAGCAACAGCTTGCTGGAAATTATGGCGCGCATACCACAAACATATCCTCTATATGTCATGTGACAACCGATCCGGAAATAGCATGTGACACCGCGAACAATGATACCGTTCATTCTAACACAAAGCAGCTCAACGATAAGTTGAAACAACTTGAAATGCAACTGCACCACAATTACGCAAACGACAGCAAGTCGTCGTGTTTTTGGTGTACGTATAAATTCGACAACCCGTCTATTTTTATCCCGAAACACTACTTGAAGGACACGTATCATGTGTATGGCTGTTTCTGTAGCCCTGAGTGCAGTGTTGCCTACCTGATGAATGAGAACCTTGACAGTTCCACGAAATTTGAAAGATACTATCTCTTGAACAATGTGTATGGTAGCATATATAATTATACAAAATCTATCAAGCCTGCTCCCGACCCACACTATACACTTGACAAGTTTTGCGGCAATCTTAGCATTCAGGAATATAGAGCCATGTTGGGTAACGACAGGCTTTATATTGTGGTGGACAAGCCGCTGACGAGAGTCATGCCTGAACTTCACCAAGCCAACGAGGATCATATCATCAATAACAAGATGATTCCTTCCAACCAAAACATGGTAAGATCATCCAAACGCGTTTTGAATAAGACGGATATATTAGCAGAGAATTTCGGCATGACAACTGCCTAATTTGGGGGCCCAATAACTGTATCAATTACACATTTTCTTGGTTTGATGACAATTGTGAGAAAATGTGTAAAACAAAAATGAAACAAATAGTAATCGTTTGTTAGGGTACAGTAAGAATATTCAATAAATCAACTGCGAATACAACATGTTGGTTGGTAGTCGTGTGTTTGCAAATATGATGTCGTCGGTATTGCCTGAAGACATGGTGAACGAAATAGTTTCGTTCCATGGTACAGAATATGACAAGTACCGTCATAGATACACGTGGGACGAAATAGACGAGATGGTCTATGAATTGATGACTACCGGACCAGACTTTTGTTGTTACCTGTTTAGTATATTGAGCGAGATTGGTGACGACTTGTATATATTCTATCCTAATGCAAAAGACGACCCGAAAGTAATGAGAAAGACTGGATGGTATGTTGGTGACGTTAATGTCGTTCACGCGCATGGAAAAGCGGGTGTATCGTTTGACCGATTTGATTGGTTTATGGCAGACTTCTTCCAGAGCCAAGGAAAAAGATGGTATCTGTGTGACGAGAACACTAATTACGACGGTATGGTCTTTATGATTACCCAGATACTCAATAGGTTTGATAAATGGTACTTGGACAGCTTTACTGGTCGCTCGGATAATCAAGTGCATATGGTGGAAGTCATTGTGCGCGTCTATGCAACCCTGGAGAAGTACTACGCCATGACCAACGACGAAATATATGCCTGTGGTGATATTCCGCGTGCAAGTCCATATCTATAACATGTACATTGGTGGTAGTTACTATCATAACGAGTCTGATGTGGGCAAGTCAACAGACCCCAGTTTGTGGCGAATCTCTTTGTATATTTGTTGATTGAGGGACACGATTTTGTCCTTCTTTTTCTCGGTGGGGATTCCCATAAATTCCTTGACGCAATTGACCACGTCGTACTTGTGAAACGCCAGTCTCTCGCGAGCTTGGTTGTCGGTATAATCTGTTTGGCGCATCACCATCCCGACCTTGTCATCTACGTCATCGGTGCAATGTATGGAGATCTTATCCTCTCCCCCGTCTTTTTCTTTGCTCATGTATATCTTGCAAAGAGAATAAAGGTGGAAAATATACGCCGACACATGATGTAAATATACACATGGGAAAGGTATTAAACACGAATGAAGAGTACACGTAGTAACTGTGATGGATTTACAGGAGGACATGTGTGTGGATCCGCGTGAATTCAAGCAGTCGTTGATGAAAAGAGCGTGCGTGATGCTTGACCGGGAGATTGACGAGTATGTCAGACAAAAACTGGACAATTACGAGCGTTATAAAATGACACATGACTACATTTCAAGGGTGGCCGATCACCTAGATAAATCTGGGATGGTGATGAATTCCGCTAAAGACAGTGTGCGGGAAGAACTCCGCAGGCTGCGCGAAGAAAATGGTATGTTAAAGGAGGAATTGATGCAGCTAAAGACCGCTGGTGGCAATAGAGAAAACGTGAGTCTCACCATAGAGGAGCGGGGTGGGGAGGTCCGCGAACACGGGTGGCGAGCGGTGTATAATGAATTAATTGATGAAGAATGCGTTCGAGAAAATGTGGTGAATAATAAATCTACGGGCGACGCGAGTGGGGAGGACGCGCGATCGCGCACCGTCAAGACAAAGGATATATGGGAAATGTTTAGGGCGAAAAAGGAGACACGCGATGACGGTGCTTCCTCCACCGAGACCTCTAATGCAAGTAAGTTTTTCAAACCTAAATTGGAGATAAAGATAGAAAACGGCGATCACGGTGTTACACCAGATAACGTGTATGTGGTCGTTGCTTCAAAACTCACGAAGACGGGTGCGGGAGTCACCGTGCAGGACACTATTGAAGAGAAGTTTTATGATAAAAACGATGCTATGGTGTTTTACGAGAACATCAGTTTAGATGTGTATTGTGAAAAGGAGGTGAAATCTTACCCGATCGGTAGTACTGATCCAGAGGTAACAGCGATTATTAAGCGTGCTTCCGTCCATTCCAATAACGATAAGAATTCTGTTACGGTGGATATGACCAATGAGAATGACGATTCGGGGGAAGATGAAGAGGAAGATAGATACGTTGAATGTGATTCGTGTTCTGTGTCCGTGGACTGCCATAAAAACTCAATTCATATCGTGTATAAGGGGAAGCCTGACAATATGGACGAGGAAAAAACTCTTTGTACAATGTGTTTCCAGGAACAAGAAGATAGCCTTATTGAGCAGGGCTATGAATGTGACGACTGGAGTATAGAAGAGGAGGAAGAGGAGGAAGAGGCGGAAGAGGCGGAAGAGGAGGAAGAGGAGGAAGAGGAGGAAGAGGCGGAAGAGGCGGAAGAGGCGGAAGAGGCGGAAGAGGAGGAAGAGGAGGAAGAGGAGGAAGAGGGAGAAGAGGAGGAAGAGGGAGAAGAGGGAGAAGAGGAGGAAGAGGGAGAAGAGGAGGAAGAGGGAGAAGAGGAGGAGGTCTTTGAAATAGAGATAGACGGAAAGACTTATTACGCAACACACGAAGAACACGGCGATCTGTATGGTTTAGACAAAGATGGTGATGTAGGTGATCAAGTCGGTACCATTCGCAATGGCGATGCAATTTTCTATTAGTATAGTATACTATACCCAATGGAGAAAATGCTCGGTGCGTGCCCGCCGGTCATGCTTTTTGTTATCTACATGTTTATTCAAATACTCATTGACGTGTTACAAGGATACTATAACACGGGTGTCGTGAAGTTAATATTCATGTTTGCATTTGGTACCGTACTCACATTGTTATGTGAAGGAGGATACACCGTTGTAGCATGGCTCACCATATTTGTGCCGTTTGCGTTTATGAGCCTCATGGTAGCTATCGTACTGTATAGCATGAAAATGAAGGAGACCACCGGAGTGATTACCGAAAAAGATGTGGATGAAAACAAACCACCAACTGTGATTCTTCCCAATAATGAGATGGTTACACCAGTCAAAGAAGGATGTATTCTTGTAGAAAAAACAGTTCCTCCACGCCACGGCATGGTGACAAGGGAGTATACGCGCGTGTACTGTCCTGTATTCTAATAGATCTAATAGAATAAAAATAAGAATATAAATACTGTCTATACATTATTTATATTGACATGGAGTTTGCAAACACGTTGTTGATGTATATGTTCAGTACGAGCGTTACACTTTACACATACGCACAATATTATCTTTCGCGATTCAATGGAAACATCCTCTCACCGATGTATGTATGTCTGACCCAGTTTCTGGATAAGTCGTATATCGGCGATTACGACAGTGACGCGAGCAGCGCGGGGGTTTCTGTAGATTATGTGGAGAACGGGTGTATTGTAGATGCCAGTTCGCCGTATTCATTTGTGGTGGTGAGTGATGGCGACAACAGGATTCGTCGCGCTGCGATAGATCCGGATAGTGCGTTGGACACAATAGAGTACCAAATGGCTGATGCTGATACCAAGTTCATGACGTCGGAACTCATTATCAACGACGATCTGTTGTCGCTGGATTTTAGAAAAGACGGGGAATATAACTACTACGTGGTGGGTAACGTAATTGATCGCGAACTTCTTGCTTATTTTATTCGCGAGCATTACAGTGATGCGTACGCGAATTTGTTTGGCGGGACGACCCAAGGCGACTTCCTGCCTCCGCATTACATATTACGAATCATAGACAACAACGTTAATTTTGTGGACCTGACGAAAAATGACAAAATTACGATAGACAAAGAAGGGTTTCAATTTGACATGAAAACAGAAGAGTCGCGCGAGGGTACCGGTGTAACAGATACAGATACAGATACAGATACAGATACAGATACAGATACATTGCATACCATAGTAAAGCAGATCGTGCATCCTGAACCTATGGATTCAACGTCTCCGTTTTCTGAATTAGACGCCAACTTAATTGATCCGCGGGGGAACGACGATATGTGGAATTGCGACGATGCCTATAATGAACCCCCTATGTCTGCAATGATTTGAAACCCGGTGTAGCTGACACGGTATGTCTGGTAGAAACGTGAATGAAAGATGACATTCGTAAAACAATATAAATAAACTACGCAATATAATTAAATGGTGTCCTTAGGGTCGACGTTGGCAACAAAAGCAGAGGATCACCATACCTTAACCGACTGCTGGTGTTTATGGGCGCACTTGCCACACGACACAGACTGGAGCATTGAAAGTTACCAAAACCTGTACACTGTTCGGACCGCAGAGGATATTATTGCTATCACAGAATCTCTGCCCGAGACGCTTGTCAAAAACTGCATGATGTTTCTTATGAAGGAGGGTGTCAAACCGACCTGGGAGGATCCAAAAAACAGAGAGGGTGGGTGTTTTTCATACAAGGTGAACAATAAGCATGTATACACTGTATGGAAGGAATTAAGCTATGTACTTGTTGGTAACACCATAAGTCGTGATGAGGATTTTGTTGCCAACGTTACCGGGATAACCATCTCCCCTAAAAAGAATTTTTGCATTATCAAGATATGGATGACCAACTGCAATAATCAAAATGCAGCTATGATAGTGAACGAGATAACCAATCTTGTCTCTACAAACTCTATATTTAAGAAACATGCACCGGAATATTAGCGCGTTTGTAGAGACTTATACAAGCTGTCGCAAGGGATGCGTATCATGTCACATATAATGTGACACCATACATAAGATATCAAATCCAAGCAAAATCAATCGTGTGCTGACGGGAACGGGCGCTGCTTCTTCTCCACAATAAGCGGGTCGGGCATAAGCACTGGCCCGGACTCGTATATATTGGTTGTGGCGAGTTTCTTGGGCTCAGGCGTGAAGCACGGCTGGGGATTGACCAGGTTGGTGGAATTGATTCCCCACAAGAATGATTCCGTGTCGGGCGCGTTGTTAGAGAGGGTATTCCATGGCAACTGACCTGGGTTCAGGCCATTGCCTGCCCACTGCGTGTGATACGCTTCTCCGTATGCGGAATGTTTGTATCCGGTATAATTGCGCGATCCATTGTATTGCTGCTGCTGTAGACAATAGTTCCCGGGGGTGTTATTGTTTCGGGTAGAAGCCATATTATATATACAATACATTTTTTTTGGTTGTATACTATATTAGAGAACGCTATACAAATGCGCAGAAAAACTACAATCCACAACAAGACTAGAGATAGAGGTATGTCCGGTACTAAAAACAATAGAAAGCGTCATGTGAATACACGTAAACGGTCGCGAGCGACTCGAAAAAGGGGTTCCAAGAAAAATAATGGCGCGGTAAAGCTGCGCAAGACCACCACACTCGCCCAGTTTGAAAACGAGGTGGTGGTGATGTTTCTGGATATGCTGAATACTGTGAAACTGTATCACTGGAAGACCTATAGCTACGCCACGCACAAGGCCACCGACGAACTGCACGAAAAGCTGGAAGGACATGTTGACAGGTTCGTTGAGGTATTGCTCGGGAAAGCAACCACCGGACCCGGAGCAGGCCATGGACGCAAGGGAGCGCGCATATCGTTAAAGAGCGTCGGGCTCACGCTTCGCAACGATATTAGCAAGGCGGAGTTTAAGAAGAAGATTGACGCATACAAGTCTTATCTGGTGGGGCTTGATGATCATCCTGCCATGAGGCGTGGGCGCATGACCAACAGTGATTTATTCACCATACGCGACGAGATACTGGCGGACCTCAATCAGTTCCTGTATCTCTACACATTCAAGTAGTCGGTATTGTATTATCGTTTGTATTGATAATGTATATCACAATACAAACGATACAGAAGGCGGGTTGTAATGATATTATAGTATAGTATAGTATCAACATGCATGGAGTACGACCAGCGGAATCAAAATATGCTTGCATCTTGCACGTCCAGGAAAGTATGCAGACACCTATGTCGCCATGTAGAGGCATATGCAAATCGTGTGGTTGCAAAAAGGTGCACGGGTACACCAATCCTGACCATATTACCAATCCATTCGGGTACTTGTTCTTGATTCCGCAAATATGCTGTGGTTGCAGCGAAGAAAGGCAGGCATGTATGTGGTGCAGATTTACCATAAATAGAGAAATATAATATGTGTAGTTTTAGTATATGGACCCGTCAGCATCACCACAAATACTTGTCTCTTCTGTTGGGACGACGACAACTATTCCCGATATTGAGCCAATACTTGTAGACGATACGTCGCAAACAAACACGGTTGTTTTCTACGTGATTGTCCTGATTGTCGTTTCCACTATTGTGGCTTACTATGCAGGATTCAACGTTTTTGAGTTTTTAGGCGTTTCCATCGACGAGATGGGGGAGCGCGTGTTTCCCATATGGGACCGAGCGATCAGTACGTGGGCAAATATTTTGAAAAACATCGGTATGGAGGTAGAGGAGGAGGCCAGACGAGAAGTGGCCAAGGGGGCGGGCGACGTGGCAGAGACGGCCGAGATGGTGAAAAAGACGGCTGAAGGCGCCAATCAAGCGAGAGGGAGTGGTGGTGGCGAGAGTGAAGATGAAGACAATGACGAGATCGTTCCTGCGGAAGCCGATATGATGGCGTCGTCATCAAGCAAAAAGACGCGGGCATCCTCTGCCCCCGCCACGGGCGCAACGGACGTGAATGAGGACATGAAACAAAGCAGCGACAGCGGAGACTTCAGTCTGGGGCTGATTGTGAATAAGAAGTATGAAGGAGAGAAAGAGAGCGAGGTCAAACCTGACGATGCTCCGTCTAAACCAGGATCGTCAAAGGGTGGATGGTGTTATGTTGGATCGTACGAAGGAATCAGGAGCTGCAGTCGCGTTGGCGACTCCAGCAAGTGTATGTCCGGCGATATCTTTCCCACACAGGACGTGTGCGTGAACCCGCAATTGCGCGCATAATACTATAGGATGCATGCGAATACGAAGAACAGGAAGAACAGGAAGAACATCGCGGTTGCAGTGCCAGAGAGGTAAACATCATCGGTGTATATTTATTTTATCATGATATACAAATGACCCTTGTTGATCGTGTGATAAAGGGTGATCTAAAAAACGTCAAGAAGATACTCAACGAAAAAAAAGTGTCCAATGCCGTATTAATGAAAGCAATCAATATCGCCGCCAAGCGACGCAGCGAGAACGATGTGCTGAATGTACTGGACACCAATAAGAAGGACAAATCCAACTACACACAAATACACAATCTGTTGATAGCCCATAACACCGTAAAGAAAGCAAAGGCAAACACCAAGAATATCGACACACATATTGTGTCCAAGATTGCTGAATTTATGGGTGGGAGAAAACGACGCACCCGCAAACGGGCGAGGACGGTTCGGCGACACACGCGACGCGTCTCAAAACACAGAAATAGAACTCGCAGAAGACATGTGCGGTAGTTCAATATCTACTATCATTCGTGGGATGGTAGACATTGAATATTCTTGAAACAGATACATTGCGAAAACAATATATCTGGACATCCACGTCAACTGTTGGTGTGGCTTGTGCGGGTCGTGTAGCATGACATAGAGCACCGAGGTTATGTAAATTTGTATCCTGTGGGGAATTTGTTTCCGCTGTTGGTCATCTTGTATCTTCTCCGCGGAAAGTAGGGTTTGTTGGTGGAGTTGTAGCATAGGAGCTGTTCTGTGCCTGGCACGTTGGATGCGGTGGTGGGGGTGCATATAGGCTGGCGACGCAACAAACTGACTCCCGGGACAGGCGCGCAGATGCCCTCGCGAATACAGACAAACGACCCCCCATTGGGGATCACCACTCGCGGGGGAGGCACAGGCACAGGCTTGATGTAGGGAAGTCCCTCTATGTTTCCTGCGCCCGTTCCTGGGCGCACGGGCATGGTATCTTCTATGGGAATCACTTCTGGGGGTAGAGCCAGGATGGCTGGATCCACATAGACCGGACACGGGCCTTGTGGCGGAATATCCGGCTTGGGTTTTGGTGTTGGGGGCGGGAGCGGCCGATCCGGCAGTTTCTCGGGAATCGGTGTGGGTTGCGGTGGTTCAGGACAGGTGATGGGTGCACCGAACGCGTCGCTGCCGTCGTCTGCATAAATACTGGTATAATTGACGCGTTTGAAACCGTGTGTGTTTGGATTGGTGTAATCCACAGACTGGGTAGCGAACGTCTTTGTGCGGTTGGTCCAGCTGCCCTTCATGATTTGGGCATACCGCTCTTGGTTGGTCAGGTTGCTGCTGTTGTCCTTGTACTGCAATATGTTGCCTTTGCGCTGTTCCATATCGGGAAGTAGAATGTCTTCTTCGGTAAGCGTCCATTCGTTTGCTTCCGGTTCTGCTTCGGGGGCGGGTTCGGACTCGGGTGTATAGTAAATGGGTGGAATGGAATTGACCGATGTCCCGGTCATGGTGAATTTTCCCGAAATCCCCTGTGGCGACTTCTGCATGGTCCAGTAGATACCGTCAATTGATGTTGCGGATACTGCCTCAAGGGTGATATCATCGTAAAAAACACCAGTGTACCAATCAATAGCAGCGTAGTTTGCGCCAACGGCAAACCATTTTTCGCTCAGTGCAGAGTAATGAACGCTTACGTCGCCTATCCCCACACCGTAAATTCCTCGGCTGATATGCCGAATCTTGGTCACCTCTTCTTGGGTCACCGCCACGCGCGTGAAAGAAATCAGTTCGGTATCCGGTTGCGGAGTTACCGAAAATGTCTGCGCTGTGCGCTGGTCGTCTGCGTAATTACCGCTTATGAAGTGTTCGCCTGTGCCAGACAAATCCAGCGCATTACAGCGATACAAAATGCTGGATGCGCCGGGGTTCTCAATTCGTTGTTGGGTGCGTATTGTCCAGTCCTGTGTGTAGGTGAAAGTAAATGTGAACGTAGCGCTCTCTCCGGCTTTGAGCACGGCAGACGCGGGGGTCACTGTAATGCTGGGATCTGTCCCGCTAGGTAGATTCCAGGTGATGGTATCTACTCCACCCGACGTATTGGATACCACAACCGTCTGGGTCTCTGTGGGTTTCCATTGGTAAATCTCAACATATGCGGTGTCAAACCCGTTGGACGCGACAATGTTACCATCGTTGCTTATTTTTACGCGTGAGCCCGTTTTGGTGCTGTTTATCGCGCTTCCGCGCTGCAACCATACATCGCTAGCGTCGTCGTAGTCGTATATAGTGACGTTTCCGGTAATAAGCGTTCCGGACGCCACCACAACAGACGTCCCGTCTTGGTCGAAATCCACACTGCGTCCAACGAGCGCATCATCAACTGTGCCTGCAATGGTGTTCCCGTACTGCACCCACTTTTCAGCTACGGGGTCAAACTCGTAGGCTTTCACGTACCCTCTTCTCCCCAAAACCTGCCCCTCGTACGCGCCTACGCAGATCTTGTCTCCGGTACTGTTCATGCCAATGGTGGTGCCGTAATTATCACCATAGTCCGTGCCCGTGAGCATCTGCCCGACCTGCTCCCATTGAAATAAACCCGAAGAAGAATTGAAGACATACCTGTATATCCGGACAAACCCGATATCGACAAACCCAGTGCCTGGCGCTCCTACCGCCAAAACAGTGCCTGCGCTGTTTATTTTTACACAGAGCCCAAACCCAGTGTCTTGATACAGACCGCTTTCCAGGCGCTGTCCATACGGTTCCCACGTATCGTTGGATTCATTGTACTGGAATACTCTCACGTACTGGCCACCAACGGTGACGATCTGGTCAACGGAAGTATTCACGCCGCACCCGAGCGCCATGATAGAACCAGACTCGTTCATGGACATACTGAACCCCATTTGGTCGCCAGCGAAACCCGGACTGGTATTGTCGCCTTGTATGCGATTGCCGAATTTTATCCACGCGTCCGTTATACCGTCGTTCACAAGTCGGTAGGTTGTTGTGATACCGTCGTCGTTGAGAATATTGTTGCCGGGTGGCACAAAGGTGCCGGTTGATTGCACCACAAAAAAGTGGATACCCTCCGTATCCTGTGATTCAGCTGACAATGTAGATGCGTTGTTCTCTGTCCCAAAAGAATTGTCGTCGTCGTATTTATATCGATTTTGATCGGCGGCATCCGGAACGAAAAACTGCGTGGTGAAGTAGTTGCGCGGATCATACGTGTTTGTGTCCAGAAGAAGGAACTGTTTGGCGTTGTTCGGCAGAGTATCCTGGGAATCAGTACTGTTTGCTTTCCATGAATCGGGGACACCAATGGTGAAAGACTGTGTGTTTCCTGTATATGTAAACGTTTGCTCCCATGTGACGCCCCCGTCATACGAAATCCTCACTCGTCCTACTAGTTCTGTTGTAGTGGAGAAACTGTATGATATTCCTTTCCTATATGCAGGATTGACCCACGACGCGCCTCCCCCTCCTCCACCGGCACCAGTGAAACCATCACTACTACTTGACCCTGCGCCTCCACCCCACAACCCTCCTCCACCACCACCACCTACTTGACCGCCGGGAGGATTCGTTGTGGCATCGGTATCGCTTGCTTGACCTCCGGATCCAAACCCGCCAGATGTTCCGTTATCGCTGGTGCCTCCTGTGCCAGATCCGGTGGGTGAATCAATATCATAATTTGTACCTCCTCCGCCTCCGCCTCCGATACCTACAGTACCACTACCAACCCCGTCATCCCCATCAGGTTCAACTGGGCCTTCTCCGCCCATGCCACTAGCAGACCCAGTGCCCGTACCACCTCCGCCTCCCGCGACAAATAATATGTTAGTTACATTACCTTGACCTATATCAGCTATTGTACCAGTTGCTAATGATATGGAGGACGCGCCTCCGCCTCCACCGCCAGCTCGTGCTAGGGATGGAGAGGTAGTGATCCTTCTACCGCCTGCTGCCCCTCCGTTCCAGCCGCCTGGAGCGCGCGTGTCGCTGCTATTTGTACCGTTTCCTCCGTTTCCACCAACATTGATGAAAATCTCCGTCCCGACAGCAAGTTTCAGTGTGGTCGTTCCAACCGTACCCTGAGCCCAGAGGTCTTTCTGACTCCCCTTTCCTCCTCGCCCGCCAATTACCTCAACATACACTTCCCCCTTTCCATCGGCAGAGTCCCCGACCGCATCGTAACGATTAAAAAAGTCATCATACTCAAAATCTTGAAAGTACATGGTGGTTGTGTTCTGTCTCGGGAACACGACTCGCAAGTATTGGTTGGTCATGGCGGCGCTGAATATATCGATGATAGATGTCTGCTGTTCCGTTGTGAGATTCCACCACCCCAGTAGATTCTCTGGGAGTTTCGCAAATCCAAACGAGGTGCTCTCACTGGTAGCGCTACCCACTGTTTTAGAGGACGGATCAACGCTGTACAGTGTGGTGTCAACGTTGCTTTCAACCTTGTATATTTTCATGGGTGCGTCTCTGTCGCTGGTGAGATTGATACCATTTACGTCGTAGGCCTTTCCCCCGCTATATATCTTGTCCAACTCGTTATTTCCGGTATATATGCTATTCAGTTGAAAATATGCATTCACAGTTTCACCCGGTATAATCTGTACCACATATTCCATATCCTTCTCTAACGTCGGTGGATTAGAAAATATATAGCTACTTTCATCAGTGAAAGAGACCGTGCCTGGAGATATGATTGTACCGAGTTCGCTTGTAGCTAACACCTCACCAGTTAAAGCATGAGAACCTCCGGTCTCATTATCATTCACATATCTTCTAATTTGGAGCCTTGTCTGTGCAATACCGGATTCGTTGTTGCTCGCCCCACCCACACAGATGGTTGTTATTTTGCCTATTTCGCATGTCTCTGTCATCGTAAAACCTTGTCCGTATTGATTGTTGTCACTGGCGCTCACATGCAAATCTTCTCCACCTATATTTATAATGCTGGTAAACTCGTCTTCTACAGGAATATTATACGTATCAGGAGGATAGGTGATGTCATTATTGAACGTGACGGCAACAACTTCTCCTGATCCGGCATAATTATCGTTCAATAAATCCAGGATCTGGTTCTGGTTGTTTTCCGATAGCGTGACCCATCCTACAATTTGGTTATCCAGTGGCAACATTCCCGAGGTTTCGGACTCTATTACCGCATCACCAACCGTCTTGGCCGTTGGTCTCACGTCAAATACCGTCACGCCAACGGATTGTTGTGTGAATGACGTAAATATCCAGGCCCTGTCGGGGATTTCCTGGGCGCGCGCATACACGGCAATGATATTCCCCGCGTCGTTGATGGCTGCAGTCTCGCCGAATTCCCAGAAAGCCTCGGGTGAGCTGAACAGAGGAATCCCATAGGATGAGTATGGCGCGTATGTTTTATTGCCAGTATCCACTGTCTCGGTAGTGGTGGTGATTGTTGTGACAGGTTCTATCACAATATACTCCTCTTCAATGACGGTATTAAAGTTCGTGCCGTCGCTGGCCTTGGCGATGTTCCACATAAGTCCGTTGTTGTCACTGTACATCATCTGATCGCTACCCACAATGACCCAGCGTGATTGCGGGGCCGAATAGGCAACGTCAAGATGCGGAAGAGTGGACGTGGGCGTAGCTTTCACCACAACGGCGGTCCACGTGAAACCGTCGTCGGAGTAAGCTATTCTTGGTGCATCAGTTTGTCCTTGTCCCACCGCAATCCATCGCTTCGCACCGTCAAACGCCAGCTCCGAATAGGTTACAGCAGTACAATTGCTGAATATACTGGCGTTCACGACGGTCCAGTCTTCGCCATTCGGGGACCGAAGAATAGTGCCTTCCCCGCCAGCCATCCACACGTCTTGATCGTACGAGTACGACACTCCCCAAAAGTGCTCGTCAAAGGTCGTTTTCGTCCAACTGTCGCCATCTTCAGAGTAATAAATACCGCTGCCGGTCGCGACCACCCACTTTTCCTGTTTCTCCGAGTAAAACACGCTGAACGCGTTGTTTGCGAGTCGTTGTGATACAGGTGTCCAATCGTTTTCTCCTGGCGTTTCTTTGCTGGTATAGGCCAAGTTCACGGTATTCTCGTTCCCGCTGCCGACCACCATGAGCCGATTCTGTTTCCGCGAATACGCGGTGTCATAAATAAGGGTGTTCACTGGCGTTTTGCTCACAGTCCATGTTGATCCGTCGTTTGACCACGCAAAGCATGCACCGGAATCCGAGAAATATCCTGTTGCGGCGAAAGTTGGCACAGTAAATGGCGCTGGTGGATCCGGTGGATCAGGAGGTGTTGGGGGGACTGGTACGTCTCCCGTACAGATCCCCTGTACCCTGCTCCACGCGCGAGGCGGGTCAGGAGGCTGTCCATCTGGAGAAAAGCATGACATGAGTTCTTATATATAGACACGAAGATTACATAAGAACAATGATTATTTACCCTATAAATTACTTATGGGTTGTACATGTTTTCGTTGCCGAAGAAGTACCACCGCAGAGACAGGTAGTCAGGCTTCTTGTGTTCCATTCCTGTCTGCCCCACCATAGTTCTGTTGGGTCCTTTCTGGTTCAACGAAGCAATGTCGCTTGCACCTAAAGCATGGTCGTAGTACCACAAATTGGAAACGAATCCGCTAAATCCTCCGTTGGCGCAAAGCCACACGTCTCCGTAGTTTTGTTTTGGAACGCCGGTTAATGTGATGCTTTGCGAGATGACCCCATTGACATAGACGTCCAGCGTGGTGTTCTTGCAGCGGATAATGACATTCACCCACTTTTGCACCGGAATGTTGGGGACCATGATTTCCTCATTGTAGTCATGAAACGTGTTCATCACCACATAAAGCGAATTGGTGTTGGGTGCTAAATACAGTCCTGGCGCGTTGTTCGGGTACACCATGCCAGTGCTGTCTATGTGCGACGGATTATCGCCTTTGTGGAAAATGTGTCTGTACTTGCCGCTTCCAGACGAAATGTCATCAATATACACCCACACGGACCAGGTAAATTCAATCCCTGCGTCCTCATTACGTGAACGCACTATGGTCTTTGATCCTACCTCATTGGGGTTTTGTATGAACCGGCGCATTTGGTTGGCCTGCTGCATACCGTCTAAAAAGTGAGGATTGCCGCCGGGAGTGTAGTACCACGTGATAATGGAAACACACAGACGAAGGAGTATCACAAAAACGATAAGTATAAGTAGAAGAAAGGCGACCTTGGCAACTAGACTGTTGGACTCAAAAAACTCTTTGGTGCCGCTTCTGGCCTTCTCTATGGAGAACTGGTTCATATCATTGCTAGAATTCATTTACTATATAATACTATGAGATATTATATACTAATAGATTGACCTAACATCATGTACAAATCGTGGCCCGCTCCATGAGTCATACGGATTAGAGAACCACCTTGGCAGTCTCTTTGTTGTCCTCGAGCAGGGCGACCTTGACCTTGTATTTGCCGAGGAGACTGTCCAGAAGTCCTCCCCCATAGCCATTTACGTAGGTATCCCATGCCATTTGCGGGTTGGACGCGTCGTTCCAGTACTGGAGTTTGGATGTCCACCCTTCAAACCCACCGTTGGGGGTGAGGTAAATATTGGCGCTGGGCGTGATCTTGGCCGGGCCCGGCAAAATTCCAGTACGCACGAGCTTGCCGTTGATGTAAACGTCTAAAGTGCGTCCATATACGCTAACAAACACATTCACCCATTTTTGTATGGGCACATTCACCACTTCTAAATAATGCACAACTCCCTGGTCGTTTGTCTCGTTCTCGTTGGTGAAACAGGTGGTGGCGATGATCAAGTTGTTCTCTCTCGGTCCAAGCATGACAAAGGGGCATGGCTGTTTGGCGGATATATCCTCCATGTTGTCCGCTATGGTGGACATGCCCTCGCTCGTTCCTGAAGTAGTGGGCACCGAACCCGACCTGGCAATCAGCTCTTTCACCTCGCCGTAGCGATAATTCCAGTCTTCAATGTAGAACCAGAGAGAATAGGTGAAATTGGCAGAGTCCATGAGTGTGGACAGAGACGACGGCGAAAATGTGATGGTCGTGTTTCCGGGCGTTACGTTTTTATTGAGCATGTTAATGTCAGCTGTGGCGTAGTTAAACACCAAGTAAATAAGAATGAGCACAATGATGATCCATACGATTGTCTGCCATTGCATGTTGACTATACTATATAAAAACATTTTTATATCGCACTAAATATTCCACGCATTCGCCGCTTATATCTCTCTCGTTGCAATGCGGACAACGTGCAGAGGCACGGAGGTGCAGAGGACGCTGTGCGATATGGTAGCCGTGTGATAAATTATGCCAAAACAGGAGGGTCGTTTTCCTTCACCGATTGGTACAGATTTCTAATACGGGGGGCGTCAAGCGCGTAGTTATAGTAGACAACGTTACATATGCTACCATTTACCCCAGACGGCGATCCTACAGTCAGTGCGTCCATGCTCATATACGGCACAATGTTCATTGCCGAATTGATAAGTATTCCGTTGAAGAAGACGTCCATCGTACCCCCGTCGTAATTCACCAACACGTGGTTCCATTTTTGCAATTTGACGTCGGGTATTTTGGCGAGAACGACGTTGTCGTCTCCGTATGTTTGCAGATTGGTCTTTCGGATACGCTGTTCATCCAAGTCCTGGAGCTTCACCGTCACCATTAGCGTATTGTCGTCACCCTTGTAAAGTATCTCTGGTTTTCCTCCGTAGTTGCAGAGAGGGGTGTACTTCGTGTACGATCCATTTGTGCTCGGCGATGAAGAGTCAATATAAAACCAAAATGACAATGCGTATCCATACTGGTATTCAATGTTGGTATCGTTTTCGTCCAGGTCGTTGAGCTTGATATAACTACCTAAAAGAGACGTGTAGTTCATGGGCGCGGGGTAGTTCATCAGCTGTTTGCCTCCCTCAATGCGACGGTTGATTTTCTCAATTGCATAGGGGGCTGCAAAATACAGAACAAATAAAACGACGATGGAAAGACTGATTGTCATGTCGGTTCTGGTCGTCTTTTCTTTTTCCCCATAATAAAAGGCCATAATGGCGTCTAACGTGTTGACTACAAGACACGGGATGTAAAGTATGGAGTTGACAAGGAGGCGCGTCCATGGCGAGCTTTGTAGGATGGAGCTCTTCACGAGAATTCTATAGACGAATGAAAGAACCGCGACCGTGAGCAGTATATTGACGATCAGCGAGAAAACGTAGGAGGTCTGGGACATTTTTGATGCGTTGAAAACAATCCAGACTATCAGGACGGTGGAAATAGCAACAGACCCCATGATGACGAACATTTTCATAAAAAACGACGTGATGGGTGTGGGTTGCAACTTTTCGGCCGTCTGGAACACATCACTGTCTGTGAAATTCAGCGTGTACCACAGAACAAGCGCAAAGAGAAACACGCCGATAGAGAGAATGATTGGTATGATAATGCCAAAATACGACTGAAACACATCAAACGGGTCGTAAATGTAAAACAATGCGACCTCTACGAGGAACAACACAAACAGCGCCGAGAAAAGCAGCCGTTTCGCCATGAGAATCGTCTTCGTGAATTTTATGAACGGGTTCACTGCATAGAGGATCCCCATGAAGGCAAGTATCACCAGAAACGCAATGCCTTGTGGTGTTATATCAAATATGCTTTTCGGTTTTCCATCTTTTTCCAAGAGTTCGTCTTTGCTATTGTCATCCATTTCTAATATAATATATGACAACATAAAATATAACCATCTAAATAACCGTGCTACATGTTTTCCATCGCGGTCTTCTCACCGTGACACTCCCTACATAAGGCAACCAAGTTACCCACCTCGTTGCTCCCACCATGCTCCAGTCTCTGTACGTGATCTACTTCAAACCACGCGGACAATTGGCTGCTGCAGTTACCGCATTGCCAGTTTTGCTGCGAGGCCACGTACTTTTTCTTTGTTTCGCTCACTGATCGTTTGGTGGTTTTTTTTCCTGAATTAAGAATGCGTTGTTCGCTCATGTGGTTTGCATTTGTGAACGAGTTCAGCAACGACCCTGTATAATTTGACTGCCCACCACCACTTTGCGTGGACGTAAAGTCCATGACCGGGTTCAACAAATTCATCGCGTTTTTGTTGATAGGCATGTATTTTACAAAATTATTGGCATGTACAAGCATGCTCTTGCACTGTGTCGGGTTCTTCTTCAGCATATAGTATATTCCAACACCCAAGAGCCCATAAAATATCATCTGGTAATACTTTTTCCCAAGAACAAACATCTTGGTATATTTATTATCGTGGTACGTATCATATATAAAGAATCCCGTAACAACTACAATCCACAATTCTGTCCTCATATATAGTATCCACATAAAATTCACAGATGTCTATGGGTAGGTATGTAAGTAGGGTTCACTAATATACATACTCAATGTGAGTATTTTTGTCATAGTGAGAGGTGATTCCTGTCGCGGCAATGTGACCCCACATGGGAACGAAAATTTTGGTGGCTTTACTCAAATACACGGCAAGAAACGAGAAGGAACTTTTGGACGTGATCAGCACGTCTGCGTGCGCCAATGTTAAAATATCCACGTCGGGATTTCCCGACACGGTGGGATAGGGTAATGTATGTTTGCTGGATGGTGAGGTGACGATAACTACATCGTGGTCCGGGAACTCTTGTTTTGCCTTATCAATGTATCCTTGTACAATATGTTCGGGTATGGGTGCTTGACAGTCGTACGGATTGTAGTGTCTGTTCCATCCAGGGACCGCGATGCCTCGGTTTTGAAAAAACAGACGCTCGTCCTCCAGGTCAATGTTGATCTGTCCTGTTTCAAGTCTGTTGCGGTAATAATCGCTTGAATGAACACCGTCATACGGTTCGCGTCCAGAGACGTCGTCAAGACGTAGATGCACCGCGATGGTTTTCTTGTAATTCGTTTTCATGGAATGAAACGATGGATACAACTTTTGGATAATACCGTTCATTATGCTGTAAAACAACTCGTGAAAGTGGTCGCGGAAATACGAGACAAGATCTTGTTTTGTCGTTAAACAGACCTTCATATTATTGCCTGGCCAGTCTTGCTGTGAGTGCTCAATCATGTATTCGGTCCATAGATGGTCGTGAGAACCAGTTTTTTCTCCAAGGTCGTGGTTATATTTCTCGGTGATCCATTTGATTGTTTGCATGAATATACTGTCGCCATATTTTGGATTAGGCGTATAATGCATAAACAGACCCTGTTTATGTGCATATATCATTTGCATAATGATCCACGTAATGTTGGCCCCCATGCGGTCAGGTCTTTCTTCAAGAAGTATAAACGGCATGATTGGTAATGTGTATATACGTTATCTTCATAAATTAATTGAAAAAAACATACGAACAATAGGTGGTTGTGTGATGAACAAGTACTAACATTTCCATCTATTTCCACAGTCTATACAGGTAACAAACGTGGTCATTGGTTCATCCGCGGACCGCGTCTGCATTTGGTAATAGGTACATTTTTTGGACTTGCACTTTCTACACATGAACGTGTCTGTCGCTGCTTCAATGGTGGTTTCGTACTTGTGTTTATCTCGTTGAATTTTCTCTTGGATTAGTTTGTCCCACTTATCTGGGCGAAGTTCTTGGTGCGTCATGTATGCAACCATGTGTGGTTTTACGTGCCCAGCCTTGATCTGTGCAACAATTTCGTCGGTGAGATTCGTGTATATGCTGCGCATACGATCCACGTAAATCTGCACAAACCGAGGGTTGTCCCACTTCCTAATGATCTTTTTCTGTGAGCATTCCTTGATACAGTAATTGTATATTCCCTTTTCTAAATTTATGCTTGCTGAGTCATTTTCCAGTACGCTGTTGAGTCTTATACGTATGTTACTCCTGAATTTTTCTGGGTCGGTAATGATTCGCGTTCCTCCCATGTTACAGTATTCTACGGTACGAACTTTTAAATTGTTTCCCAACGATCATTTTTTTCTGTAATATCTCCATGCACGCCATTCATATTATTTTCGTCGGCTCCATCTATTATATTGTTGGAATCATCCTTGCCCAAAAGGGCGTAGAGGTCTTGTAGCTTCGCCGCATAAGGCTTCTCTGTGAGGGCAAGAGATATGCATTCGTGTGTATAATGAAAATGGTCGTATGCAAACAATACCATGAAACCGACATACGTATCTTCGCTCATGAACAAACGAGCTGCTCGCTGCATACAATCGCGCCACAGAGGATCTATTATAAATCGGTCATACAACGCCTGGGTCTGCGCATTAATCACGTCGTCGTCAAAGTCCTCCAGGCGAAAAGCCATTAGCATATCGTGTTTATAGGCGATATCCTGAATACTATCGTTTGCGAAATTATATGTACATGAAAATTGTGTGTTATACCTGATTGTGCACATATAATTTAATAGAAGGGTTGGGTTTATTATCTTTGCATAGACATATTACTTGGCATTGCAGTTGTCACGCATGAGTTCGCGCGACGGAACACCGCCACGCACCCATCCAGGGGAAGCCACGCCTTCCACACTATAAACCGGATTGGTATATCTCTCCTTGATGTTTTCCATGAGCGGCGTATTCGTATAATTAATATAGGACTTCTCACCCAACTTGGTGATGCTGCGTTTATTGGTCACCATCTCGCCTTGCTGCATCTCCGACTCCACGTTGGGGTCCACCGATCCGCGACCCAGGTAAGGAACGGTGGCAAAAGGGCGCTGAAACAGGTCAATACGACATTTGGGGTGGGTCTGCACAGATCCAATAAGCAATTTGGAGTTGGAATCAACGTTGCATCCGCCTGCACCTGTCTGGAAGCCTCCCTTGTAGTTAATACCGGGTTGAGTGGTTGCTAAAGAAATGGATTTTTTCATAGAGCAGTCTGTGGCGAAATAGTTTTGAAGTGTGTAATTGCAAGTGTTCACAGACTGAATGCTCCTCTGGTCCATACTGCATCCATCATTACCAATGCGGGACATGTTGTCAAAAATATAATTGGACACGTTAGCCATCTATTTATATATATACTCGCACAAAAAACTTTTACAATAAAGGTCTAATTGCCCTTATTGTAAATACTAACCACACATGAGAAATAGCTATCTAATAGAATGCGCATATGATTGCGAATTCCGTTTCACAACGTCACTGTCTTTCTGTCATGTTGTGTGTCTAAATTTCACTATAATATACCGTGAGTGTAGCATATCTTGGACCATTAGGACCACTGAAATCACTTGATGTAAGCTTGAATAATACTCCACCATTACTGGCACCATATGCATAATTCTGGTTGCTTGTGAAATAGCTGTCAAAGTCAGTTTGTTTGATTACATATGATGTATTTTGAGGCCACAATGCTGCTCCGGCCGGCATAGTATACGATCTATCATTACCTCCGGTGCGTAAACTATCAACAATGACACCAGTTGTATTTGTTCCTCCAGCACCATCAACACTGATGTCCTCTATGAATGTCTGTGTTGTTTCCACACCTGATTGTGATACCACAATCATTTCCAACCCGATATCCGCGTTGGATGAATTGATATCTCCCAAACACTCCAAACGGTATCCTGTGATCTTCACATCGGTGTTTGAAAAATCAACATAACCAAGAGTGTCAATATTGTAAGTCACATCAATACCTCCACCTTGATCCTCATTGATATCAATTTGTGTGACTAACAACCATTTCTTTATGCTTTGGAACGATTTTGCCCCAACTGATGCCGGGTCAAACTTTGCAAATGTGATTGTTTCTGTTGTTCCAATGTCGGGTACCCCATTAGACTCGCTTATTGCTGTGCCAGATATGGTGATGGTTGCGGTGGTTGATGAGGGAAGGTCTAATGCAGTGATCGTGAGAATAATATGATTATTGGCCGGACCAAAGTCGGTAACATATTGGTTGCTATGTCCAGTGGCAATGTTTCGCAAGGAACCTCCTAAATAGAATTCTGTAGATAGTCCCTGCCCACTCAAGGTCGCACCGTATTGCTGTGTCTGTATAATATTTGGCGTTGAACCGGTAGGACCAATGGGTCCCGTTGTTCCTGTGGTTCCTGTGGTCCCTGTAACTCCTGTTTCACCGGTAGTACCAGTAGGTCCAAGTTCTCCTGGCATGCCTGTGGGACCAGTGTCTCCAGTAGGCCCGATGATTCCTATGGGACCAGTACATCCAGTATCTCCGGTGTTACCGGTGTTACCAGTATCACCAGTGGTTCCCGTGGTTCCCGTGTTACCGGTATCGCCTGTATATCCTGTATCACCCCTGGGTCCAATATCTCCTGTTGGTCCGGTAGGACCAGTGTCCCCTGTCGGGCCCGTGATCCCTATGGGACCGGTAACACCCATTAGTCCAGTATATCCTGTGTGTCCGGTAGTACCTGTAGAACCTCTGCCGGTAGAACCTGTAATGCCAGTAAATCCAGTAATACCTCTGCTGCCAGTGACGCCAGTGGGACCTACGATACCAGTGGGACCAGTGTCCCCTGTCGGTCCTGTGATTCCGGTAATTCCCGTAGAACCTATTCCAGTACAGCCGGTGATTCCGGTGATTCCAGTGATACCAGTGATTCCAGTGATACCTGTTCGTCCAGTAACTCCAGTAGAACCAGTAATTCCTGTACGACCTGTTATGCCTGTGGTTCCAGTAGCTCCTGTTCTGCCAGTAAATCCAGTAGGACCAGTATCCCCTGTCGGACCTATGGGACCGGTTGGTCCAGTAACTCCAGTAGAACCAGTAATTCCAGTAATTCCAGTAATACCTGTGGTTCCCGTAGTACCGGTAGTTCCAGTGATTCCAG
>ERZ807291.2086-NODE-2086-length-31006-cov-25.993700_pt1 | contig 31006 bp, 24 predicted proteins | sample MGYA00521257_ERZ807291 | MGnify/ENA primary metagenome ERZ807291 (study PRJEB31413, sample SAMN03169783) | marine metagenome | biome: Marine; feature: Water; material: Subsurface seawater | place: North Sea | collected 2011-04-28 | depth 1 m m ...
AAGTACCTGTAGAAAAGACTACTAATAATGATGATATTGATTCTACTATTATTGACTTAACCATTTAATATTTTTAAAATTTAACTAGACTGATCAGTCCCCCTCCAATAAAAAAAGGCATAAGGCCCTTTTTTATTTTTTTGTTTTTTTTCTTTTATTCTTTTGTTTTTTACTTTTGTTTTTTGCTTTTATTCTTTTATTCTTTTATTATGTCATTAACCATTATTTACATGATTTAGACTATTAAGTAGTAATCAACCGAGGTACAACATTAATGGTCTGTAATTCTTGGCTCATTAGTTTGAATGCATATGGTACTTCTACATATGAAAAGTCCGTCACATTATCACAAGTATTGCATCTATGTACAGTAAACCCTTGTTTACTGCGCATGACACCACGGTCGCCATTATTAAATGTAGCAATCATACCACATTTCTTACATACATGAAGGGCGTATTTGTCGGCTACATCGTACATACGTTCTCTACAGAATTTGCTCATACCATGTGCTATCATGACATCCCTTTCCATTTCTCCTATACGGAAACCACCATCACGGCTTCTTCCTTCGGCTGGTTGACGTGTGAGATTCACCACCGGTCCGATCGCACGACTATGTTCCTTATCATTTACCATATGTTTCAACCTTTGGTAAAACACCGGTCCAATAAAGATGCTCGTTTCCAACTGACGACCACTTTGCCCATCATACAACACTTCATTACCGTAACTTTCATATCCACACCGCTGTAACTCATCGGCAATGGAATACACATCCAAATTCCCGAACGATGTTCCATCCCCAAACATTCCCAATTCAACCAATACTTTTCCCAACAATGTCTCCTTCAAATGGGCAATCGTCATACGAGATGGAATAGCATGAGGGTTAATGATCAAATCGGGTTTCAATCCATCTTTGCTAAAGGGCATATCGGCCTCCGGTAATATATTTCCTACAGTACCCTTTTGCCCGTGACGCGATGAATTACCGGTCCATACAGGTGGTGTATCGATCGAATCTTTGTAGTAGAACAAGTGTGTTTCCGGAACTTCGATACAACCCACTTTACCGGTGTACTCTACTGTTCCTTCCTTACAATGTTTACGGCAGCCAAAGAAATTACGGTCATTGACTTTGGGCTCATTACAATGTTTTTCTATTTGGACTTCAATCAATTTACTGCGCGTAATATACTGTAGAGTAGCCGACCATCCAGCATGTAGGCATAAACGTTGTATGTCTTCGGTAAATCGTCGACTGGAATTAATATACGTATTGGTTCTAGTATCAATAATGGACTCCAGTAGTAAACGACATTGGTCTTGTGACAACTGCCATACTTCCATTGGCAATGTTTGGAATCGTATATTGGATAAATAGAAGACCAGGTCCCTACAGTTTTTCCCTCCTACCATAACATGTTCATCTGTATTGTAATAGTTGACTTCCAGTGCCATTAAGGCCGATGTCACTTTGAATTCATATTCGTTGGAAAGAAGTCTGGAGAAACACAAGCGTTTTACTGACCCGTCTGTTTCATACGAACCACCCCGAATATAACAGCCCAATAGTTGTAATAATGGATTCGGTGCATATGCTGTTTCTCCGCAATGAATTAAAGCCAGACCATTTTGGGTATTGATCGCATTTTTCTTATACGCCACTTGTTTTCCCATTACATCTTTGGCCTCAATAAAACCATAGTTCTTTGATTTGCGTTTCTTGACATACACTTTGTGATTCATTGTACAGACCATATGGACGTGTTTGTTTACCACTGCGTACAATTCTTCTTGATTGCAATCGTATTCGTATTTACGCTCTGGAATCACGTAATCCAATATCTTGCCGTCTTTCAACGTGGCTACTTTGTGAATGGATAAGTCAATGTCCTTGAACATAATCCATCCTTTGTTTGTCATAATTAAGGCCGTTTCCTTAATACAGAACTTATCCCCAATGACTGGTTTACGGTAAATACGGACTCGGGTTTTGGCGAAATTACATCCTTCACCGTTACGTCCTGTATAATTCTTGTCAATATACGTTTCTTCAGTAGTACGGAAACTCTTACTTTGATCTTCGTATTTGATCACTTTAGTCGGATCATTTCGGTTTTCTTTAATGGGAACTACTTTAGAAATAATAATATCGCGATTCTTCACTTCGGTGTTTTCGTTAATAAACCCATGTTGATTGATTTTGTCGTAATTTCCGTGTTTAATGGATTTCGTTTTGGAAGGATCCGGTTTACACCGGATGATTTCATCCCGAATGACATTTTTGTCTTCGTCTTTTTCGGTATGGTAAATCGTAGCCGCAAACAACCCACGATCAATGGCCGATTTGTTAATCAAAACGGAATCCTCTTGATTGTATCCTGTAAAGGACATAATGGCCACGTGAATCTGATTACCAGACGGTATACGGTTCAACTGTAGAAAGTCCATAATACGAGTATCGACCAATGGTCTACTGGGGTTATTCAGGGCATAGGTTGTTTTATCCATTCGTTTGTCGTAATTGGTAGCACTAATACCAATGGCCTGCTTAGCCATTGCACATTGGTATGTATTTCTTGGTGCCTGATTGCAATCGGGAAATGGAACACACGATGCCAATACACCTAATAATGTACAAGGGTGGATTTCACAGTAATCGTAGTTAATGTACGAATGGTTTTTCAGCGAATTAATATAATCACCGCGAAATTTCATGGCAATCATCGAATGATTTTGTTCTTCCGGATCAATGTATTCAATGACAGATTCTTCTATACGGCAATCAGTGAGCAAATCATTCCATACCAATTCTTTCGATTTTAACTTGCTGATAATTTCTTTGGTGATCAAAACCGCATTATTTTGTACTTTAAATACCGGGCGTGTCATACGGCCACCATCATTGCATATACGAATCATCATACGCGCGTAATCGAATACTATAGAAGTGTAAATATTAATCAAACCCTTTTGTTTTTTCGTTTTCAGGTGTTTATACAGAGTCAATGGATCTTTTGCTATACCGACCCATGTACCATTGATAAATACTTTCACTTCGTCGTGTAAATCCAAAGGGCTATTGGCATCTTCTATTTTCAATATGTAATCTTCTACAATATCATACAAATTATGGCTGTTGGTCGGAATCGTCATATGAGTCATAAACGAAATGTTTTTCACAATACCAATAGATTGGCCCTCCGGAGACTCAATTGGACACAAGAAGCCCCATGTCGTATTATGAAGCTTACGTGGAGCCACTAATTCACCATTTTTTTCCAATGGAGTATTCACTCTTCTCAAATGACTCAATGTACCCAAATAGGTCAATCGATTTAGTACTTGTGCTACACCAACTTTGCTACTGCTATTGGATTGACGTACACTGAAATCACCTGTAGACAATGCGCGGTTCAATCCATTTTCTATAGTCGTCGGTTTAATGATTTTGTATATATTGGTCATATTGATAATATTTTCGTAATCTTCATTCGATTTCCACGCTCCCAGATTGATTTCCCGTACAACTTGTTTTTCAATGTCTTTTACAAATCGTATGTAATGGTTACGGAACAAATTATTCAATAGAGAACCGCATAATTCAATACGTTTGTTCAAATAGGAATCACGGTCATCCGGTGGATTGTATCCCAATGCAGTGCGGATTAATCGATTGGCCATGAATCCCAACAAATACAATTTTTGTTCCGGTGATTTACAATGAGGGAAGAAATCATTTTGGAATATTTCCTTTGTATAGTCGTGCTTTTTGATTGGTTGAGGGCCTTTTTCCACTTGATAGGGATTGTAGGCTACCATAGAAACAATATGATCGAATGCGTCTTGCTGAATACGCGCTGGGTCATTTAAAAATGGTTTTGCGTCTTCCATTGAGGCTTCCAAAAACGTCAACATATCGGCATTTTGTTTATCCTCTGTATTTAGAAGAATGTATTCGCATATTTTCTTATCGGACAATACACCCAATGCGCGGAACAGTACGAAGAGTTCTATATATCGCTTTTGCTTCAACCGAGGGATCAATACATAAATACCATGTCCGTAAATATTGGTCTTAGATGACACCATTAGTTCCACTTGTTTAGGCGATATGCATTTGTTATCCGGTACGGATTTGAACTCGGCCACCCAGTCCCATTTAGGCGTATTTTTCCCGTTGAATACATAAATGCGATTTTCCGCCGCACGTTCTTGACATAAGACTGTCTTTTCCGATCCTTTTATAATAAAATAGCCACCGCAATCCATATCACATTCACCAGTCAACATATTGGAAACATGTTTATACTGGCTCAAAATACATATGGATGACTTTAGCATGACTGGTAAACTACATAATTTAATATTATTCAATGTTTTTTCGATTTTACGTTCTTCGCCGTCTTCATTGCGAACCGTATACTCAATGTTTAGATCTACTATAGAATTGGATGAATAGGTGAAATTACGCAATCGGGCTTCTTGTGGCATCATGGTTTTGGTGGCTCCGTTGTTTTCGTGAATTTGTGGATGATGGAATCGCAAGTTTTTCAAATTGATTTTGACAATCAAACCAAATGTATCGGTTGCTTCGTCGTAATCATTTACGGATTTTATGGTAATCGGATTGAACATCTCGATTGTCCGTTGCATTTGGTAATTGACGAAATTATTGTACGATTCGGTTTGGTGACGTGCTAATCGCTCCAATGGTTTTCCCGAAAAGTACGACTCCAATATATCGAATGGTTCGTGAATGTAATCTCCCAAATGTTCCAATAATGGCTGTACAGTTGGGTCATTGTGATTCACAGGCGTTTCCAATTCACCGGCTTGTCTCAACATTTCACGTACATCTACGGATTTATTTACTGTAGAAGAAGGTGATGATGTATTGTCCTGGAAGAGCATTTTACTGACATCACTGGTCGTTGTTTTGGATTTTGAGGACGAAGATGAGGATTGTTTAGTAGCGCGTTTACGCTTAGGTTTGACTGGTTCTGTATGAGTGGTAGTATTGGTAGTATTGGTAGCATTGACCTCCATTGATGCAGTAGTCTCTACTTGACATTGAGTATTTTCGATTTGCTTTTTAGAAGGCATTATTAATATAGCTTCAATAAAATATGGCTTTTTGAGAGGACTTTATAATCGTAAGAGGGTAAAGGGTACAATAATCAAATTTACTACCACTTATACTAATAGGTAATGTGGTTCAATTTTTAACTACTTTTTTATGAAAAAATATATAAACACAACTTTTCATAGTCTTATACTTAGCACCCATTTTTAACTATAATCCAGTGTATGTTCTCAAAAATGGCTACTACTTTTACGATCGACACATCCGAAGAAACTGTAGAAAAACTACAAACTATATTGACCAAGACGGTAACTACCAAAGATACCGAGCAAAATTATACTATTCTCAATTACGATGCCAATATGGTTGCCAATAATGACAATTTACGTGGTCTGTACAATGCCGTTGTATTGGATCCAGAAACACGTCGTGTATTAGCAATCGGTCCATCTCAGTCCATTACATTTGATAAATTCAAGTCTATGAATGGAAATACTGTATACAATACGAATAATTTACAAGTGAGCGAATTAATGGAAGGTGTTTTTGTACAGTTTTTCTATGATACTCGTACCAATGCCTGGGACTTTAGTACACGCAATTCTATTGGTGGTCATTACACGTATTACAGAAGTCCAGCCCAAGTGGCGAAAACCTATAGAGAAATGTTATATGATGCTATTGGATTAGAAGGTGACTCACGTTCATTGAGCGATTGGTGTGCCTTGGAAGTAATGGACAAACACTATTGCTATCATTGTATTTTACAACACCCGGAAAACCATATGGTACAGTCGCATACGAAACCCGGATTGTATATGATTGGTGCTTTTGAACTCCATTATAATGGTATTGAAAATCAAATCCGTTATGTATCGACCAAAGAATACAAGACTGCATTTGAAATGATTCAAAGCCAAGCACATATTCATTATCCTACAGTATTCCCCGTAGAGAAGAATTCTACTTATGATGTGATTGTTCAAAATATGGTACCTAAAAATGCGCCCACTTCTTTAATGGGCGTTGTGGTTCAGCAAGACAACACGGGCGATCGGTATATTCACATTAATCCCAATTACGAGACCTTGCAAAAACTCCGTGGCACACATCCTAATTTAATGTATCATTATTTATGTTTGCGTAAGATCCACAAATTAGAGGAATTTTTGAAGCACTTTCCCCAATACAAAAGTATGTTTTGGAAGTTTAGGGATATTGTAGAAGAGTTTATTGGGAAATTGCATCAGCATTATGTCGATTATTTTATTTTGAAAAACAAAGAAACAATTGACAAAAAATTGTTTTACCATATTCAGCAAATTCACCATACTATTTACGTTCCATCACTACAAGAAGAAACCAAAACTATCATACGCAAACCGATTGTTCGCAAGTATTTAGACGAATTAGAACCCGGTCATATTTTCCATTTAATTTCATCGGCCAGTGTTTCTACATCATCATCATCATCATCATCATCATCGTAAAAAAAAGAATTTGTTTATAAAAAAATATAGAGAAATCGCTAAATAATAATGTATCCATTATGAATAATCCCAATTCTATTGTACTCAAAGCATTTAATAAACACTTATTTGAATTCATTGATGATGTTATAATTATTTTTCCAGAAAATAAGCATATTGTAGAATCTCGTGATATGATGTTATCCTTGAAAAAGGCCAATCCCAGTTTATTGATCAAATTATGGAAAAAATACATCTGGGGTCCTTATGAAAAAGAAATATCCGAGGGAAATATCGATTTCTTTATTGAAAAGGACTATACAGAAGATTTCCGCAATTTACCCAATGGACCAGCTGTATCCACTGCTATTGATAATACTATACGAGGGCCTATGCGTGAAATGGATACTACCAACCGTAGTCACTGTATTAAACATTTACAAATCGTTTCCCAATTATCCGGAAAATATGTAGTAACCAATTAGAAAGATATATAAATAAAAATTATGTTTTTTTATTTATAGAAGCTTTGCAAATGCAATATTACAAACTTTTCAAAAGTCAAAGAAATCATATTATGCGAAAAATCTCACAATACATCGATATACACCCTACTCCAATCAATTTAGGTAGATGGACCGTAGAAAAGTGCCATCGGAAAATCGACAACAAAATCGAATTGGCTAATGAAGATCACTGTGGTCCCTGTGGTCAACAAGGTCCAATCAAATGGCCACAACAACCGGGTAAATAAACTTCAGCTTCTTCGTTTTCAGCTTCTTCGTCGAGTTCTTCTATAATTAAATCCTCGGGAATCACTTGATTATCTTTGTATATTTTTACTGCTATATAGACTAATAGTAAAAATAACCCCGAAATAATGAGGAATAATCGAATAATGTACATATGATAAGCTGACATAGTGACGCAAACACAACTTTTTATTTCACTTCTAATAAAAAGTTAAATCTTCTTCAATTTTTTTTCCAATAAAATTCGATCATTATTAACTCGGTAAAAATGGCATACTTTGACTCATTTGTCCACCTATATCTTGATTCCGTTGTTGTTGAATACTATCTACAGTAATATCCGACGACATTTTCTCCGATTTGTATGTTTCTGGTGGTGTTTGGATTGAATGAACCGGGCCATTGACTGAAACATAATGATGCATATTTCTACGGTTACCTGACCCTTTGGCACTTAATTCTTCTACAGAAGCATTGAACGGGGTATAGGATTCCGACATGACATCTTTGGAACCGAGTGAAAAAGACATGGGTTCGCCATTCCCTTGTGTACTCATAAACTCGTCTTCTTGGACTTGATCGGAAAAATGTCCCTTAATGGCATTTCCACTTAAAACTCGGTAATTCTCTTTTAGTAGCATCAAAGCCGGTACGGAATGAATATTAGGAGGCAATAATACTGTAGAACCGTTTTCTAAAATCAATTGGATTTGACCCGTTACCGGATCTACTTTTCGTTTGTCTACACATAAACAATTCAATTGTTTGGTCAAATCATGTTTGACTAAATATTGTAAAATCTCTTTGGAATGTTTACAATAATTACTATAATACAAAATATCCATTGTACAGTTACGTTTTTGTATTATACAAGAAAACTTTTTTCAATAAATTAACCTATTTAGGCATTTATGCACTTTCCTCTAAATTGGATTTGGTGCACATGGAGTACAATAGGCGGGATTGGATGTACAATAGGAAACTAAATGCCAGTCCATATACAGTCGACATTAGTTCATTGAATCCAGGTAGTCGTCCTTTCTTTCCAATTACCGTTAACAATCCCTTCACGGCTACAAAAGCAGCAAACAAGAAGAAGATCAAATAAAGGATGGTAAAGGCATAAAACAAATTGCAGTATTTTTTGTCTAAAGGTCCGAAAAAGTAAGTTTCAAGAGAGGCAAATGAACTCATTCTTTTTTTGTATATAACATTCACATAAAAAAAAATACAAGACGTCTACTTTTTTTTTTCGATTGATTTCCTAAATATCACTCCGTCGGATATTTAGCATCTTCTAGCAGAAATCTTGTACACCTACATGGACAAATGGTAAATTCATTAAACGGATGAAATTTGTACTATTGCACATGAAGTCATCGTTTTTCCCCATTTTTCCACCTTGTTGTTTACGAAATACACATCCGTTATGTTGTTCTACTTCATTTACGTACTTGGTAAAATTCTTTTTCGTAAACCAAATCACTTGTATTTTGTTTTCACCATTGATTCCCATAAAGAATAATCGATCCCATTCTTTTTTACACGAAATATGGTTTAGAACAAATCGATTCGGAAAAATTCCTCCACTGGGATTCTTTTGTGCTAAACTGAACTTGATTTCTGTACGAAGACCGTTTACAATACGATCATGTCCATATTCATTTCGATCTTCTACGGTAAATCCTAAATTGCCTAAATATCTCGATACAACTTGTTCACCGAATTCACCTTTTTGTTTTGGATCCATATGAACATACCCTTTGAAAACAGTTTCGACCCAAGGGTCTTGAATATTGTTTTCAATATATTGTTTCAATAATCCATCTTGAAAAATGGATTTTCCTAAAGTTCCATTATTAAATGATTTAGGAATTTTCGGATTTTTCTTTTTTGCTAAAGATGTCAAATCAATGGATGGATTCTTTGGAAAAGACTTTAGGGATAATAATTTGGATCGGATACCTTTAGGCGTTTTTGTTTTTGGATTTACTGTAGAAGAATGGCGAATGTGTTGTTGTTGTTGCTGTGTACCCGATGAATGTAGTGATGAAGTGGATTTGGATTTCCACAAAAAGTACGGTATGTACTGGTATTGCTTTTTAGATCTTGTAATGGTACTGCCTAAATAACGAGTAAATATCATTTTTGAATTGAATTGAATTGATCAAAGAACTTTAGGGAGTTTTCTTAAAATGGCTAAATGAAAATGATTCATTCTAAATATCCTGATCTACTTCCATTCAATTTTTCACTATTTAGAGAGAACACATATGGTTTTGAGGTTATTTAACACCCACTACATTTAGCTACACTTTTATGGAAAATCATGCGACACTTTTGTACAGGTACTAAGAAGGGTTAAAAATCGTAAAAATTGAAGATTCCTGGCCAATGATATTTCTCTCCAAATTACTTTTCGCTAAACCTTTTGGATTTTCCAAAACAAAAACAATTCATTCTAAAATTTTTTCAATTGAGTTCTTTTCATTTCAAATTCTATTTAGGCATTTTTTCACAAAATGGAATTTCCTTCTGAATTTTTCTATGATTTTCCACAAAACACTAACTACTCTACAGTAGATCAAACATACAGCAATATTCCCGGCTACTGTAGTAGTGATGATTGTATGGATGGATGTAGTGACGGCTATGGCGATGGTGACGGCGATGGTGACGGCGATGGTGATGATGACTACGAAAATCGTCATCTTATGGAAGAAAAAGGTCCTATTACAATGGGGCAAAAATATACAGTCAAATACAACATGGATTATACCTATACGTATTGTTGTAATTTTTGCAATTATTGGACCAAGAAACAAAGTACAATGTGTATGCATTATGCCATCAAACATCGATCCGTCATTGAAAAAACGTCTAAATGCAAGAACAATGGATCATCATCCAATGGCGATCTCTATGAATGTTCGCATTGTCAATGTTCTTTTCCGGTTAAATCGAAATTGCAACAGCATATTAAAAATCACCATACAAAGAGTAGTCAATATGTGTGTCCGTATGAAACTTGTGCACGCGAATTTAAACAAAAGGGTTCTCTCATTTGTCACGTTGTACGGTATCATATGCCAAAGAAATCCTTGTATTATTTCGACAGTGACCGTTTTTTCAAAAAACAGTACGTGTGCATATCGTGTAAAAAACGCTTTACACGAAATGCTATTATCTATCATGTAGGAAAGTGTTCTCCTCTTTCTTTTTACCAATACTAAAGTAAATTAAATTAGAGCACACCAGCACAAACGGAATACATAATACGAGATTGTAAATACAATAAAAAGTAGAAAAAGCTCAAGATCATAGTATTGACAAATTCAGTGCCAGACTTTTTACTGGAAAACAAACTGTACACCAATACAATAATAGAAAATCCAAAGCATACAAACATAAAAATAGTCACAACCAAGAAGAAGTTACAATAGTAGCCTTTTTCTAAAGGACCAAATAAATACGTAAATAGATTTTCGTCCATACTTTAACAGATTAATTTCGATTATATACTAAAATAAGGTTTTTTATTTTTCTGAAGACAAAAAGATTAAATATGTTTTATTACTATAGAAATATAACATAATGGACGAATCGGCTATATGGAAGTTAATTGACGTCTATTTCCAAGAAAATCCTCAGGCTTTAGTAAGACATCATATCGATTCTTATAATCAATTCATAGAGGAAGATATTTTCCAAATCTTTCGGGATATGAACCCCCTTAAAGTTCGTCTTTCCATGGATGATTCTCTACAGGAATTCCGTACAAAGTGTGATTTGTATATGGGCGGTAAAGACGGTACTCGTGTGTACTTTGGAAAACCAATCATCTATGATCCCAAGAACAGTCACTATATGTATCCCAACGAAGCCCGTTTACGCGATATGACCTATGGTATTACTATTCATTATGACATTGAGGTCGAATACACTCGTATTTTAGGCCCGGATGATATTCCTACTGAAGTCGATGAAAATGGATATATGATTTTTTCGTCAATGGGAAAAGACGAAAACAAAGAAAACCCCGATGATCCTAGACCAGTTCGTGAAAAACTGACTCCTTCAGAAATGGCTAAACTGAGAGAAAATGCCGGCAAAACCATTGATGGAAATCAGCAATTGGTAAAGGTCCGTTTGGAAAAAGTATATTTGGGCAAGTTTCCCATTATGGTACAATCCAATGTATGCATACTCAACAATATACCAAGGTTAATGCGATTTGCTTTAGGCGAGTGTAAAAATGACGTAGGTGGTTATTTTATCATTGATGGAAAAGAAAAGGCAGTCGTTCCCCAAGAAGCATTTGGAGACAATATGATCAATATATCAAAATCGTCCAATGAAAAGTACGATTATACATTGGAAATGAAATCCATTAGTGAAAATATCTCTAAACCCAAGCGAACCCTATCTCTACGAATCATGAACGACACGGCTTCTTTAACACGGCAAAATATCGGGGTGTTCATTCCCAATACTGGTGAAGTCCCCATACCACTCTTTGTTGTATTCCGTGCCTTGGGTATTTTGAGTGACCGTGATATTATATCCTTTTGTACACTCCAACAGCCCGAATATACACCGGTATCTTTTTTACCGTACATCGATGCGTGTATTCATGACGCGGCTACGATTTTAACCCAAGAAGAAGCATTGGAGTATATTTCCCGTACAGTAAAAGACCGCAGTCATTGGAGAGCGCACCAAATAATGGCCGATTTCTTATTGCCCCATATTGGTGAATTGGAATATTTGGAAAAGGCCTATTATTTAGGCTATTTGGCCAACCGTCTTTTATCAGTCACTGTAGGAATAGAACCACCGACTGATCGAGACAGTTACAAATACAAGCGGGTTTCTCTCATTGGTCCTCTTTTGAAGAATCTCTTTTCGGATTATTATCAAATGCAACTCAAGTATATCAATTTGCAAATCGAGACTATACACGTCTACAATGAACGGGCCTATCACGATATTGGCGTATTATTACACGAAAAGTACGACGATATTTTCCAGAAACGCATGGTCGAAGAGGGTATACGAAAGGCCTTCAAGGGCAATTGGGGAGCCTATAGCCATACCAAAATAGTAGGGGTTATACAGGATCTAAACCGGTTGTCTCACAACAGTATGTTGAATCATTTACGGAAAACCAATTTACCAATGGATTCCAGTTTGAAAATCGTAGCCCCGCGTGTTTTACACGGTTCGCAATGGGGTATTATTGACCCAATCGATACACCCGATGGTGGAAATGTAGGATTGCATAAACATTTGTCATTAATGACCCATATTACGACTTCTTTGTCTCGCGAACCATTAATTGATTGGTTGAAGAAAAATACACCGCTCGTTTCTCTCAAACAATCCAATCCAATCCGTATGGGAAAATTCACCAAAGTGTTTGTCAATGGTCATTGGATCGGTGGTATTGCGGATCCCCATACGTTTGTCAATACTGTAAAAATACACCGACGTCACGGATTAATCCCCATTACAATGAGCATTATGTTCGATTACAGTAGAAATAGTATTCTACTGTCTACTGACGGGGGGCGTTTATGTCGTCCCATTTTTTACCGCGACGAAGTGGAACACAATTTCGCCTTTAATGAAAACAATGTCTGGAAAACGGTACAAACTGCCGTGGATCATTATTTCACTTCCAGTAATACCAACAATACGATATCCAATGCAAACCGACTTTGGTTTCAATTGGTGTCCGGATTCCACGAAAAGAAAATCGCGCAATATAACCCGTACAAAAACGGATTTTATGAATGGACTCAACTATACGGTGACTTGGATAAATCCAAAATGAAAACACGAAAAGCGCTCTTTGAATATATGGATACACAAGAAACCGAAGGCAGTTTGATAGCAATGCATTATATGGATGCCACGACCAATAGCAAGCGGAATTTCACCCATTGTGAATTGCATCCATCGACCACATACGGAATGATGTGCAATTTGATTAATTACGTAGAACACAACCCAGCATCGCGTAATTCGTTTTCGTGTGGTCAAAGCAAACAAGCTTGTTCTCTCTACAGTACCAATTATCAATATCGCATGGACAAAAGTGCTCTTATTTTGAACCAGGGTCAGATCCCATTAGTCAAATCGCGTTATCTACAGTACATCAACAATGAAGAAAACCCGTATGGTGAAAATGCCATTGTTGCCATTATGTGCTATACGGGATACAATGTAGAAGATGCGATTTTAATCAACGAGGGTGCTTTACAAAGAGGATTATTCCGTACAACTTATTTCAATACGTATTCTTCCAAAGAAGAAAAAGAAGTCAAGCATCAAATGGTAATCCGAGAGAAACTCTTTTCCAAGGTCCAATTCGGTGATAATGTATCGGCTCGGCGCATCGATCCGGATTTTGACTACAGTTATTTGGACGACAATGGTATTGTACGCGAAAATACCGAAGTACACGACAAAATGGTGTTAATTGGTCAAACAGAAACAATTGATTCCCATGGAAATGTACGGGATGCTTCTATTATGCCGAAAAAGGGACAAATGGGTTACGTGGACAAAACCTTTATTACAGAAGGCGAAGAAGGGGAACGAATTGCCAAAGTCCGCATTCGCCACGAACGGATTCCAGCAATGGGAGACAAATTTGCTTCGCGTGCTGGACAAAAAGGTACCATTGGTATGATCATACCCGAAGCCAATATGCCGTACACCAAAGATGGTATTCGCCCCGATATGATCATTAACCCTCACGCATTACCATCGCGTATGACAATTGGCCAAATGATTGAAGCCATTGTAGGAAAAGCATGTGCTATGAAAGGGGCATATGGTGACTGTACGGCATTTAGCGACAACAAAAACAAACTGGCTGAATTTGGAGAGTTATTAACCCATCATAATTTCCATTCTACGGGTGACGAAATCCTGTACAATGGAATGAATGGAAAACAATTGGAAGCCACCGTTTTCATCGGTCCGACCTATTATATGCGATTGAAACATATGGTAAAAGACAAGATCAATTACCGCGCACGTGGTCCCCGTACAAATCTCACACGACAACCGGTAAGTGGGCGTGCTAATGATGGTGGTTTACGTATTGGTGAAATGGAACGTGATGCGGTTATTTCACACGGTATGAACCATTTTCTACAGGAATCCATGATGGAGCGCGCCGATAAATATCAAATGGCAATCTGTAATCATACTGGTATGGTAGCGATTTACAATCCTGGTCGTGATATTATGCTTAGTCCAGCAGCAGATGGTCCTATTCAGTACGGTGGTTCTCTCCATCACAATGGTGAATTGGAAGTTCAACAAATGTCAAAATATGGGCGTAGTTTCAGTATTGTAAAAGTACCTTATGCAATGAAATTATTACTACAGGAATTACAGGCTATACAAGTCCAAATGCGTATTATTACGGAGGACAATGTACATCAAATCGCCAATATGAAGAATTCCCATACAATGGAAATGTTGATGAAAAATCCCGATGCAAATCTTCAAGTCACGTTAAAGACTGTTCAAGAAAAGTTGAAAAACAAGAACCCTATTGATGAAAAAGAATTGGTGGAAGAATGGAGCAAACCCAGTGAAGAAACAAAAGACGAAAGTACATCAAAAGAAGACACTGTAGAAAAAGATGACAATGAGGAGGCGACTGCGACTGCGACTGCGACTGCGACTGCGACTGCGACTGCGGATGGAAATACTGAGCAAAGAAAAGTAGTGGTACCCAGTACTCCTGAAGATCCTCCACCGGCTCCTTCTGTTGAATTGCGAGAACATGAAATATTACGTGAATCGCGCAATTACCCAGGGCATTACTATATTATGAATGAAAGAACGGGTCAACGTACTTGGATAGATAAAGACGGAAAACGTATTGGCGAAGACACCCGTACAGCCGACGCAGTCCCAATGCAAGGCGGTGGATATGGAGTGGGAATGAGTGCAACGGGAAATTCTTTACCATATGAGAAAAATACCGAAGTCTTTTGGCGCAATGACACGAGCAAACCTGAACGAATTTGGACAATTAGTACTGTAGGGCCAAATTATTACAATATTTCTACTAATGATACGGAGCATATGAAATCTGTATCCGAGTCCATACAAGTGGTTCAACCCGAAGATGTGTATCCCTATACAGACGCTATGTATATGGCGGAAAAAGTCGATTCGCCGACAACAATACCACCATACGATGACCCATATGCCCAAATACCACAATTAGACTCTTCTACAGTATCCCCTAATCCAAATGGAAACGGTATACAATTTGCACCAGTAATAAAAGTCTTTAATCACGGCAATGATATGTCTCAAACCACTGGATCTGGTCCAATTGACCAAGGTGGCGATTATACAGACCCAATGTCGTCTACAGTAGAAAATGGTGAGAAAATTGTAGAAGAACAATCTACAACTGGTCCGGTAAATCCTCCCGCCATTGATTTCAATAATTTAGTCATTAAGAAAGCACCTTAAAAAGAAAAAATTGAAAGGAAATTAACATAGAGAAAACATTTGTATCTATTACTATAGTATATATACAAATATCCAAATATTCACCTTCTTGATCTTCGGTCTATTCAATTTAATAATGAGCAGTCAACACAATCAAATTGTACAGATTTATAAATCCCGTCAAATCATTTTATCTATTTTGGAATCCATTTATGATTATGACATTGGTGATTACAATGGATTTACCTTTAATGAGATCGATGCCATGTACAAAAACAATCAATTGGATATGTTATTGACGCATAAAATAATCGATAATAAACAAGAGAAAACCAATAAAACTTATATTAAGTATCACACTTCTTCTACAGGACAAATTGCCACCACAATTAATGAAATATCGATCCGGAATATTGTAGAAGATTTATACAATGAAAGCGATACTTTAACCAATGATGATTGTTTGTTTATCATTATGGAAGGCGAACCCAATGATTCCATGGTCAATTTGCTCAAATTTATGTATAACAATGAGGGTAAATTCATTATTGTTTATAATATTAAGCGTCTACAATTCAATATATTGGAACACAGTTTAGTTCCAAGAGTGACCATTTTGAGCGATGATGAAATTAACGACTTTAAGAAGAAATACAATGTAACTACTGTAAAAGATATGCCGGAGATTTCTCGGTTTGATCCACAAGCACAAGCAATATGTTTACGTCCTGGACAAATATGTAAATTTATACGCAATAGCCCAACTTCTATGGAAACGCCTTATTTTCGCATATGTATATAAATACCCCATTGTAAGGAAAAATTGAATAGGTCTTGTTTTATTTGTATAAAATCATACAAACAAAACTCCTATTTTTTCACTAATAACAAGCCCCAAATAAACATGTATGTAACTCAACGAGGTTTAGTCATTCCGAAAAAACTGGTTTCACCGGAAGAAATCCAATCTATGAAAAGAGATTTGACTCTAATACCGAAAAAGAATCACGTAATGCCTGTAGAAGAAAAACCCATTGCTGTGTTTCGCGAAAACGAGCAAAAACTATATGTACCGCGATTCTACGGGATTGATCGTTATGCAGTGGAATCATGTCCACACGAAATCGAAGACCGAATACCAGAAGGGGATCCTATACATGTACCTTTTGTACGGGAATTACGTGATTATCAAAAACATATTGTCGGTGTATATTTTGACCATGTAAAGGATGGAACCGGTGGAGCCATTTTAGAGGTTCCGTGTGGGAGAGGGAAGTGCTTAGGACTTAATACACCTATTCTTATGTATGATGGAACTATAAAAATGGTACAAGATGTATGTGTTGGTGATGTATTAATGGGTGATGACAGTACACCGCGAAATGTATTGTCATTGGCCCGTGGACGGGAGACTATGTATAAAGTGTGTTCCAAAAAAGGAGAAAGCTATACGGTAAATGAAAGCCATATATTATCATTAAAATACAGTACAAATATGAATAAACAGGTCAAAAAAGGCGATATATTGGATATATGTGTAAAAGATTATTTAGATTTGCCTAAAAGTTATCATGGTAGAGGTGGTCCTCTAGTTGGTTATCGTGTACCCATTGATTTCAAGTATAATCATTCAATAGTTCCACCAATAAATCCATATTTGGTAGGATACTGGCTAGGAGATGGTAGTTCTTATGGTACTTCTATTTCAACACAAGAAGCCACTGTTTTAAAGCATATACAGCATGTGTTCACAACTAGCCATCCTAATTTGTATTTACAATACACCGGATCCCAATATGATTATAGAATCAATTCTATTTTAAAGAAAGAAAAGGGGAGCAATGAATTTCGTCAATTCTTGTTTGATTATAATTTAATCAAAAATAAGCATATTCCTACTATTTATAAATGCAACAGTCGCAAAATACGACTTGAAATTTTGGCCGGTTTATTGGACTCAGATGGTCATTTAGTCGACAATTGTTATACAATAATTCAAAAAAATGAAACGCTATTAGATGATATTGTATTTCTTGCAAGGTCCCTTGGTTTTGCTTCTACAAAACGAAAATGCGTGAAGACATGTACCAATGCAAAAGATGGCCCTAAACAGGGTATATATTATAAATCCTGTATATATGGTTCTGGTTTGGAAGATATTCCTGTACAATGTAAACGCAAAAAGGCGTCGCCTAGGAAATTATTGCGCAATGCACTAAATTATCGTATTCATTTAGAATGTATAGGAGAAGATGACTATTACGGATTTGAGATTGACGGTAACCGTCGATTTGTTTTGGGCGATTTTACAGTAACCCATAATACAATAATGGCGCTAAATATTTGTAGTGTTTTACAAAAAAAGACACTGATATTGGTTCACAAGGAATTCTTAATGAATCAATGGATTGAACGCATATCCGATTTTGTTCCATCAGCCCGTGTGGGGAAAATACAAGGACCCAAATTCGACATTGAAGACAAAGACATTGTGATCGGTATGATTCAAACCATATATAACCGCTCGTACAGTCCAAAAGCCTTTGATTCGTTCGGTCTTACAATTATAGATGAAGTCCATCGTATTGGGTCGGAAGAATTTTCCAAAACGCTGTTCAAAATCAGTACGGCCTATATGTTAGGGATTTCGGCTACCGTAGAACGAAAAGACGGTTTGACCAATATTTTATACATGTTCATTGGTCCGAAAATATACGAAGAAGAGCGAAAAGAGAGTTCGGTTGTCGAAGTCCGAGCCATGTTTTACGAACACCCCGATGAAGAGTATTCTACGGAAGAATTCGATTTCCGGGGGAAAATCAAGTACAGTACAATGGTCAGCAAAATAAGCGGTTTCCCACCACGTCAGCGCTTTATAGTCAAACTATTAGAGGACCTAGTCCAAGAAAATCCCAGTAAACAGATCATGGTCCTTTCCCATAAACGCGATTTGCTCGATTATTTGGACGAGTCTGTCACGAAAAAAGCTTTTGCTTCATGTGGTCAATATGTAGGAGGAATGAAACAATCAGCATTGCAAATCACTGAAGGTAGACAAATTGTACTGGCTACATACGCAATGGCAGCGGAAGCATTGGATATTAAAACGCTCAATACATTGGTGATGGTTTCGCCTAAAACGGATATTATTCAAAGTGTGGGGCGTATATTACGGACAGAAGGAGCAGGTAAAATCATTGTGGATATTGTAGATAGTCATGAAGTATTTCAAAATCAATGGAAGCGGCGAAAAACGTTTTATCGAAAATCGTCGTATTGCATCAAAAAAATCCACAAAAACGAATACACCAATATGACGGATCATAGTCAATTTGTCACATTATATGATCCTACAGTAATTAAACCGAAGAAAGGAAAAAAAGACGCCGAAGAAGTAAGTGTATATCCATTTTAGTATTAATACTTTTTACCTTACATTAATTTAAGAAACAAAAGAATCCCTGGCATTTTGCTTTTTTACACATTTTACACTTTTTGACGGTACGTTTTTTGGGCGTTTTGGTTTTTTTGGCTGCTTTCGTACGGCCTTTTTTGGAAGCCTTTTTTGCTTTGGTACCGCGGGTTTTCGTCTTCTTCTTGGCTCCTCCGGCCAGATTGGAATGGTATCCTTGACTGGGATGATACGTGCCTATGTTGGGAGTGTTGGTCATTATTTTGGTGACTATGATTCTTATATACTGTAGAAGGATATTTTTTCTTGTATTGGTGATTATGTTGGTGATTCGTTCTCAATGGTTGTAAGCGTATTGTACCGGACTGTTTCTTTGGTATTCCCGTAGATGAATGACGATTGTGATGTACGAAAGACTGGATGGATGGGATTTTTTTGATATTTTCTTCAGTTGGGTCAAGATGATTAATGGGTATCCATTTTTTGAAAGTCTTATGAAAACTACACCTAAACAATATTTTTTTCTCTAAATTCACAAATCGATCGTGTTGTAAATTCAAAAATTCTTCTTCATCGTCACTTTCCTCAATGGAATCCAAATGATTATTTTCAGGAATAAATCGAAATAATTCATTGAGTTTGACACTGGTATTGGCATCTGCGATCAATGCCATATCCAGTAAAGTATCATTTTGTACGTAAAAATAGTAAACATCATAGGCAATGTCTGCTTTTACCCACATATACACATAATGCTGATAAACGGGGTTTTTATAACACCAATTCCAATCGGGTACTTGAATTTTCGTACTGGACAAATTAGAAGCCCCTGTAGACCATACACCAATCCCGTGGTTGTTATGATATATAGTAGTTGTATCTACATCTGTAGCGGTGGCAGCAGTATATGGAGCAGAACTCGCTTCGGTTTTCCAAGGATTGGATGAAGCTAAAATATTCATATAGGGCAATACTTTACGGCTACTACGAAGTTGAATATGTTTTAAATCATAACCAATGCTAGAATAAAATTCATCTGGTACTTTGATTCCCCTTTCATCTACAGTAGATGGGTCAATATGCCACATAAAAGCACTATGAACACTTATGACTTCCTGTACAAGACCGTACTTTGTTAACTCGCTAAAGAATTGACAATAGGCCGAGAATTTTCGTTCAAATGGAATAGGAAAGGGATTATCGAATTCGTGACCGGATAATAGGAAAATATTATCGGCTACAAAATACCGACGATCTGGACAATGTTCTTCGCCATCGATCCAATACCCTGACAATAAAGTGCCTAAAGCAAATTTATCTGGAAATCGAAAATGAGTCAGAAAATGGACATGATCCAGCAATTCTTGATTGCGTCCAACTTCTATTACGCACGCAACTCGTTTATGATCTACATAGGTGAACCATAAATATGCGCGTTTGCTCAAGGGTACTGCAATGGCTATATTATAGTCTTGGTTCGGCTTTTTATGAAGTGATATTTCATAAAAAGGTTTAATAAAAGAGGGAAATCGATATAACATATCTTTGTTGGTTGTGGTAGTGATTGTGGTTTTTGATTCCATGCCTACAAGACTAGTATTACAACTACTATTACAACTACTGCTACTATAAGCTTCACTTAATGAACTCATTGAACTCATAGATACACTTGCCATTTGTATTTTTAATGAATGGATTGATTATTGTATAGGTATTTACTGTAGAGTAGACTGTTGTGTTTATGTCCATTTTCAATTTTTCACCTATTCATTATCCTCTGTCTACTGTCTACTGTCTACTGTCTACTGTACTATTCATTCGCGATTGCCAAATCTTCCATCATATAGGTGTACAGATCTTCTTCCATGGACTTTTGGTTTTGATGCTCGTACTGGATTTCTTCTACCAGTTCCTTGTACTTTTCGATTTGATTTGCATACATATTTTTGGTGACTGGTTGTGTATGCTTTTTCTTTATGTATTCGTATAGTTGATGTCCTGCTATAATTACTACTAAACAAAGGAAAAATTGAATCGCCCAATGTGTCAGTCCTTTCATTATAGTATTGATTATATAATTCTAAAATAGACTTAAACGCAATTGTCCATTTGTTTACAACTTAGTACACACATACATACATACATACACATACATATATTACAACTCTATAATGACTTCTATTGTATTGATCGACAAATCAGGAAATGTTTCAGATAAAAAAGTAAAACAATATGATGAAGCGGACCTGTACAAAAAGGCTGGATTCAAAAAAGCCGATGGATTTTCGATACAGGCTACTTGGGAAAATGTTTCCATTGATGATAAATGTTATCCTAAAATCGTCATGTACGGTAAAAAAAATGGTAACGCTGGAAAAGAAAATCAATATGAATTCCCACCACCAGTTGATACTACATTGTGTTTCGGCACCGTTATTCTTGTACACAAAGATGCTAATGATTCTGCTAAAGATTTACGTGCGCCTGAATGGAGTTCAATATATGATTATTTGTACGGTGGTTTTGAGGACACTCGTAACCAAGAAGACGATGACGAAGAAGAAGAAGAGGAAGAAGAGGAAATGGAAACAATCGATGCCAGTCAAATCACGAAGCAAGGGTATATGAAAGATGATTTTATAGTAGATGATGGTGAATGTGAAGAAGAGGATGATGACGACGACGAAGAAGAAGAAGATTTTGAATATGAGTCGGAATTATCCGAAGATGAGTATTTTGATTGAATGCAAAAAATTGAATACAATAGAACTTGATCCAAAAAAGAAGATATAAACAATTACATTAGTATTGTATAACCTACTTGATAAAAAACCAATAAAACTATACACAATGATCGGTACATTATTTACTCAAAGCGAGCCAAAACAATTTCGTAAAAATATTGCCACTTATTTCGGTAATATTTTCCAAGATGAAAAATTAGGCAAAAATATCGAAGTAGGCATTTACAATTATGCTATACAAGAAGCACAATTTAGACAAATTATCAAGAAATGGACCAATTCACAGTTTTGCGATATCTACAGTGCACGTTTAAAGAGTATGATGTATAATATTAAACACAATAGCGAATTCCGAGAGCAAATCGCCCAATACCAAATTACACCTGTACAATTAACTCATTTGACTCACCAAGAAATCGCTCCGTCGCATTGGAAAGACAAGATCGAAATGAAAATCAAGCGTGATCGTTCGCGATTTTCCACCAATATTGAGGCGTCTACTGATATGTTTCAATGCCGTAAATGCAAATCGAAAAAATGTACATATTATGAAATGCAAACCCGAAGTGCTGATGAACCGGCTACTATTTTCATTACATGTTTAGATTGCGGTAAAAATTGGAAGAATTAAGTTTACAAATTAGGACAAAAACAAATGAGACTGCCTGTAATAATATACGCCAATAGTACATCTATAGTATAATGCCATCTGGCCATAATTATAAAGACCGACATAAAAATAGTTAACCCAGACATAAGTTTAAATACAGTATTATTAACCAATTTATTTTTGTAAATTAAATACATTAAAATGAGAATCAATGAAATATGTCCGCTAAATAATTTATCGTTACAAAACCCAAAAATATATTTTTGATAATTGTTGTATTGATCGCAATTTTCATTTTTACAAGGAGGCAATATAGTAGAACTGTAGAGGATTACTCGCAATAATGTTAATATTGAGTGGTATTGAATCAAACTCAATATGTATTTTTTTTTCAAGTTCAATAAGAACGGTAGAAAATACAATAGTAGACTATAATCAATCACATTTGCGTATTCATTTAAATCTGGTGTATTGCTTGCTATAATGTCATATAAATGGGCTGAATTGGCCGAACACTTATTTGTACTTGTACGAGATGTAATTATATATACCGATATTGCATTGATTATGTACGGTAATATAAAAACATACAATGGTAGTTTTTGAATTTTTTTTTCTAAATATGACATACAAGCAAAATGTTCTGTGTATATTATATATGTGTAAATAATTTCGATAATGAGCTGTTAATAATCTGTTATAATACTATATAACATGTACGAAATTATAACAGTTGCTACCCATTATGAGGGTAAATTAGATGCTTTAATAAATAATGACTACAACGCTCATATTACGGTATTGGGTATGGGGAAAAAATGGACAGGCTTTAGGATGAAAAATGAATTAATTTATGACTATATAAAATCAATGGATGACAATAAAATTATCATATATTTAGACGGATTTGATAGCGTTATTGTAAACGATCCATCTAAAGCCATACAAAAATTCAAAAGCAAGAATTACAAATTGCTGTTTTCAGAAGATCCCTCGCTTCCTTTTTTTGACTTTTTAAGAGAACAATGTTTCACTACATGTAAAGAAAATAAGATATTAAACGCTGGTATGTATATGGGTTACGTTAAAAATTTGAAACCATATTTACAATATAATTTAAAACAAAAATGTAAAGACGACCAAAGAACTGGCAATCTGTCATGTAAGAAATTTGATATTTCTATTGATACAAATAATGAAATATTCCAAAATATAAAAGGAAATACCCCAATTAAAAAAAATACAATATTTGTTTCCTATCCTGGAAAAGTTACAATAAAAAGATCATTCCGTGCCACGCTTGAGTATGGTCAATTCTTGTTAAACTGGTTTCTCTTACTTTTTATCATAGTGATCCCGTTGTTCATCTACAAAAAATGGAATATCCCACTTATTATTTTCATGAGTATTTTCATATTGTATTTTTCTATGATGGATACAAGTTGTATATAAAATACAAAAAATAGGAAGAAAATCGTTTATTAAATTTTAACAAAGGGGCATATTTACAGTACTTCTAAATCTTGTAATTTCCAATATTCAATCCCTTTATTCGGCATTGGTCTGGCAATAATAAAGGGAATCAATTGTCGTTCAAATTCTTTTAAAGCAATTGTACGGCCATGAATAATTTGTTCCGGTAAATCCTTAATAAAACTAGGTGCTCCTCTTTCGATTTGCTCAGCACGAGTTCCTATAATACGTGCTTTTTCGTATTTCGTCAAAAACGGAGCAGTAGTATGAAATGGATCTACGATTTTGCCATTGCTATCTCGCACTACTTTGGACAAGACTTTGATTTCATCCATATTAGCCGAGCGAATTTCCGGGTGCATTTCTTCTAAATTCTCCAATACAGAATAATTCTCAAAGCGCCGATAATCTTCTTCGTCTTCTTCATCATCATCTTCATCCAATAATTCGGCTTCATTGATGTCATCGTTATTATCACTAATAGCACCATTGAATTCATCTTCATCCAAATATTCTTCTTCATCGTCTACTATAGAAGATGCTTTATTGCGTTTTTTGCTCGTCTTTTTAGTATCATCATCATTACCATATTCATCTTCATCGACATCATCGTCGTCCTCGTTCTTCTCATTATCTTCATCATCGTCGTCATCGACATCATCATCTACATCATTTTCTTCATCATCTATATCATTTTCTTCATCATATTCCGACTCATCATCGGAATAATCGGATTCTTGAGGATCATTTTTAGGATCATTTGCAGTAACTTTTGGATTAATTGCCATAATTAGATTGTGATCGCAAATATGAATGTGACGAGTTCGTGTACTACTAAGAAAAAATACTATACAATAATAGTATTTTTTATTTTCAAATGAGTTTTTCAATTTTTTCTATTTAGAGCTTTCGGTTTTCGATTTTAGGCAACTATAAGTCTAAGCGGTCTACGCATTGACATCGTGGGTTTTCCATACAAATTCACAGTCAGTACACATATACAAATGTCTCATATTGACGTGATCATACCGTATATATACTGCATCGGTGTTTTTGTCTTGTTTTGAATCATTTTTCGTATTGCTTGTACAGTCTTCATTGGGACAAGGTATTTGTATATGGGGTAATGTAGGATCATATTTAGTGTATCGATTGATTACATATTCGTAATTTGCATTGGAACCACTTCCGGTAGTGGTATCATATTGAATATTCAAAACACAAGCACCGGTAATATTTTCATCTTGATGGCCGCATACTCTGCAAAAATATACCAATGTTTCTAAATTTTGTTCCTCTTTTGTATTATTATTACCGGAATCCACATTGTCGATCAGTTTATGGTAATATTTGTTATCACACAATGGACAAAATTTAATACGCTGTGCACTCATTGTATCTTTTTTTTATAAGTATGTCTCTAATTTACTGTAGAAAGAGTTATTTATATATATACTCTCTACAAGTTATTCTTTTCAGTTCAATTTTTTTCTTTCTAAATGTCTCCAATACATCTTCTATAGGAAAATTGAACTTCATAGAATACCTTACTAAGGATTTGCAAATTTAGAGGATCTTATTTATTTGGCCTATATTTACTCAATTGTAAGAAAATAGTCTTCTTTTGTCTCAAAAATAGCAAAATCCCTTTTTCTAAAAAAAGGAAAAAATTGAAAAGGGTCTAAATAGAATTTCTGTATATATATCATAATCGATTGACTATATAGTCCTATTCACATCAAAAATAATTATTCAAGACGCTTAATCGATGAATGAATTGGACAGCTTTCTTGATCGACATATTATAAACAAATCCACAGCAGCCGCTGCTTCTGGGGGAAATGGAGAAGTTCAAGTTCCGACTCATCAATGGTTTTCCAAGTACAAAAAAGCCAATTTGTCCATAGTCGATTCAGAATATGACGAATTTATGAAATTGTACTACACGACTATATTGAAAACGGGACTCACTCACAATATTATTGAAAGACAGCGTACTCATAAACAAGTTGAATCCGGTCATCATCTGATTGATCTTGATTTCAACTATGCCGCAGACCGTACACCTCGCTTGTATACTGATCAACACATTCACGATGTCATCACCTTCACATTGGAGCAATACACGAAAATATTTGAATTGGATGAAGATGTTCAGTTTACAGTGGCTCAAATGGAAAAGCCATCACCAAGAGTAGTGACCAAAAATGGGACCACTATAGTGAAAGACGGGATTCATTTGATGTTTTGCGTGAAAATCAATCCATATGTACAAATGTATCTTCGTAAGGAGTTGATTGATTATCTTTCGGAAAAATGGACAGATTTACCCATCATTAACACTTGGGAAGATGTAGTAGACAAAGCTATATGTGACGGAACCAATGGTTGGCTATTGCCTCATTCGAAAAAGGAAGATGAGCCAAGTCATTACACAATCACCAAGGCTTATCGCGCCTATTATGATAGCGATTCCAGTTGCTTTGAAAAGAGTGTATTGGTTTCATCCGCGGCTGACTTGAAAGGTTTCTACAACCAATATTACAAGCAGCTATTCATCCGAAATCCTAATACATTGGCCTTAGAGTTGCTTACCGATTATGGCAGTGACATTGTTAACCAATACAAAACGAAAAAATCGAGCAGTAACAATGTTCCATCTACACCGGTTATTCAATCGAATTTTGGATTCGGTGGGGATGACTCTTGGCAATATAGTTTAGCAGTCTTTCGGCAAATACGCAGCAAAGAAGACGCTGAACAAATGTTGGAAAATTTCCTTGATAACTTACCAAGTGACAAACATGTGTTACGAACTTGTTACGAGTATGTAATGATATTACCGGACACATACTTTGGTCCTGGTTCGTATAATAAGTGGATTAAAGTAGGACTGGTATTGTTCAATACATCTCGATATTTGCATATTGTATGGTTGATTTTTAGTGCTAAAGCAACGGGATTTTCGTGGTTGACCGGTGTAGACGAACTGGCCGAACATTGGTCAAAGTGGTCACAAAATATGTACCCTATACAAGAAAAACTCACCATGCAATCACTGATGTACTGGTGCCGCAATGAAGTATTAGAAGCATACACCAAAGTACGGGACGGTAGTATAGACCATATGATCGAGCAATCGATCATCGGTCTTAGTGTACAGCAGCTCAATGCAAAGGGTAAGCATAAAGGGTCTACGGATTATGATTTAGCGTGTACGTTAAAGAAAATGTACGAAGACTCCTTTGTGTCCAGTAGCATCAAGTCCAATGAATGGTGGTTTATTAAAGACCATTATTGGATCAAAGATGACTCTGGTACAACTTTGCGTCGTAACATTTCCACTTCGATGCGTCCACTGTACCATAACAAGGCAATGGACAAACTCCAAAAAGCGATGCAAATCCGCACAGCCGAAGGCACTGTAGACACTGAAAATGATGAATATCAGCTTCTTATTGCTCAGTGTAATTACTTACGGGACATTGCCGACCGTCTGGGTAATACCAAAGACAAAGAAAATATCATGCGTGAAGCCCGGGAAATCTTCTTTGACCGAGATTTCACCAAGAAACTCGATACAAGACGCGACTTATTGTGTTTCACCAATGGCGTATATGACTTCTCTACAGATGAATTCCGTCCCGGTAAACCCGAAGATTACATCTCGAAATGTACTCAACACCAATTCCGAGAATTGGACGAAGAACAAGATAAAGAGACCATTGAAGAAATCGAGAACTATTTCCACCAGTTGTTTCCAAAACAAGAGTTATATGAATACATGTGGTTTCATATGGCATCACTTGTACTGGGAGAAACGGAAAGAATCCAGGCTTTACATTACTATATTGGTGTTGGATCCAATGGAAAATCACTGATGATCTCGTTCTTGGAAATGGTATTTGGTGACTATGCTACTGCTCTGGATGCCACTTATTTTACAAGTGGTCGTGGTTCAAGAGGCAGTGCTACACCTGATATTGCTAAATTGCCTGGTGTACGCCTTGCCATTACTCAAGAACCAACTGAGGCAGGAAAGTCATTGGTTCTTTCTGAGGGTCCCATGAAACAACTCACATCTGGTACCGATAAGATTGTGTACAGAGGACTATACAAAGATGAGGAATCATTCGTTCCACAAGCTCATTCAATTATTGCTGCCAATGATTTCTTACCAGTTAAATCCCAAGATGATGGTACCTGGAGACGTATTCGTGTAATTCGATTTGAATCCAAGTTCGTTGAAAATCCGAATCCCAATGACACAGAGAACCCATACCAATTCAAGATCGATTGGACCATTAAGGACAAGTTCAAGAAATGGGCGAGTGTATTTATGGGAATGCTGATCAAGATTGCTAAAGTACAACGCGGTCTGGTCCCTATGTGCAGCATTGTACAAAAAGAGAGCACCGCATACAGACGCAAGGAGGATTTCGTATCTGCCTTCTTGGAAGAGACATTTGAGTCATGCGAGGTGAATCCCCATGACCGCCTCCCAAAGTCGGTTGTACAGAGGCTATTTGCTGACTGGTACAACAAGGAGTATGGAGAGAAGACCACCAATAAGATCCAGAAGGTATATGATGTCATGACGAAGAGGTATGGAGAGCTAAAGAAGCACCCTTCACCTGGATGGGATGGTGTACGACAAATCCGCCTCTATGCGGATGAACCCAATACAGACTTGGAAAACGATGATGGAGATGAATATGATGACTAAATACAACTAACCCAAACAAAATACAAAAAAGCGGTTTTTATATTTTACAGTTAATAATTAAAAAAGAAAAAAGAAAAAAGAAAAAAATGGACCCAGGTCTTATTTTTTTATTGTGGTGGTGGTGCTTAGTAAGAAAATAAGTTGGGTACATAGGTATAATCAACTACATATTCGTGATCGTCACGTTCGTATACATTTCCTACTGTTGTCTCGGTTAAAAAGACAAATAACCGTACAAAAAAGTATTCAATGGGAGTAATCACATAAGGAAACAATACAAGTGCTAACAATATTAATCCCTTGTATTTATACGAATAGAGTTTGCGATTTGGTCCTACAAATAAAATGCCTAAATAGAAAGCAGCCAATATAAAATAAATCCATACAAGACCATATGTCAAATTATGAAGCAATTGAATTTGTCCGACTTTGTAACTATATTGACTATATTTGGTTGAAAACCGTCTTTGCATATAATCATTTTGTTGTTTGGCTAATTCTACTAATTTTGTTTTATTTAGATCTACTTCTCTGGTTCCGTCACTCATCACTATATTCTACTATATTATTATACTGTAGAAGAATATGATGGGCGTTGTGTAAAATTATGGAAATCACTGGAGTTTGATTTATTGGTAGTCATTTGCATTTCTTTTGGTGGCTCTGGTTTTGGTTGGTGAGATGGACCAATGGAGAGAAATGATTCTACTCCTACAACACATTTGTTGTTTTGAAAGACTGAACCAGCGGGGCAGCAACTTTCACCTTTACAATCTTGATCTGTCATTTCGTATGCTTGTGTTAATATACTGCGTTTTTTCGCATCTGGATCACGTATTTTATCGGAATCCAATAAGTAACCGAAATCAATTTTGTCGAAATCCATATTGGAGCGCTTTTGTATTTCCGTATATTGTAACAATAGTGTAATTATACCGGTTGATACGACTATTATATAGGCGAGGTCGTACACTAAATCGGGTATAATGAAAAATACACTTTGTGCTAAATAGATTAATAATACCAAAATACATACCACTAAAAATACGTAAAACATATTTTGGTGAGCTTGTCTTCTACTAATTGCGCTTCGTGTAAATTCATTACTGCGTTTTTTCGTGAAATAGGCTTGGTCGACTTTTTCTTTTTTCTGATCCAATCGGATTTTTTCATCGCTTACAATTGTTTGCAAACCACTTGGAACGATCACTTGTGTGTACACATCATCACCATCTGATTGAATATTATTTTGTGATCCCATTTTCAATTTACTATATAGAGAGATATTTTTCGGGTTAAGCGGAAGTACCTATGATGAATTATTATTGTCGGTTTTTAATTGACACATTTTTTTCGTTTCACTACCAATAGTTACCGTTTTATACTCATACCCAGGGCCACAACACTCTGCGGCTTTGCATACATTTTTGGATTGTTGTATTATAGTCTGCTTTGAATTGTCTCCGTATTTGTCTTTAAAATGGGAAGTCGATACCATTTTACTTTGTTGGATTTCATCGTATTGGATTCCATCACGACGTTTAATATCCATAATTGTATTGAAAACACTAATAATACCAATACCAATAATTAAAAACAAAAGAAAGTCTAATAAAATATTTGTATAGCCTAAATACTTTTGTACAAAGATGATTGCAAATGAACTACCGGTTACAATGAGTACAATAAACAGTAGAATAATATAATCTCGCATACGTGAACTGTAGGATTGGTTCATCAAAAGCATACGATCCAATGTATGTTTTTCACTGTCCATGTATTGCTTTTTCATTTGCAATCGATTGTTTTCTGTATCAATAATATCTTTTACTTGACCTTGTCGTGATTTGACTAAATTGTAATCATCATTGGATATAATATTAATATCAGTCGGCATAATAGTACACTTCTATAATGTATTATTATATATTTTTGTCATACTTTGGAAAGAAGGTTAAAATTTCTTCAATATAATGTACGATGTAAGAATAACTGTACCAATCGTAATCATTCCTACAATATAAGAATTGTTTCTCTGTATAATGGCTGTTTCAATGTCTTCTTTCAAGGCATCCTGTACAGTAGTCGATTTGTCTAAATGTTGAAGAAAGTCCCCTTTGAAATCTTGGTACTTTGGATCAGTAGTCATGATGTCGTATTCTGCATTGTATACATCGATATTATTACTCAAATCGACATAGTTGTTTTCAATTACATCGAGTTTTTGAATTTGTTTTA
>ERZ807291.2100-NODE-2100-length-30877-cov-6.396535_pt1 | contig 30877 bp, 27 predicted proteins | sample MGYA00521257_ERZ807291 | MGnify/ENA primary metagenome ERZ807291 (study PRJEB31413, sample SAMN03169783) | marine metagenome | biome: Marine; feature: Water; material: Subsurface seawater | place: North Sea | collected 2011-04-28 | depth 1 m m ...
TTCATCGCAAGCATTTCCGCAAAGATATTCACCAGTCCCTTTCATTTGAACTATATCCTCACTTTTTCCGCAAAGACTACATTCTGCTTCTTGATTATTTGGCTCTTCTTGTACATATAAAATATCTCCTGCTCCATCATCATTAAAATATCCATCACATAAACTACATTTTACCCATTGTCGTCCATCTTCATAATTTTCTTCGGTGTCTTCTTCAAAATCCCAGTCAGGTGGATATCTTTCACAATCCATATTCACACATAATTTAGGTTCTTCGTTCTTCATACTAATGTTATATACAGTAAAAATATCTTTATATATTTTTATTATATCTTGTGCGACCCCTAATTGTATAAAGGTGCTGACGATTACGCCAGTTTCTTTTCAAGCATAGATAATTGTTCAGGCGTGTTTACACCCATTACCTCACTGTTTTTACTGGTGGGTAACATACATACACGTATATGTTCATCTTTCTCGTTTCGCATAACCGAAAAAATATCAGGAAGATAATACTCGCCAACACAATTATCGTTCTTGATAGAAAAAATATATTTTTTTAATGCGTTATATGGAATGCAGTACACGCCGGCATTACACACTTCAATCTTTCGTGTCTCCTCGTCACAATCTTTCTCCTCGCAAATAGATAGAAATTCGGTTTTGGCGCGAACGACACGCCCGTATCCGTAATTATTGTCAGGAACAAAAGCCAGTAGCTTGCTTGATGGCGTAGCGTGAATCACACCATTCAAGTCAAAGACGCTCGCAATCGTTTTCGCGCGTATATTCGGCACGTCCCCACTTAAAATGATAACATCGCCACTATCATTAAGGTGTGGAACACAGCATTGCACCGCATGCCCCGTTCCAAGCGGGGTTTCTTGAAGTACATATTCAATAGTTGAAACATGTGGAAACCAGTCGGTTATTGTCTCTCGTATGATGTCTTTTGTAGTTTTTCCAACTACAATAAGGATTTTGTCGGGATTCAGTTGCACGGACTGTTGGATCACATGAACCAACATAGGTTTTTTCTGGAACTCTATTAGTACTTTGGGTATTGTGCTTTGCATTCGCTTACCCATTCCTCCTGCTAGAATAATAATTTGCACCATTGAATTATTATTCTATTATGTTTATACCATTTACTCTTCAAGTATCCATATAGTCTTACCACCCACATTAACGTAATATTTTCCAGGCTGACTCTTTGACGAATATTTCGTATATCCCATCTTATCTACCATCGATTTCTTGATAAAAGTGGTTGCTGTTTTAATCGCATCTAACACAGATGTTTTGCCACGAGCCTTGTCTATATATTTCTGTGGATACTTGTCGTTGAACTTCGTATACGCCTCAGCCACTTCATCTCCGCTATCAAAAAGAATAATGGCATCATATGCATCTTTATCCCCGGTACTCAAATCGTACGCGGTAGCCACAAGAGTGTTTGGAACTTTTTTAGATTCTCTATATTCAAGGTTTCGGCGCTTCACCCCCGGCCACGAAATGGTAAATGCATATGGATTATTAGGATCTTCTATCATATCCTCTTCGGCATGACGTAGCAACGCTTCTGCACTACGCACCTTTGCCTCCTCTCTCCATCGTATTATATTAGCAACGTCCTTTTGGTTTTTTTCTTCAGCAGCCATGTCACGCATTTCTCTGTTCATCAGTGCTTTTGCATTCGTATCGTTAACAAATTTTTCGTACGCAGCAAGATACTCTGGGTCGGTAGTATAAAACTCTTTGAAAGCATTATCGTACTCCTGTTTCTTTTTCTTCAAAAATCCCTGGTCTACATGTTTAACCCCAATACCTTGGTTGATATCCAGATTTTTTTTGACCCATCTTCTCTGCCATTCGGCTTTAAGCTTATTTGGTACATGTGTATCATTCAAATCAAAATAATGAATAGGTTGCACTACAACCCCTTTCGGTTTAGGATTTTCAGCAGGTGCATCGTGATACAGGCGCGCATCATATGGCATCACACCTGGTTCCTCAACCATCCAGTTCACAGTATCGTCGCGATATCTTTGTAACTCCTCGTTATGCCGCTGTTGCAAATACAGCTTCCCATCCAAGAATCTACGCTGCTCATCTTCTGACGCGTTTTTGTACTTATTTTTAAACTCTCTTTTTTCATGCTCAAACTCCAAGAGCCCATATAGCTCATCTACGGTAAATTGGTCTCCGTTGCCGAACTCCCATTTGGGTAACTTTCTTTTTGGCCCTCTTCCACGTTGAGTTTTTTTACGAGTATGTTTATTTATTGCGCCCCCAGCATAATATTGATGTGTGCTCAATCTTTGGAGTTTTGTCTTAAGAGCCTCTATTTTAGTCTTCTTTTCATTGTCTTGAGTCATGTTTTCCATCCCATGTAAAACAATACATGCGCGCGCAGCTATCATGTGACACGCAGACTCGTTGCTTTTTCCCTTTTCCAGATAACCGGCAAGGTCAGTGAGATGTTTTAATACAAAGTCCACTTTCTCTTCGCTCTTCGCTTCTTTGGCTAATCCCACCATGTATTCACCAGTTATGCCCTTTGGTAATCCACAATTGGCGTCCACCTGGTTTCCTCCGCGTGTTTTTCGTGACTTTCGATATACCTTTCTCCACCGCTTAATATTCACCCTGTCATGCTTACAGGTCTTCCTGCGATATTTGGAACGAATATTTCTACTACTTCTACTGTTTCTACAAGATTTTCTTTTACGTGTCTCAGACATATATTATTTACAGATAAAAATTAAAAGTCCTCGCTTATGTCAAACGTCCTCAAATCACTATGGGATCCATTGCCACCAACATTTGCCTTTGAATACTCCGCCACACGCGCTTCAAAAAAGTTCGTTCTGCACTCAATATTGCTTCTGTCCATAAAAGGAAACGGATTTGCGCTATTCCAGAGCTTGTTGTAACCAAGCTGCACGAGCAATCTGTCGGCTACAAACTGTATGTATTCTATCATCAGCGTAGAATTCATACCTAGCATTGCACAGGGAATACTTTCTGTAATAAAGTTGATTTCTACCTCTAACGCATCACGGAACATATCATGAGCCGCCTCCTCTGTCATTCTATTAGATATCATAGTATACAATAGAAGCGCAAACTCTACATGAAGAGCCTCGTCGCGACTAATCAACTCGTTGGAAAAGGTAAGCCCAGGCAGCTTTCCCTTCTCCTTCATCCAGAAAATGGAACAAAACGCACCCGAGAAGAAGACACCCTCTACAATAGCAAACGCAATAAGACGCTGTCCAAGAGATGCTTCTTTGTCGTTTATCCACTTAAAACACCAATCAGCCTTCTTTTGAATGCACGGAATCGTGGTAATTGCATTGAAAATTTTATCCTTCTCTGCATGATCCGTTACATAAGTGTCAATCAAGAGACTATAGGTGTGGGAATGAATATTTTCTATGGTCTCTTGGAATGCATAAAAAAACTTTGCCTCCATGATTTTCACTTCTTGGATAAACCGTTCGTTGATGTTCATATTTACAAGGGTATCACTTGACCCGAAAAACGCGAGTATATGCTTGATAAAATGTCGTTCATTATCGTTTAGTCCGTTCCAATCGTCCATATCACGACTAAAATCTATTTCTTCGGGCACCCAAAATGTTGATATCGCCTTTTGATACATATCCCATATCTGTGGATATTTGACAGGAAAAATGGTAAGGCGGGTATCGTCTTGTTGTAATAATTCTTCTTCAGGTGCCATTTTACTAAAGACAGGCATATAGTATAGACACAGAAAACTTCAATATCTTTAAAGATATTATAGGTCGTTGTCGCGGACTATCGTGTAAAATACTTATAGGGCCAATTGTATATGCAGTTAGTTCCCAGCAAACATGTTAGGCGGAATATATTGGAGTTGAGGAAAGATGCCCCGGCCGAATTTGGTCGGTCATATGCATATAATTCATATTATCTATAACGATCACTATAGATAATACCACGTACAATAAATTATGCACTACATGTCAAACATGGTTCGTCGTCATTGTCTCCGCCCAATTTAACTATGGTCGGGTCTATTGTAAATTGCTGCATTTTTACACGCGGCCGTGTTCGCAAATAATAACTACCTGTCTTCAGCCCCTTGCTCCAGCCATAAAAGTGCATACTGGACAACTTTTTGAAATCAGGGTCCTCCATAAATATATTCAGGCTTTGGGATTGGCATATATAGGGTCCGCGCCCAACAGATAAATCTATCAACGCCTTTTGCTTTATTTCCCATACAGTCTTGTAAATGCTTTTCATATCATCGGGTATTTCATCTATTTGCTGAATACTCCCCTCATTCGCCATAAGCCTGTTCTTCATGGATTTATCCCACAGCCCAAGGCTTATGAGGTCACGAATCAAGTATTTATTCATAACAACAAACTCACCACTAAGTGTTTTGCGCTTAAACAAATTGTTGGTGAATGGCTCAAAGCTTTCGTTGAATCCCATAATTTGACTCGTTGAAGCGGTTGGCATGGGTGCAACCAACAAACTATTTCTCATTCCATATGTCTTGATGTCTTGTTTCAACTGCACCCAATCATATCTGTCTCCTGGATCAACGCCCCACATATCAAACTGAAGCTCTCCGTTCGAAGCGGGACTACCATCAAATGTGGCGTAGGCTCCAGGGTATTTTCCAAAGATACCAGCTTGCTCGTACTCGTTCAGTTTCAAATATGAACGATTGTTCTCGCTTTTCAGTACAGATAATGCTATTTCGTGATCACTTACACCATCCTCCTTCATCTCACTCACTTCATTATAAACAATATTGTGTCTCTTTTTAGAAATTTCCATAGACGTCTCTATAGCTGCATGATAAATAGTCTCGTATATTTGTTTGTTTATCTCTTTTGCCTTTTCACTTTCAAACGGTACGCGGAGTATCGCAAAGACATCAGCCAACCCCTGTGTTCCAATACCCACTGGACGATGTCTAAGATTAGAACGCCGCGTCTTTGGTGTGGGGTAAAAATTCTTGTCTATGATTTTGTTGAGGTTCTTGGTGATTATTTTCACGATTTCATGCAATTTATCATAATTGAATTCTTTATTTCCGTCTTCTTGCTCTACAACATAGCTAGGAAGACATATACTTGCCAAATTACATACAGCTGTTTCTTCATGGTTTGAATACTCCATTACCTCACAACATAGATTGCTTGACTTAATCACACCCAGATTTTTCTGGTTGGTTTTTCTGTTCACAGCATCTTTATAGAGTATATACGGCGTACCCCCTTCAATTTGACACTCAAGAATTTTAAACCACAAATCCTGTGCATTCACCTGCTTCACGTACATCTTCTCATCTTCGTATTTCTCATACAACTGTTTAAATTCGTCTCCATAACAATCAGATAATCCTTTGCATTTATCAGGACACATTAAACTCCACACATCGTTACTCTTAACACGTTCCATAAACAAATCGGATACCCAGAGTGCTAAAAACAGGTCACGACACCGTTCCTCTTCACTTCCATGGTTCTTTCTCAATTGTATGAATACCTCAATATCAGCATGCCACGGCTCCAGATACATGGCAAAGCTACCTAATCTCCGTGAGCCTTGATCAACGTATCGCGCTGTTCCATTGAAAACCCTCAGCATAGGGACTATACCGGTTGATTTACCGTTCGTACCACGGATATAACTACCCTTGGCTCTCACGTTATGTATATGCAGTCCAATGCCTCCAGCAAATTTGGATATTAACGCACAATCCTTTACGGTATTATATATGCCTGTCAAACTATCATCTTCCATTGCAAGAAGGTAACACGACGAAAGCTGTTGATGTCTTGTTCCAGCGTTGAATAATGTAGGTGTAGCGTGTGTAAAAAATTTGTTACTCATCAAATCATACGTTTGAAGCGCATCTTTGAAATCGTCGTCATGAATACCCAGGGCAACACGCATCCACATGTATTGAGGTCTCTCAACAATCTTACCATCAACTTTTGTTAGGTAAGATCTCTCCAACGTTTTAAAACCAAAATAGTCAATTTTATAGTCTCGTTTATGATCAATATACGTATTCAACTTCTCTTTGTTTTTCATGACCACATTATACAAGTTGTCATTTACAAGAGGGCTTGGGTTGCCCTCAATATCTTTGTTGTCGTACATAATTTGAATGGTCTCACTGAAAGACGGACTTGTGTTTTTATGATGATTAGATACAATAATTCGCGCAGCCAGTTCACCGTAATCGGGATTTTCAATCATCATACTACTACACAATTGAGCAGATAGTTCATCAAGTTCCGTTGTGTTCACGCCATCATATATCCGTCCACATACTTTCTGTGAAATATCAAATACATTCACATTCAACTCACTTGACAACTGCTGCAAACGACGTAACACTTTGTCAAAACTCACGTCTTCTTGTTCTCCAGTTCTTTTCACAACCTTCATAGTATACACGCATCTAAAATATTTATGTAGTTTGTATATTAGTTATTTTCGCATGTTTAAATTGTTAATCTTACTTATTAGGAATAGACAATGACAGACAGTGTTATTTGGTTCAAAGATTGCTCGTATAAGAACAAACATTTGGTCGGTGGAAAATGTAGTTCGCTTGGAGAACTTTGTCATTTAGCGAAACTAATTAGTTTTGATTTCGCAGACGGCTTTGCCATCACTACCACCTTATATGACGAGTTCATAAAAGATAATAATCTGGAAAGCGTGATTGCGAACACACTCTCTACAATAGACTACGCGGATCTGGAAGATTTGGACAATAAATCGAAAACGCTCCGCACGTATATTGAGGAGGGTCATTTTACAGAGGACCACGAGTGTTCTATTACAAAAAACTACAAAGATCTTTGTCAGCTATTCAGTCGCCCCGATATTGAGGTTGCGGTGCGATCAAGTGCTGTAGCAGAAGATCTCCCCAACGCATCATTCGCGGGGCAACAAGACACGTACCTCAATGTGAAGGGTACAGATGATCTACTGTTAGCAGTTAAGAGATGTTTCGCATCCTTGTTCAACGCACGCGCAGTTTCATATCGCAACTCACATAACATAGAACTTCATGATGTAAAAATCTCGGTGGCTATTCAAAAAATGGTAAGGTCCGACATAGCTTCGGCCGGCGTGGCATTTTCCATTGACCCCGAGACCGGATATGACAAGGCAATCGTTGTAAACACGTCGGTGGGGCTTGGGGAACTTGTTGTTTCTGGGGGCGTGAAACCAGATGAGATCATATTAGACAAGCGAATTCTTCGCCACATAGATGGTGATCCAATACTAAGTAAAAGGATGGGAGAAAAAAACACTAAAATTGTGTACAGCGATAACGGTGTAAAAGAGGTAGATACAACATATGATGAACGAACTACGTACTCTATATCAAATAATCAAGTGATTATGTTGGCGCGCCATGTTCTTCTATTGGAAGAGAGTTACTCCAAGATGTTCAACAAGAAGATCGGCGTTGATGTGGAATGGGCTATAGACGGAAACGATCATAAAATATACATTATCCAAACACGCCCAGAAACCATACATAGTAATAACGACAGTCTTCAAATTGTAAAGTATGTTCTAACCGGAAGCAGTGACGTGATAACCACCGGAGTAGCTGTTGGCGATAAAATTAGTTCAGGCAAGGTATGTGTTCTTGATTCTATCAAGGACTACAAGTTGTTTGGTGTGGGAGATGTATTGGTGACAGACATGACGACTCCTGACTGGGAGCCTATAATGAAGTTATCGTCGGGAATTATTACAAATAAGGGTGGCCGCACATGTCACGCGGCAATTGTAGCAAGAGAACTTGGATTGAATGCGGTAGTTGGTGCAGGAAACGCAACGGCAATGATTGAGAATGGAAAAAATGTGACAATATGCTGCGCAGAAGGAGAAACTGGTATAGTCTATGACGGCATTATCCCATTTAAAACCGACACCATAGATGTTGATAAGAACATGACGCTTCCTGTCAATATGATGTTAAACGTTGGTAATCCCGAAAACAGCTTTGCAAGTTCGCTTATTCCCAACAAGGGTGTTGGGCTCGCGAGAATGGAGTTCATCGTAAGCACCTATATTAAAATCCACCCTCTTGCCTTGTGCAATTATCCAAAGGTACGCGAGGATGTTAGAGAGGCTATTTTCAATGAACTTGGAAATGATCATCATAACGGACGCTGGTATTTTATTAAACGCTTGGCGCGCGGTATCGCAAAAATAGCCAGTGCTTTTTATCCCAACGACGTAGTTGTTCGTCTATCCGACTTCAAATCAAACGAATATCGCAATCTTGTCGGCGGAGAGTTATATGAACCAGTGGAGGAGAACCCCATGATTGGGTGGCGTGGGGCATCTCGTTACTATTCTACTGAGTACCAAGAAGGGTTTTCTCTCGAGTGTGAGGCGATCAAGTATGCCCGTGAGAACATGAAAATGACCAACATTATTGTCATGATTCCATTTTGCAGGACACCAAGTGAGTGTAAGCTTGTGTTGTCAAAGATGGAAGAATACGGACTTGTTCGTGGAGAGAACAAACTACAAGTGTATTTGATGTGCGAAATACCATCCAACGTAATTGAAGCAGATCACTTCAGCCCCATGGTTGATGGTGTGTCAATTGGAGGCAACGATTTATTACAGCTTACATTAGGAGTTGATAGAGACAGCGACAAAATAGCACATCTCTCCAGTGATGAAAATTTGAGCTACAGAAGAATGATTAGCCAAGCTATCAAGACCTATAAAGAAAACAACGTCAAGGTTGGATTTTGTGGTCAACAGCCATCAGATAGCGTAGAATTCTGTCACTTTTTAATAAAGGAAGGCATTGATTCTATATCTGTCACACCTGATTCTGCCGTAAAGACATTAAATAACATCAAACTTTAGGGAAATGTGTAAAACGCACTATTAGAAAAATATCGCGTTTTATAAAATTATCATAGTGTACAATCATGTCATTTGTTGTTGTGCGACATGGAGAATCTTTGTGGAACAAGGAGAACAAGTTCACTGGATGGAAGGATGTTGAATTAAGTGACAAGGGCAGAGAAGAGGCGAGAACAACAGGCGTCTTACTGAAAGAAACCAAATTTGACCGAATATTCTCAAGCCCTCTCAAGCGCACCACGGAGACGCTGGAGCTAATACTGGAAAAATCTACGCCCGCTCCTGTCGCTTCCAATCCACCCCCTCACAATATTGAATACAGCAAAGCACTCATAGAGAGAGATTACGGAAGTATATCCGGGAAGAACAAGGACGATCTTAGAACTCTGCACGGAGAAGAACAGATACAGAAATGGAGACGCGGGTACGAGGATACGCCGCCCGGCGGAGAGAGCTTGCAAAACGTGGTCTCTCGCGTAGGAACGTACTACGATGACAACATTGCACCGTCCATATCAAGTAAGACAAATACGCTAATTGTTTCACACGGAAACACTATACGCGCGCTGTTTGTCCATCTTGGAATCTATACTCCAAATAACGTGGAAACGCTTGAAATTCCAACCGGCACTCCTATTGTAGTGGATGTTGAAAAAAAAACGTTCCATCATATTAACAAGTATGAGGTATGTTCTTATCAAATTATAGACAGTAGAGGTAATCCAACCATTGAAACTAAATGTTACAATAAGATCACAAATAAGTGCGTTGGAAAGGGTTCATGTCCCAGTGGCGCATCATGCGGAAGCAGCGAAATGTTGGAACTGCGCGACAATGACAAATTACTGTACAAGGGAAAGTCCGTGTTTGAAGCAATAGACAATATTCACAAGAGCGCGCCATTGCTGCAATTAAACAACAAGACATGTTGTTCCCTTGAAACCATGGATGCTCAATTACAACAACTTGATACGAGTGAATTGAAGAGTAATATTGGCGGCAATGCTATCACAGCAATGAGTTTCTGTTTCGCCGATACTGCAGCCAGATTACACGACGAAGAACTATACGAATATTTGGCACGCACGTATAAGACAGAAGTGAGTCACGCGTCGCTTCCAATACCTCTTGTGAACATAATAAACGGAGGAAAACATAGTGTAACGGGTGAGCTAAAAATCCAGGAGTTTATGATCTTTGTGGATGAAAAACACGACACACTTGTACAGAACCGTATTATCTGTGAGACATATCATACATTAAAACAGATACTCGTGGAGAGATACGGCGAGGGCGCCAAATCTATAGGCGACGAGGGTGGATTTTGTCCTCCAATATATACTGGCGACGAAGCAATAAGTGTTATTGAGGAGGCTATCGAAAAGGCAGACTACATAGTAGGAGATGATGTATATATTGCTCTTGACTGCGCTGCAAGCGAGTTTTACGACGAGACAACCAAGAAATACGAGGTTGAGAAGGGTGTGAGTCTCTCTGGCACTGAGTTGGTTGACTATTATATTGCCCTCATAGATCGCCATCCGGCATTAAAAAGTATAGAGGATGCCTTTCACGAAACAGATTACACGTCATGGATAGAATTCAATAAAAAATGTGGCGACAGGGTAATGATAGTGGGCGATGATTTGTTCACGTCAAACCCCAAGCTTATCAAACAAGGGATTGCGGAAAAATGGGCAAATGCACTGTTACTCAAGGTGAACCAAATCGGCACAATCACCGAGTCAATTGAGGGAGCTAAACTAATGTTCAGCGAGGGAAACAATGTCATTGTATCGCATAGATCTGGGGAAACGACCCACTCGTTTCTGGTGGACATTGCTGTCGGTATCGGTGCAAAATACGTGAAGATTGGCAGCCCCTGTCGCGGTGAACGCGTGGTAAAGTTCAACCGTCTGGTTGAGATATATCACGAATTATCACGACTATAAGTTCTTACAATAAAAAATGAAACGTATTTACGGCGATTATCGTATGATAGTTACGTTAAAATGTCATCTATACAGTTTTCACAAACACACGTCACCAAAAGTAATGTATCGCACGAGGAATTCAAAATGCACAACTATATTTACCAGTTGAATATTGTAAACATGCCACGTATTGTAAGTTACGATGAAACAAACAAAGTTATGAAAATGCAAAGGATATATGGTAGTAATGTTGCGGACTTTTATGGAGAAAATATCTCTGGCATTCCTTCATCTGTTCTTACATCAATAAGTGATATTCTAACGAAGTTAACATCTAACAATATTGAATATCCAGACATAACTGGCTACAATTTCATGATAGATGAAGACAGCAACGAGGTATGGATTATTGATTTTGAACACGCGAAACACAACGATAATATTACAGACGAATTTATACTGGGTTCGTGTGAACAAATAAAAAAATGGAACCCTGACTTTGCGTAAAAGGTGAAAAGATGTAAAGGGTGTAAAGAGAACGCATTCATATACACTATTATATCATACAATCATCATGAGGGTGACAACTATGATCATGACATTGTATTTATCCTACATACCCAAACAAGCTTGTTCATTTTACATACCTCGCGCGACATTCACAACGACCAGCATGGGGGCTTCCCGAAAAAATGTAGCAAACGAGCCATACAATGGCCACCAGTACGAATTTTGCTCGGCAAAAAATAAAATTCAACAAACTTACATGGACACATTGAATAGTGCTCACACCAAGATTGTGTTTGCAGTGGGTCCAGCTGGGACGGGAAAAACAATGATCGCATGCAACCACGCAATCAAGGCGCTTAAAGCAGGAAAAATTAAAAAGATTGTCATTACCCGCCCAATAGTACCTGTTGAAGAAGAAGAATTAGGATTTTTGCCAGGCAATATCAACAAGAAAATGGATCCGTGGATGAGGCCGATATTTGATATATTTCTACAACTATATTCACAAAAAGAGGTTGATCGCATGATCTATGACAACGTCATTGAAATAGCACCTCTCGCGTTTATGCGGGGACGCACATTTAAAGATTGTATTATCATTGGCGACGAGATGCAAAACAGCAGCCCTTCTCAAATGTTGATGCTTCTTACCCGCATTGGACGAGGAAGTATAATGATCATAACAGGCGATGCAGGACAGAACGACATAAGCGAATCAAAGAAAAGCGGGTTGGTCGACATTATAGCAAAGATGAAACGCCACAAACAATTTATTGAAAACAAATACGGTTATACAGATCAGTCCATACAACTGATAGAGTTCTCCAATAAGGACATTGAACGTAGCAGAGCAGTAAAACATGTTCTTGAAATATACAATATTGATCGGTTTATAAACGATGAGACTTGTGTTGACCTAAACAAAAAAATGACCATGGATATCATGTTCCCACAAACGAAAAATAAGGGTTCATAAGAACAACCTTCCAAACGTACATCGTTTCTATATCGCCATGTGCCTATAGGTTACATTGCCCTGTGATTCCATTTATTATAGTTGTATTTATGTGACCATGTATCATATTTTTCACAATAATTAGAACAATAACTGTGACTCACGCCATCAATTTCACCCTCTACAGCCGTATTGCAGTTTATGTATTCACGACACATGTCATTGTCACATACATCCGTCATCCATTGAGCGGTCATTTCATTCATCACATCACCATAATTCTTGCGTTGATCAACTACATAGTCCCAAATATGACGATGTAGTTCTTCTGGTAACAAGGTGAATATACTGTGACGATATGAAATATCCATGTTCATCGCATTATTCGCACTCATCACTGTTTTCATTGGACAATACTCTACTTATTATAGCGTATTGTTCAAATAACATGTGACAATCATTTTTTTTTGCATCACATACATTGTTCATCAACTACTACCGTCTTGGTGGGCGCTTTACTTTCAATCATGAAGTATCGTTTGAATTTCTTCACCCCTTCAGGTGTATATCCATCGCTTTTACGTATGGGTTTCATGTTGTACTGATAAGTATGCAGTATTTGTCTAACAAGATTGAGTAGAGGCCATTTTTGGTTTTGTTTGGCAGATACCTGCAAACTTGTCATATAAGAAGAACTGAACACCGACTTCAACTCCTTGATTCGTGGAAAAAGATCGTCATACAGCATATCATTTAGCAGGGTATCGCGCAGTATCAATTGACCATCAAGGTGTTGAGTATCAATATGGAGTTTTTCCAAGAATTCTTTACTCACTTCATCCATTTCTATTACAGAATATATTAGATTATATTTTTTTTCGCACCTTAAGTTATTATGACCCCCCCGCCAGCACAACTTTATCCAGCAATAAAGGGGACATTTACAGTTACTTACATCTTTCTCGTAACTACAGGAATTGTAATTTTTATCGAAGCACTTCGCGCAGGTGCAACAGGATTTATTAGCCACGTGATGAACTTGGAGACAGCAATTAGCGTAGTTGCAAGTTATTTTTATGGTCTCTTCATCAAGGAATTCGACGATGCCGAAAGCAAAAATGAGCCAATAAACTGGGAGAAAATGACACTATATCGCTACATTGACTGGTCTATCACGACCCCCATCATGTTGCTTGTGTTGTGTATGTTTTTAGCAAACAACACTAATTCGGTGGTGAAACTGTCTACATATATTTACATTTTAGTTCTCAACTACATCATGTTGTTGTTCGGGTATTTAGGTGAAGCAGGGAACATCGACAAACAAATGGGGCTTGTTGGGGGCTTTGCTGCATTCGGTTTGCTCTACGGTATTATCTATACACAGTTTATCCGGTCTAAAAACGTTTTTGCCAACAACGTATTGTTTTACTTTTACTTTGTCGTCTGGTCGCTTTACGGCGTTATGTACCATTTTTCAGACGGATACAAGATTATCCTAACAAACATACTTGACCTTATCAGTAAATGTTTCGTTGGACTTGGATTATGGGCATACTATACAAAAATATTGGCTGTATGATCACGTTCCATGACCCACAAATATAGCAATCAGTAAAACATTATTACATACTAACTATACCGAATATCAGTTATTCGGTATTGTATCAATATTTACAGAAGATACACTACAATATATCTCACAAATTGTAGGACGGAATGTGATAACTTCCGTCTTCGTTCTTCACATACTTGGCAATAATCTTCGGGTTTTCCTTGTTCATAATGACATCTTCAGCTTGATATACATTATCCTGTCCATCAATATAATACGTAATCCCCATAATGTCCTGTGCCCACACCTCCAGACGATGTTCAACCACCTCATTATCATGGTGATCGTCACCAGGTGTCGTTGTGGCAACCATTCCATTGGGCGTCCCTTTAAGATGAGTTCCACAGTATTCACACCCAACCTTCTTTCTTCGGGAACACTGCTCATTGTTTGCACGTTTCGCAACACACCTGTCAAACAACGGCACCACATTTTTTACCCTTTTCCGCTTGACAAAGTCATCTTGTGTGAGTTCTAACAATTGATAATCGTAGATATAGGTGACAATCGCATCTCTCTCTGTTTCAGGAATATCCATATTCATTATCTTGTGTTTCATATCATTCTTGAACACCGAAAAGTGCCCAGAAATCTTGTTCTTTAATCGTTTCTCCATAGTTATTTAGGTACACGCAATATATCGTTTCTATCACAATCATTTTTTTACAATATTGATAACATCAACCAAGACAATTGGGTTGACTCTTGATATTTAGTTATATATTATACATATGCAGCAGAATCAGGTCAATCAAGACACATGGTCGCCGCCATTTAGCATAAAAATAATGGAGAACTTTCTGGAAGATAAGTACCACACATTCATGCAAAATATGATCAAGACATGTAAATTTGTTGAGGCAACTCAAGGCGTTGGTTGTAAAAACGTCGTCCAAACACAACATAAGATACGTATGGATTATACATTATCTAACCACGAATGCAGATATATAGACGAACCACTTATTGAAAAGGCCGATTGCGATTGCAACCTGAGAGAAAGGTGGAGATTACTTTACTACGATGGAAATAACAAATCATTTCGTGACCCACACAGAGACTGGACTCGTCACGCATGCCACAGACGAATGAGCATAATCATCGGTCTATCAGATCCAGCCGACTACGAGGGCGGCGAATTTGTGTTTGCCGAAAAAAACATACAATACAAAATAGAAAAGGGGGCTGCTGTGATTTTTGACTCACGCATGCTTCACGAAGTATTGCCGGTTACAAAGGGGAAACGGTTCGTGTTACAAGCATTTTTGTTCAACGATAGTGGCTATAAATTAAGAAAGACGCAAAATGATATCCACCAATTTTCGCTAATGCGATACGACCCGTCCTTGGGCAACGTGATCAACATAAATAACACCCAAGAAAGGCTGAGTGTTTCTGTAGGCAAAAACGCAGCACACAGTAGAATTAAATCTACAGAGGATAGTTTTATAGGCGACTTTACAGATATAAACGATGTCGTGTGTTACGTGAATTCTCACCCAGAAATATACTGTTTCACATGGCACGAGATGTCACACAAAAACAAGAAATGGGCGGGTAAAGCATATGGATGGTCACGCGATATCACCAAGGACAAGGGGCGTCTCTATTCATCGTCATGGCCGAGTGAACAAAATGTAATCAGTGGAAATCTTCGCGAATCACTCCAAGAGATACCCCCGAAAAACACGTCAGATTATTACTTGATGAACATAAGCACCAATGGCGGCCCTGGGAATCAGGTTGTTGGAATAAAGGAATCTTTGATAATGGCAAGCATGCTACACCGCCAATTCGTAGCCCCTCCGATTGTCCAACATTATGTGCTGAATCGCAAATATGGAAGATATAACAGCTATAAGCATTGGAACTTCAGTGAGATATACGATTACAAAGCATATACAGTGAAGGATCTAAAAGACTGTAAAAATATGCTCGATGCTGAAGACAAACAATATTGTGTCATCAGGAAAGATCTGGAGTCACAACTACGCATGGAAAATATCGTCGACGTCTCACATTTGCATAAGGAATTACTGCATATACGCAATTTTAGAAATGAAAACGACTACACAGAACTTGCTCATAAGAATGAAAAAGCACTTGTCATTCACAATCTATACAATAATACGGCAATTTCCGAGTGCTTTTGGAATGGCTGCGACACATGCGACATAAACCGAGAGTTTGAGCAAATATACAGCAACATATGCGCCAATTTTGATTTCTCGTCCAAAATAAAGGATTTCGGTGATGCGTTTATAAAGAACATCTTCGGCAAAAACAAATTTCTATGTCTTCATATAAGGTATCCAGATCAGGCCTCCGGGTCATGCGACATTAAGAAAATCAACAAATTATACAACGAAGGAGATATTAAACAGGCGGTGGAACTCCTATGCATACAGCATAATATTGACATGTGCAACGTTTTCATAGCAACATGCAACCAGCCACTGATAAAGTCATCTGCATTACACGAATGTGTGCTGTTAGACAGTAATCCCATATACAATGAACTTGAGTCGTTCATTGAACAGTACATAGCAACACAATCAACGTGTTTCGTGTATACTGGAGGCATTCACGCTAAGCCGGACCACACACATTTACGAAGCACGTGGTCATCTTTCGTATTAGATTACCGGAATCATCGTATGAATATTCCCACAAACAAGAATGTGTATTTAACAAACTATTTCCAAGAGAATAAGGTTCAGTAACAATATATGTGTTATGTGACACGATATATTGTCCAATAAAAATAAGCGGTATGCTACTACACCTCCGGAATGCGTGTCGGCATAAATAAATAGGCAAGTACCAGGAAAATGTAAAAATAAATGTAAAGGGTGTACTCATCCATATCAACGTGATAGAAACCTGCAAGCATTTTGATTATCTGATAAAGAAAAATTAACAATATGATTCCACCCCATGTTTTTACCGAAAAAAGATTATTTTGTATGTCACTCATATAGTTTCATGAGAAATAAAATACCCATTTTGTTCTCAACATTTCCTATGGTCAATGTATTGCTGGCGATGATAGTTTTGTACAGCCCACACGGGTCCATCCCTATAGTATTCACCGTTATCCAACATAACATTACCTAAATATGCAGTATCATACCATTCCATCCACTTACCATCATGATCGGTAATACGCATCGTCATATGTTCGGCGGGTGCGCTATCCTTTCTTGTAAGGAGATACTTTTTGTACTCGGATGTATCAGGTTCGTCGTCCGGACGATTCAGTATCACCTTTGTTTTTCCAGCAAACACAACAAATCTGCAAATAACAGATTGTTCTCCCTGTTCTTCTTCAACAAAATCGGGGTTAATATAACACATCCTCCTGTGGATGCTATCATCTTGAGCATTATCAAACGATGTAAAATAATAAGCAGCCCCAAGAGGTGCTGATTCGTCTGCGCGTCCCGTACCAAGATCTTCCACATACCTCACATATTTTTCAAGCGTTCGCGTGTATCCTACGATAGGAGTCTCATATACACCATGGTCGTACGAGTGAACAAACGAAAATTCGTTGTTCTCGGTAAAAAAGTCACGCACACCACTCTCTATCATCATTTCGTACACGTAACCTTTATTCACCACTTCATCCATAACAACATAAACAACATCCGGATCGGTCGTTTTGACCAATTGGACAGCATCATCACCAACGTCTACATGGAAAAACACGTAATACGCGCCATTGTAGTATTTATATCCTTTACATCGCGCGTTCCCCGATATACCTATGTAATCAAGATAGTTCATGGTACAGCATTTCATGGTTTGTGATTCTTCGTCTCGTGTCATCCCAATCTCCAGAAATGGAACATCTCCAGTGCAATTAATTCTATATTGTATGAAGTAAAACTTTGACTCAAGAGACGTGTTGTTCATTTCATTGATGTCATTGGACAAATGATCCACACATCGGTAAAGTGCTGATTTGTCCGCGATTTTTTGGTAATAATCAGCTTGATTGCAGATATCAGTATGGACCCGGTAATCGTCGTCTCTTACATCGTCATCCACATGTTCGTCGCCGCTCATGAATGAGCTATCTGTTGTCATTTTATACTGTTTGCGATATACTACTTATCTATCTTTCGCTTAATAGTTTCCTTCACCTGTTCTTCACGATTGTCAAGTATAAATTTACTAACGTCATTTGCCACATCAGGCTGGTTTTCATAATATTTCAACAACGTATGTATCAACGTCTTTCCGGTAATAGGCTTCTTTACAACATTCTTCTTGTAGTTGATAGACCCCCCTTTTATATCAAAGCAGTCTATTTCGTTGCTCTTCATTACCTCAACTAATTGAGCAGATAGCTGTTTCTTCTTATCGTTCAACTTCTTGATTTGCCCTTTCAAATCTGCAATTTCGTTATCAGTGTTGACCCAATCCTTAATTCCGCCCATGAGTTGCTCTTTTGTCTCCATATGTATATAGTACAGACATTGATATATTTATACCGTTGATATTATCACATTTTCATGGCGGTGTATGAATCAGGCAACATCCACTGATTTTCGCTTTGTATCCACACGGCATTCCTGCTCTTTTTCCAGACTTTATAACAGCTTGGCAAAATTGTGGAGACGGAACAGTTGATATAGACATAACAACATTTTCTCCATGATTCCCAGACACTCCGTGCGTTTTGCTAGCCGTGGTCATTTTAGTTCTTGGTGATCGTCTTATCCTTCTAGGCCGTGTTTTATAAGTCATGTGATAGTACTCTTTAAAATGCGGATAACAGTACGTAATACCGGCAGTTTTGTCACACACCGTGTTTACTTGACCACAAATCTCGTCGGGGTTACATTTCCACTCACACTTCTTTTCCGGAAAATATTCAAAATCGCGATCCGGTCCAAACACCTTCACGGTATCAATCCAATTGACACCATGCACCTTGCCATGATTCGCCGACGACATACAAGGTAACAGTGTGGTTTGACGAACTCTACAATACGGACATTGGATTTCGTAACAATCTATTTTGCGCATATCAATGTGATTGTTTTTCCGTATCTGTTTAGCATCGTTAAATATGGCGTCATAATTATACGAATGCCCACATATCAAAGATACGCGGGATTCGTCCAGTGGCATATTCGTAATCATGCACAGTTCAACCTCTTTAGCACTATCTGTATCAGGTATATTAATGTTGTCGTATAATTCTTTATAAAAATCTATACCTTCTTCAACATCATACACACTCATTATCCTTGGTTATACGGAGTACATTAAATTAAAAAAACTCTTTATATTACTATAATATCTCTATAATGCCACCTAAACATGTTTGGGGACCACCCACGTGGACATTTCTACACACATTAGTTGAAAAGGTACATGACAATGAGTTTCCTCGTCTCCAAAAAGATTTGTATCATTTCGTTTGGAAAATATGCACCACACTACCATGCCCTGATTGTTCACAACACGCGTCAAGATTTATGACAAAAACACCTCGTGAGGCATGGATGACTAAACAAGACATGCGCAGCTCGCTCTTCATTTTGCACAACATAGTAAACAAGAGAAACCAAAAAACTATACAAAAGTTAAATATCCTTGAAACGTATAATAAGAAAAATATTATACATTGCTACAACGATTTTATACGCGTTTTTCACACCAAGGGAAATTTGAATTTACTCACAGACACGTTTCAAAGAGACATGTTAGTGTCCAAATTGAAAAAATGGATGTCTGCGAACATAAAGGCGTTTATGTAGTCGTGGATGACACAAGCTCTCCATTTTTGAAGACCTGGCATTTAAACGTTTGTTTTTTGGGGACGCTGCAAATGGTGCCGTTTGCAGTTGAATCCGCAAAAAACAAAAACCTGTCTGAACCACCAACATACATTGCCGCGACGATAGCACCACTCAACAGTGCTCCCCCGAAGACGTCCCCTAGTATAGTTGTAAGTTGATCAGATATTGACAAGCATCCTTGCATAATTTTAACACCTAAATCAAAGAACACGTACATCACCAGGAACACAATTAGGTACCAATTTACCACACCTATTTGAAACATGGGAAGGAATAAATACATCATGGTGAAGGTAAACACAAATGTTGACAGGGTAATATTACCATAGTTTGTATATCTAACAGCCTGACAAGAATCCTTATTACGCTGAACACCAATCGCCTGTAAAAATATACCTCTAAACACGATAGATGCGATCAAAAACCCTATATACACGAACCCCTTTACGTTTTGAAAAAATAGGGAATATGACACTAAAAATGCCGCCAATATGATGGGCGAGAATACACTCAAAAAGGTTACTAGGTTGAAGGGCTGTGAAATTATAAATGGAGTATTTGACCCAAAAGTGTTCGGTTTTGGTGTACTACCAGTCATTGTTGCTGCATTAATCATAGTCTATACATTGTATTTATATTTTATCTTTCAACTCGTTGTCAAAAATCACATCAAACACTTGAGATATATGTTTCACAGCCAGAAACGTGAGGTCGTCTAACCTACCACTGTCCTTGTATTTCTCTTGAAATTCGTTAAAATCATACTCATTCTCTTCAGGGTAAATAAAATAGTTCGCGCCCGTTTTCAACGACCCAAGTATTTTATTACCAAGACCACCAATAGCCATAACCTCACCATGCATAGATATTTCTCCCGTCACCGCGATATTCTGTTTAATAGGTAACTCGTTAAGCAAACTATATATAGCGGTACATATAGCTATCCCAGCAGAAGGCCCTTCTTTTTGAACATCCAAATCACCCGCATGTATGTTAATTGCACTACAGTTATCCTTTTCGTATTTCTCTCGTATTTCACGTTTCTTCTCGTCGCCGGTATAGTTCCAAGCTAGCGTGAGCCCCAAGTGCATGCTCTCCTTCATAACCTCTTGTTGAAGACCAGTAAGTTTTAACGATAAGAACTGATTGCTTGGATAGAACGTACAAGAAATGGGTAGAACGCCCCCAGTACCCAATGTTGTTGCATACATACCGTTTACGCTACCAATAATAGAGGTATCGCTTATCTGTCTATGAACAACCTTCTGTCTTCCTTTCATAAACCCATGCACGTTCTCTTTGGTAACACATAATTTGTCTATAATATCAATATCCCCAGTAAGCACTTGAAGGTTTATTTCGCCAACAATATCAAAGAAAAGTTCTTTGAGTTTCCTGACTCCTGCTTCAAACGTATGCTCTTCAATCAAATATTTGATTGTCTCTGTGTCTATGTCTATCACATCCATCAACCCCACCCTTTTGTAAATATCGGGCAACATGTATTTGTTGGAAATAACAATCTTTTCATCCACACTCAGAGCGTCAAACCGAACCCGATGTATTCTATCCAACAATATTCTATCTATCAACGCAGCATCATTGTACGAAAGTACAAACAGTGCCTTGGAGAGATCTATGTCAACACCTGAAAAATATTTGTCCTGGAAACAGTCATTTTGTGTAGGATCAAGCATATGCGTCATAATACCTATCAACTCTCTACCATGCTCCGTTTTACTTACTTTGTCTATCTCGTCAATAAATATAATTGGGTTCATGCATTTTTTGTCAATCAATATTTGAACTATACTCCCCCAAGACGACCCCACATAGGTATAATTGTGCCCGACAAGAGTGGAGCCCTGGCAATCTCCACCCATCTGTATCATTGCGAACGGTCTTGGATTACCATCGCAGTCCTTTAAACACTTTGCGAGTCCATATTTAGCCAAGCTCGTCTTACCAGATCCAGGAGGACCTTCAAATCCAAAACAATACCCTTTTTGTTCTCCGTTAATCCACTGCCCAATAATTTTGTTTATCTGTTTCTTTGCATTTTCATGCCCATAGACAGACGCATCCAATGTTGTCTTCACATCAGACAGGTATGTCTTGATTACTTCCAGATTTTTACTAATAGATTGATAGGGTCCAAACTTAAACCCTGTATGTTTCACGACAAACGCTTTTACCTCATCCGATAAATCGTTTTTAGTCTTACCAACATATCCAATCTTTTCACCACACAACATCTTGTGCTTTTTTGTATATGCGTTAATGCCTTTGGCAACCTCAACAAGTTGAGGCCTGGTCATAGTGTGTATGTTTGATATATACGACCGTATGCATGATAACATGTCCACTATGGTGATCTTGTCAATATTCGTAAAATGTCCGAACCCGGTGTCATTACATACACACACAAAGTCCCGCTTGGTGTCGCGCATAATTTTCAGGATTTGCTCTGTCTTAAATACGCCAAACGGTATCTTCACAAGACCGTCAAGATACTGGCGCGCTTTCCCTCCATTGTCGTCGGTTTTATTTTTCAATTCTTTTAATTTCATCATAGCCTTCTCTTTGACAACATCCGTTGTTTTCATCAAACATATTTGCTGTTCAAGAGGTATTTTTTGAATATCTATTTTCGTCAAACTCGTGGTATATTGTGCAGTTAGCTTCATAGCGTCCTTAAAAAGTTGCTTTATGTTCCACGGAAAACTATCAAACAATATGGTCTGTTCCTGGGTATCTATGGTATTGTCTGTTTCATTTGTAAGCATATCATACAATAAGTACGCAAGGTATTGATTTTCACATATTTCATTATGAACAAGCAGGACAACAAGTATAAGTCTCTTTGAATACATGTCTTCTTCAATAAACCGCTTTACTATGGTATTCAAATCTTTCTCACGAATGCTTTTTACCTCGTTATTGTAACCGATGTATTTAGAATAGATCTCTTTATCGTCACATAACAGGTAGTCTTTTAGTACCAATGAATCCGCGAATACGCGAAATGCCGGCATATGAAACTCTTCATTGCAAGGAATACCAGATATAACCCGTTTTTTCTTTTCGGTAATGTAATCGTTCGTTACAAACTCAAGAACGATATCGTCAACTACCCCGATGACCTGAACAACCTTTTTATTGCTTTCGTCATAAATACTGACATTCATTCCATATACCTTTGTGTGAAACCCCGCGGACGGACTAATGATATCTTCACAGAATACCGACGAGGGTATGTACTTGTTTCCCACTACAGAATAACCTATGGGGTGAAAATACTTTTTAAGAAGACAGAACACAGGATTGGCGTTGTTCTCTACGACGCTGTTTGTTCCAATGCATACAACCAGGAGATCTTCAAGCGATTCTGTACCATAGCTCTTAATAGCCATAGATAAATCGTTGTTTATTTCTTGCATTCGTTTCATAACAGCATCGTCATGCATACTATCCATCTGTTCGAGTAGCTTATCTATATTTGCATAGATCACCTTCATCATTTTAACACAGCGAATCACGTCACTCACCACCAATATATCCAAAAACTTGTTTTTTTGCACGTGACTTATAGTTTTCTGTATCACTTCCTGGAAAAAGCTGCATTTATTCCGCACCAATGCTGTCAGTTGACTCTTCTTGTTCTTTTTAGGCTTTTGTTTAGTATCTAATTTCGCCATTATACTATGTATAGATTTTAAGAATACAACTTGTCTAAAGTACACAACTTCATGTATCTAAAGGGTATAAATAATCATTTGAATACAAATCAATGGGTATTCCAAGCTATTTTTCAAATATAATCAAGAATTATCCACAGATTATCAAAAAAATCCAGGAATATAACTTGTCGTTTGATCATTTTTTCCTTGACGCCAACAGTATTATCTATGACTGTGCGAGACAATGTCACGCGCCTGACAATACCACCACACTCGACGACCTCCATGAATTGATCATTCACAGATTTATACAGAAAATAGAGGAATATATTGCTATAGTGCGCCCAAAATCCACCGTCATGATCTCTATCGATGGAACACCACCTGTTGCAAAGTTAGAACAACAACGCCAACGACGATACAAGTCCTATGCTACTTCGTCATTTCTCCAGTCAGCTATACGTTGTCAAGACGAGGCAGAAAAGGAGACGCCTGATAAAATACACTTCAACACAATTGAAATCACGACAGGTACCTCTTTCATGAGAAAAATCAATCGCGCACTGGACACACACTTTGCGGATCCATCAGCGTACAATGTGGATAATGTGATAGTGAGTCATGCAGACGTATATGGTGAAGGAGAAAGCAAGATATTTGAGTTTATACGGCAGAGCGGCACTGTCAAAGAGAACGATACATGTCTCGTATATGGTCTTGATGCAGATTTAATCATGTTAGGATTAAATAACCTTACTCACTGCAAGAACATTTATTTGTTTCGCGAAACACCGGAATTCATCAAATCAATTGATAGTTCGCTGGAACCTAATGCGAATTATGCACTTGATATCCCGCTTCTGTCAAAAAGCATCAATTTTTATATGAATAACGGTAAGGTCAGTACAATAGACAGAACACAAGACTATATTTTCTTGTGCTTCCTTCTAGGAAACGATTTTCTTCCTCATTTCCCAGCGGTGAATATACGCACAGACGGAATAGACAAGTTAATGAACGCATACAGTCGTCACTTTGCAAATACAAAAAACGTGATTATTGTTAACAATACCATCTCTTGGAAACAGTTTCGTAAAATCGTAGCAGAGCTTGCTTCCAATGAAAACGCCTACATCGTAAAAGAAATACAAAAAAGGAACAGATATAAGAATCGCGAATATCCTCTCAAAACACATGACGACATAGAAAGGCGTTTCAACGAGCTACCCACCCAACACAGGGCACAGGAGCTTCTTATCCATCCCATGAAGGAACCCTGTTGGCGCGATAATTACTACAGCCTATTGTTCAATATAGACAAGATGGACGCAAGGCGCCGCGAACAGATCTCTACAAATTATCTTGAGGGGCTTGAATGGACATTCAAGTATTATACCAACGAGTGCCCTGATTGGAGATGGTGTTACAAGTACCATTATCCCCCACTGTTATCAGACCTGATAGCGCACATACCCTATTTTGATACAACGTTCGTCCAAAATAAACGCGCATCGCCTGTGTCACAAACAGAACAGTTATGTTATGTATTACCTAAAAATCAGTTATCGCTACTACCGCAACAGTTTGTTGAGAAATTAATAGATGAGCATTGTGAATGGTACACAGAAAATGCACCATTTCAGTGGGCGTTTTGTAAATATTTTTGGGAATCCCACGCGGAGCTCCCAAACATACAATTAAATGAACTCGCCTACTTTGTGAGTAAGCACAAATCTCTTCTCAAGGTCGGTTAGGGTGATCTATTGGTATTGGTTTGGTCAGTAAAATACTGCATCGTTTTGCTAACACCCTCTTTTAACGTAATACATGGTTCCCATCCTAGACGTTTCTTCGCTTTTGAAATGTCTGGTTTTCTCTGCTTTGGATCGTTCTCTGTTGCAGCACTGTATTCAACATTGACGGTCCGGTGTATAACCTCCTGAAACTCGCCGACCAAATCATTCAACGTAAATTCGTTGTATGGGTTGCCAAGATTAATAGGCCCGCATTCACCGCTATCCATCATAGCCACGAGCCCCTTCACCAGATCGTCTATATAACAAAAGCTACGCCCTTGTGTTCCATCGCCATATATCTGCAACGGCTTGTTCTCCAGTATCATTTTGATAAAGTTAGTGATGACACGACCGTCATCAATATCCATATACGGTCCATATGTATTGAACAACCGTACAATTTTCAGGTCAAGATGATAGTTTTTCCGGTACTCATAAATAAGCGTCTCTGCAACACGCTTGCCCTCGTCATAGCAACTTCTCTCTCCTACAGTATTCACATTCCCAAAATATTCCTCCGGCTGTGGATGTACCATAGGGTCACCATAGACCTCAGACGTTGACGTGAACAGAACCTTTGCGTTTGTGCGTCTTGCAAGTTCAAGTACATTCCGGGTTCCTATAAAGCTTGTATTCAACGTCTCGATAGGATATTTTTTATACACAGGGGGACTTGCAATGCACGCAAAATGGTATATCATGTGTATGTTTTCGGGAATACGGTTTCCTACAAATTCCAGCATATTATCCACTACATCATGACATATAAACGAGAACTTCTCGTTGTTAGCAAAGTCTTTGATATTTCTCTCGCTACCCGTAATAAGGTTGTCTATGCATACCACATTATCTCCTTGTTCAAGATGGTGATTACATATATGTCTTCCTATGAAACCAGCTCCACCAGTTATCACAACGGTCCGTTGCATCTCTATTATGTACACATCTAATTAATCGTTACATCATACGAATATGTGTTCTTTAAGTATCAAACTATATAATATAGAAATATGTCCATTCTCGATGTCGATAGAAATACACATTTGTTTCCCAAAAGTTTTTCTGAGGATTCGAAAGTGGACATTTTTTTTGTCCATTTCTGAGTTCACGGAAAAACTTTTGGGCGAAAATAAGCGTTTTTTCGATGAGACCATAATGAATTTTTATCGTCTCATGACAATTTACGTTTTTTCAATTTGTGACGATAACTTTTTTTGTGTAAAATCTCATTTCTCGTCCAATATTTAGGCATTTTTTCTGTCATCATATAAATGATGACAAATGATGACAGAAAAATGCCGAAAAAATGCCAAGATTATTTTTGTAAAAAATGCAACTTTGTATGCAGCAAGAAAAGTAACTACGATAAACACATGCTCACACGGAAACACAAAATGATGACAAATGATGACAAAAAAATGCCGAAAAATACCGAAGAGCATTACTCGTGTGAATGTGGACGCGTGTACAAGCATAGACAGGGCCTCTCCGTGCATAAAAGGAAGTGTTCTTACGTGAATGAGATCATTAATGACGAAGATGACACCCTACAGCCTGTGTTTGTTGAAAAAGATGACACACTTATGTTATTGGTAAAGCAAAATAATGACTTTAAAGATCTCATTATATCTCAAAACCAGCAGATTGTTGAATTGTCCAAGAAGAATCAAATTACTCATAATAATACCATAACCAATAACAATAGTCATAACAAAACGTTCAATATGCAGTTCTTTTTGAACGAAACGTGTAAGGACGCTATGAACATCACGGATTTTGTGAATTCTCTCAAGGTGAGCCTACAGGATCTGGAGAGGGTTGGCGAACTGGGATATGCCGAGGGTCTTTCGCGTGTTCTGGTGAAGGGACTCAGCGATCTTGATATAACCAAACGCCCGATTCACTGTAGCGACGCTAAACGCGAAATATTACACATCAAAGACCAGGATAGATGGGAAAAAGATAATCCAAACCAGGATAAATTGAAGAGCGCCATACGTAATTTGACAAACAAGAACATCATGCTGTTGGATGATTGGCGAAAACAAAATCCAGGTTGCATGGACTATGATCACCGCAAGAACATTCTGTATTTACGTATGCAGAGCGAGTCAATGGGACCAGTTGACGAGGTGAATGAGAAGCGCGATTTTGGAAAAATCATACGCGCCGTGGCAAAGAGTACAATCATCAAAAAGGACGATCTTTAGTAGAATACGTAGAGTGGTAGGTTTGTAGAAGACGTTTATTTTCTCCGGAATCATCATGCAGAAGAAGATAATTAGTCATCTTGGATCAAAAGAGGACTTTATGGGTCTTCTGGAGATGAATCCCGGGCTAATCATTATTAAGTTAGGTGCAACGTGGTGCGGTCCTTGCAAGAGAATTGCGCCAAAGGTAGATGAGTTTTTTGCTACCTCGCCCGACAATGTGATATGTGCAGATTTAGACGTGGATGAATGTGTGGACATTTACTCGGTATTGAAACGACGACGCATTGTGAACGGTATCCCGGTGATATTATGTTATAAACGAGGCACGAGGGATGTCGTGCCTGACGATAGTGTGACGGGAGGAGACCCCGCGGCTTTATCTGCTTTTTTCGCGAGATGCGCAACGTATTTGAAATAGGTACAATATAAGTATATGTAGTGTGCACAGTAATGTATACACTACATATGAGCGGACCCGATGTGGATCTTGACATAAACAACTATGATTTGAATGACATATTGAAATTATTTCACCTCACACCCAATTTCAATGCGGCCGACATGAAACAGGCGAAACAGAAGGTGTTGCGACTACATCCCGATAAGTCAAGACTGGACTCTAAATATTTTTTGTTTTATTCCAGGGCATACAAGATGCTGTACTCCATGCACGAATTTAATAATCGTGCCTCTGCAAAAAGCAGCAATACCAATACAGCTCAGTACTTTCCGGACGACACAAATGAAGACGAGCGTTCACAGGCACTCAATGTGTTTTTCAGCAACAATAAGGACTTGAAGGGGGACGCGAGCCAGTTTAATACATGGTTTAACCAGGAGTTTGAAAAGCAAAAAGTGCGAAACGACGAGACAGATGAAGGATATGGTGAATGGCTCACGTCAAACGAAGGTGTCCACGAGGAAACGAGTGCAACTTCACTTTCGGCTATGAGTGAACAATTCGCAAGGAAGAAGAGGGAAGCAAGAGAGCTTGTGGTTCATCGCGGAGTGGATGAGAATATCCTTACTGGTAATAGTGCAGGCGGAACGTCGCTGGCCGGTGACAGCATAGACAACTACAGCTCTGGATTATTTAGCGATTTACCCTACCAGGACTTGAAGCAGGCACACGAAGAAAGCGTGATACCGGTAACAGACGACGATTATGCAGAGATACCCAAGTTCAGGAATGTCAACGAATACTCCACATTTCGTAACAACCAAAACACGGTTCCGTTGTCGGAGCAGCAGGCACTGCGATATTTACAGGAAAGAGAGAAACAAGAGGAGACAATGTCTTCGCAGCGCGCGTATAAGCTTGCAAAACAGACGGAGGATGTACGCGACAAGTCAAAAGATTTCTGGTCGTCAATGCTGAAATTGAAAAACGGGAAGACGAATTAGTTGCGGTGAAGGGAAAGAGAAACATTGGGAAATAATAATGTAAATATATACTATATGCAAAAATTTTTTAATTTGTTACTTCTGTTATCAGGTGTGATAGTCTTGATGTTTTTATATCAGCGCATGCAGGAAAAGCATTCTCGCGAAGTAGAGATGGAAGACTACCGGTCTATCCGCGAGATACTGCAAGAACAGCGCGAGGATTTAGCTAAAACCAAGAAGCCCATTATGTGGATCCACGTTCCGTACGAGTACAATTCGCGGTACTGGGCAAGTTTCGGATCACGGGGGACCTTTGACTTGAATCAGCCATACCTCTATTTGACAATCCATAGCATCATCAACAAATGCTCCAATTCATTCCGCATTTGCATTATAGACGACGCGACCTTTGAGAAGTTGATTCCGGACTGGAGTATCAATATGAACAGTATTAGCGACCCTATAAGCGGAAAAATCCGGACAATGGGAATGTTGTCACTCATTCAGCTATACGGAGGCATGATCACACCCATATCGTTCCTGTGTTTGCGTGATTTGTTTCCTCTTTATACGCAAGGAACGCAAGGAAGCAGGATGTTTGTATGCGAAAAAACTGATCGTAACGCCACGTCTGTGAACCACGACTTCTACCCCAGTTTGAATTTCATGGGTGCTCCCAAGAACAACAAACAGGTTGGTGAGCTTCTGGAATTTGTGCGAAGAAAGATATCAAGCGATTTCACTGCGGAGTCGGAGTTTTTGGGCGTGTTTGACAAGTGGGTGGCTACCAGGATTGGTGGCGGAGAGGTGAATATGATATCGGGGAAGGAGATTGGGATAATGGATGATGACGGAACCCCCATATTGATTGAAGATTTGATGTCAAGCACCCCCCTTAAGGTGACAAGCCATTTATATGGGCTATGGATACCCAACAATGAGATCTTGTCTCGTCGCAAATACGAGTGGTTTTCAAGGATGTCTATAGAGCAAGTGTTGGACGCCAACATTATACTGAGCAAGTATATTGTCATGGCAAATATAGTTGATCAGAATGGTGGAATCGTGACGCAATTGAAGCCAGACCCTGCGTGGGTAAGTTTCTGGAGTGTTCCTAGCCAGGCACCCGTGTGGGGACTGAAACCCAACTATCTTGGCAATAATTTACTGAAATTACAGGAGCCCGCTTACGCTGGCAATTAGATACAGTAATAGTATAGTATAGTATACTATTACTACCTCTAATTCGTTGTGAGACGACAACGAATTAGATTGTATGGTTAACACAATCAACCGAATAGATTATTTCATATGACGATTTGTCGTATCGCATCACAGAGGTGTATGTGATGTTATTGTATTTGCATATTTGTCGTATGATGGTGCACAATGAGGAATATGTTATTTTTCTGTCCAAATAGGTCTGTTTGGAGGAGAAGTAATATGGTCTGATGGATTCTATAAAAGGACGAATTGTGTTATTTAATATACCTCGTTTAAAGGTTGCGTTATTGAATATAAAGCATCCATCGTTCACCTGACAAATTTCCTGTAGGAACGTTGTTAGATGCGACACGGGAATATCCCTTTTGAATAATTGAGAATGCATGGTCTACACTAGTGAAATATTTTATTCGGTGTTTATGTCTTGATTGTTTGGCTCCTCGCCGACGATTTTGGACTCCTCCTCTTCTTTTTTTCTGATTGCCTCTTCCCTTTTCCTGGCTTGTTCTAACTGTATTCTTTCTCTCTCCCTTTCTTGTTGCTCGTCCTCTTGTCTTATGCGTTTCTCCTCTTCTTCCTGGAGCATCGCCTCCACGGCCGACAATTGCGCGAGCGTGCTATCGCCATGTTGTTGTTTCCATTTGTTGGCCTCTTCGAGCATCCACTGTTGTTCCTCCTCGCGCTTGATACGCTCCCTCTCCCTCTCCCTCTCCCTCTCCCTCTCCTGCTCCTCTGCCTCGCGCCTGGCCTTTTCGTATTCCTCTGCCTCGCGCCTGGCCTTTTCTTGCTCCTCTGCCTCGCGCCTGGCCTTTTC
>ERZ807291.2104-NODE-2104-length-30841-cov-8.869226_pt1 | contig 30841 bp, 29 predicted proteins | sample MGYA00521257_ERZ807291 | MGnify/ENA primary metagenome ERZ807291 (study PRJEB31413, sample SAMN03169783) | marine metagenome | biome: Marine; feature: Water; material: Subsurface seawater | place: North Sea | collected 2011-04-28 | depth 1 m m ...
AGGCTTGCTGAGGTAATACCGCATCAGGGCGACAGCCTCATCGCTGTCCCATTCGGCATGACCCGTGAGGCGGCCCAGTTCCCTGCCGTCCCGCCCGATCAGGATTGTGGTCGGCAGGCCGCGGACCTTTGCGCCGAACATCATTTTCGAGCCGACATCGTGGAATAACGGCAGCGCCGTCAGGCCCAGCTCCTGGCGGAATGGCGTGATTTTTTCCCATCCCTTGCGGTCTTCCGACAGTGCAATAACGGTGAAATCCCTGCTGCCGAGCTTCTGGTGCAGGCGCTCGAGCGAGGGCATTTCGCGCACGCAGGGGCCGCACCATGTCGCCCAGAAATTCATCAGCACAATCTGCCCGCCGAAGTCCTTCAGGGCGCGCATCTTGCCGCCCTGCTCCGTGAAGCCGGCGGCAGGGAGGGGAGCGGGGCTTGCGGCGGGGATGAATTTTTCCATCCACCCGGTGCGCGGCGGGGCGGTAATTGCTCCCGAAACTGTGTCGCTGCGCGCGTATGTGCTTGAATCCGCGCCAATAATGGCCATTATCGCCAGACCGGTGGCAAGAGCGGCACGTGCCCCGGTTTTTTTAATCCCGGATATCAAACCGAACTGAGAACCGAACATAGTCATGGGCACCAAAAATAATTCCGATAGCACGGATTCCGCGGGCGGCGGGTCCAACCAGATGTGGGGTGGACGGTTCGCCGCCGCTCCCGACGCGCTTATGGAGAGAATTAATGCTTCCATCGGCTTTGACAAGGCACTCTATGCGCAAGACATCGCCGGCTCGGTCGCTCATGCGCGGATGCTGGGCGATGTGGGGATTCTGTCTGACGCCGATGTGACGGCGATTTGCGACGGCCTCGCGGGTATTCGCGATGAAATAGAAGCCGGAACGTTCGAATTCAAAACCGAACTGGAAGATATTCACATGAATATCGAGGCCCGGCTCACGGAGCGCATTGGCGATGCCGCGGGCAGGTTGCACACGGCACGATCGCGGAACGATCAGGTGGCGACCGATTTCCGGCTTTGGGTACGCGATGCGGTCGATGCGGCGGATGATGCGCTAAAGGCGCTTCAGACCGCGTTGATTGACCAGGCCGAGGTGCATGCGGACTGGGTGATGCCGGGCTTTACGCATTTGCAGGCGGCCCAGCCGGTTACTGCCGGTCATCACCTGCTGGCCTATGTCGAAATGTTCGGCCGGGACCGCAGCCGTTTCAGCGATGCACGGGCACGGCTGAATGAAAGCCCGCTGGGCGCAGGTGCGCTTGCCGGTACAGGGTTTCCCATCAAGCGGGACATGACGGCGACGGCGCTCGGTTTTGACCGGCCGACAGCCAATTCGCTCGATTCCGTATCGGATCGGGATTTCGTGCTCGAATATCTCGCGGCGGCGGCAATCTGCGCCGGTCATCTGTCCCGCCTTGGCGAAGAGCTGGTGATCTGGTCGTCGGCGCAGTTCCGCTTCGCGCGGCTGTCCGACGCCTTTTCGACAGGCTCGTCGATGATGCCGCAAAAGCGTAATCCGGACGCGGCAGAGCTGATCCGCGGCAAGACGGGCAGGGTGCTCGGCGCTTTCGTTGCGTTATCGACCGTGATGAAAGGACTGCCGCTCGCTTATTCCAAGGATATGCAGGAAGACAAGGAGCCCGTTTTCGATGCAGCGGAGGCGCTAATGGTGTGTGTCGCCGCCGCGACCGGCATGATCGCCGACCTGACCTTCGATCGTGAGCGCCTTGCCGCTGCGGCCGGTGAAGGGTTTACGACCGCGACCGACCTTGCCGACTGGCTGGTACGTGAGGCCGGAGTCCCGTTCCGCGAATCTCATCACATAACCGGACGGGTCGTCGCGCTTGCCGAGGAAAAAGGCTGTGGTCTCGAAGATCTCGCGCTGGCTGAACTGACAGCGATCGACGAACGTATCAGCAATGCGGTGTTCGATGTGCTCGGCGTGGATAACTCGGTGCGCAGTCGCAACAGTTATGGTGGAACGGCGCCGGATAATGTCCGCGCGCAGGTTATTTCCGCCCGGGAGCGGTTTTTGAAATGACGATGCAGAATATTTTCCTGAAACGGATGTTCCTGGCCGTGTTGTGCCTCGCTTTTGCACTCTCGGTGGCGGGTTGCGGCAAGAAGCCCAAAAAACTGACATCTCCAGATAAGACGGTCACCTTTCCGACCCAATATCCGACTTCACGATGAGGCATACCCCGAAATGAGCAGCTTCGAATATCGCGGCGGTGCGCTGCACGCCGAAGATGTATCGCTGACGAACCTGGCTGAAAAAGTCGGGACGCCGTTTTATTGTTATTCCGCGGAGATGCTGCGCAAGGCCTATACAGATTTTGCCGGCGCTTTCGCAGGTCTTGATGTCACCGTCTGTTATGCCGTGAAGGCGAATAGCAACCAGGCCGTCATTGCGCTGTTTGCGGCGCTCGGGGCAGGTGCGGATGTGGTGTCGGAGGGAGAGCTTCGCCGGGCGCTTGCCGCCGGTGTGCCTGCGGACAAGATCGTGTTTTCCGGTGTCGGCAAGACGCGGGACGAAATGGACATGGCCCTGCGGGCGGATTGCGGGCAGTTCAATATTGAATCCGAGCCCGAACTCGCGGCCTTGTCAGAGGTCGCAGCATCCCTGGGCAAATCGGCGACGATCGTGTTGCGGGTCAATCCCGATGTGGATGCCGATACCCATCACAAGATTTCCACCGGCCGTGCCGGTGACAAGTTCGGGATCGAACTTGACCGCATCCGGGAGGTCTATGCTGCCGCGGCGAAAATGCCCGGTCTGAATCCGTCGGGCCTGGCGGTTCATATCGGCTCGCAACTGACGCGGCTTGACCCGTTCCGCGACGCGTTCGAGCGCATCGCCGCCCTTGTGCGCGAATTGCGGGCGGATGGCCTGCACGTCGACCGCCTCGATCTCGGTGGCGGGCTTGGCATTGTCTATCGGGATGAAGTTCCACCGGTGCCGACGGATTATGCAGAGATCGTCCGTGACGTGTTCGGAGATATGGATGTTGCGCTGACGTTTGAGCCCGGCAGGCGATTGACGGGCGAGGCGGGAATCCTTGTCACCCGCGTTATCTATGTGAAAGAGAGCGGAGGCCGGAAGTTTGCGGTGGTGGATGCGGCAATGAACGATCTGATACGACCGACGCTGTACGAAGCGTGGCACGATATCGACCCGGTTGCCCAGCCGGCGGATGATGCTGCACGCATGCCGCTCGACATCGTGGGGCCGGTTTGCGAGACCGGTGATGTATTCGCCGTCCAGCGTGACATGCCGCCTCTCGCTGCCGGAGACCTGCTCGCTGTTCGGTCTGCCGGGGCATATGGCGCGGTCATGGCGTCGACCTATAACAGCCGGCTCCTGATCCCGGAAACCATGGTTAACGGGTCTCAAGAGGCCGTGATTCGACCTCGGACCGATTATGATACACTTATAGGACAGGATGTCGTGCCCGGCTGGGTGACCGCGCAGTGACGAACCCCGTACCGTCAGGAGATCCGGCGGCATGAGCGATGATAGAGATACCAGGAAAGACACAGATACGATTGTTCCGCGCGCGCGGCCCGAAGCTACGCTCGCACGGCGGATAACCCAGGCCCGGCTCAGCCTTGCCTGGGAGGCCATATGGCCAGCGGTCTGGCCGGCACTGGGTGTAGCCGGCCTCTTTATCGGAATTGCTCTGCTTGACGTGTTTTCGTATTTGCCGGGCTGGCTTCATGCTGCGTCTCTGGCCGCAGTTGCCTGTTTTCTGGGATTTGCGATTTACACCGGTGTCCGCACACTGGTCTGGCCGAACCGCCGGGATGCGGTGCGCCGGATCGAGACCGCAAGCGGACTCGACCATCGCCCGCTTGAGGCCCTTCAGGATAAACTACCGGACGGGATGACCGATCCGACGGCACGGGCGCTGTGGCAGGCGCATCAGCAACAGATGGCGGATCGAATCCGGAACCTCAAAGTGGGGGCGCCGTCGCCGGGCCTTCCCGCAAGAGACCCCTGGGCTCTTCGGGCTATGGTGGTTCTGCTGTTATTTGTCGGTGTGGTCGTCGCCGGTCCCGATGCAACCGACCGGATGGGAAGGGCACTGGCGCCGAGCTTTGGCGAAGAACGCGGAACGCAGTCGGCACAGATCGAAATCTGGGTAACGCCTCCCGAATATACGAGGCTGCCACCCATTTTTCCGATCCAGATTGCGGACGATCATGCGAAGGCCCTGGAACAGGCCGCGGCGGCTCAACCGGCGGGTGCCGATGGACCAAAGGCTGCAGAACTGGTGATCGAAGTGCCCGAAGGCAGCGTATTGACCACGATTGTTTCTGGCGGCACCGGCAAGGCTGTCCTCGATATCGATGGCGAGAAAACGCCTCTCGAAGATGTGGACCGGGTGAACCGCCGGCTTCAGCAGCCGCTGGAGAAAGGCGGCCGTCTGTCGGTTGTGCATGACGGGAAGGTCCTCGGGTCGTGGACGCTCAGAACGCGGGCGGACACGCCGCCGAAAATTGCATTCGATGGGACGCCTGCGGCTACTCAGCGCGGCACCTTGCGGATGGCCTATACGGGCAGTGACGATTACGGCATTACCGAGATTCGCGGGGAAATGCGCCGGACTTACGAACGGGGCGAAGTCCTGGGCAAGGAAGTGTCCCGGTTCGATCTGCCCGCACCTTCGCTGAATGCAAAGAACGTCAAAGAAGCTATTTTCCAGGAAATCGCATCACACCCCTGGGCCGGGCTTCCCGTCGTCATTCGCCTCGCCGCCAGGGATGCTGCCGGACAGGAAGGCCTGTCCACAGAGATCAACCTGGTTCTGCCGGAACGCAAGTTCAACAACCCCGTTGCCAAAGAGATAATCGTCGAGCGCCGCCGCCTGACGGTCCAGCCGGAAAGACGCGGCGAAATTATCGACCGCATTAATGAGATCGCGGGCGATACGCAGGCCTATAAGGACGACACCGTGGTGTTCCTGGGGCTGGTCCTGTCACGGTCACGTCTGTTTCATGAAGAGCAGGACTCGGCGATCCCGCCAGTGCGGGAACTGCTCTGGGATACGGCTTTGCGTGTCGAAGACGGTCAGCTTTCCCATGCAGAACGGGAACTGGCCCGTGCACAGGATGCGCTGATGAAAGCACTGGCCCGCAATGCGCCTGACGCCGAGCTGGAACGTCTGATGAGAGACCTGCAGAACGCGATGAACAAGTTCATGCGGGAAATGGCGAAAAAACTTCAGAATACCCCCAATGCCGACAAGGCCATGCCGTTCGATCCGACGGCACGGATCATGCAGTCCTCCGACATTCAGCGTATGATGGAGCAGATCAGAAAACTGATGAGGGCCGGTTCGCGCGACGCGGCGCGCCAGATGCTGTCGCAACTGCGGAATATGATGGAAAGCCTGCGCAATGCGCGGGTCATGCAGAACAACCCGAACGCCCAGCGCGGCAACCAGGCGATGCGCCAGCTTCAGGAAATGATTCGCCGCCAGAACGAACTGATGGACAAAACGTTCCGTCAGTCGCAAGGACGCGAGCCGGGCCAGAAACAGATGCAGCAGGGCGCGCAGCAACAACAGAGCCTGCGCGAGATGCTCAAGAAATTCGAACAGATGATGAAGGGCATGATGCCCGGCGATAGCAAGGGCATGCGGTCACTCGGCCAGGCAGGTCGCTCAATGGAAGGCGCGACGGAATCCCTGGGTCAGGGCCAGCCGGGACAGGCAGTCGGACAGCAGGGGCAGGCACTGGAAGCTCTGCGGCGTGCCGGACAAGGTATGATGCAGCAGATGATGGGCCGCTTCGGCCGCGGCTCCGGTATCGGTATGAACCCCCAGTTCAATCCGTTGGGGGCGATGCGAGATCCTCTTGGCCGCGAGTGGCAGGATGAAGAGGGTGGATCGGATACCCAGAGGGTGATCATTCCCGACCAGGGCGCAATCGAGCGCGCGCAGGACATCATGGATGAGCTGCGTAAACGCGCCGGAGAACGTTTCCGCAGGCCGCTGGAACTCGATTATATAGACAGGTTGATGAAACGTTTCTGATCACCTGTGTACGAACGGGGCGACCAAACGGGCCGATCGACCAGGCTGGTTGAAAAGGCCGGGGTCAGGCGCGGGCGCTGAGCACTGTGTCTGCTGCTTCGCAAATCTGCTGCAGCGTGAACGGTTTCGAGATCACATCGTGGATCAGTGCGTCGAGATTGTGGGCGCGCTGGCGTTCGGCGGCATAGCCGGTCATCAGCAGGATCGGCATGTCCGGCCAGTCACGCGAAACTTTGAGCGCGAGGGCGATGCCATCGAGTTCGGGCATCACGATATCCGACAGGAGTAGTTCAAACGTGTCTTTTTCAAGCGCTTCAAGCGCCTGAACGCCATCGGCCGTCGCCGTCACGTCATGACCTGCATTCACAAGGGCGCGCGATACGAATTCACGCACGGCGGTATCGTCTTCGGCAATCAGAATTTTTGACACGTGCGTTTCTGGAGCTGTTGATCCACTGGCGGAGGGTAGGCGGCAAACCTTTACAAAAAATTAAGAAGCGCCAGAATCAGCGGCCGGCGCGGGTACGGTGTCAGTCCTGCCGCACCATCCCGATATACGGCAATCCTCTGAAAAGGTGCGCCATATCAATGCCATAGCCGACAACGAATACGTCATCGACCTTAAACCCAACGTAATCGGCTTCGATCTGGACTTCTCTCTTTTCGTGCTTGTCCAAAAGAACGCAGGTATGGACTGCTGCGGCACCGCGGGCCGTCATCAGGTCCGTGGCGAAGGCCATAGTGCGCCCGGTATCGAGGATGTCGTCAATAATCATCACTGCCCGGTCGCGGACATTCTCCGAGATGTCGCGGGCAAGGTTGACCGTCCCGGAGCTTTGTATCTCCGTTCCGTAACTCGACAGCGTAACGAAATCGACCGTCGGGCGCATACCGGCACGGTCCAGCGCGCGAAGCAGGTCTGCGGCGAACACGAAGCTTCCCTTGAGGACCACGATAATCAGCAGGTCTTCCGGAAGCTCTGTTGCAATGTCTTTCGCGAGAATCTCTATACGCTTTGCGATTGTCTCTGCATCGAAGATGACATCGATTTCAGGTTGGTTACGTGTGTCCATCGCCGACATCTCTAGTTTTCATCCACACCGACATCGATGCGTTTGGCATCTGCCGGTGGATTATTGATTTCTGTGGCGAATTTCACGACTTCATCGGGCAGCATGCGCCGCTCCGGTGGCGGGAACGTCCATCGTTTTATGACTTTGCCGCCGGCATCGAGGAAAAGTATGCGCAGGTTCGGCACGTCATGCGGCACCTTGGACAGATTGACCAGTTCGCCGTCGATCCGGAGCATCGTCTTGTCCGGGTATGTATAGCGAACGCTGCGCACCCCCAACCGCTTTTTCACCGGCTCCGGCGTCATGCCGATAAGGTCGTATAGCTTTTGCGCCGGTGGCCAGCTTTTTGAAATGGACTGCTGGAATCCCAATAATCCACCAATAGCACCGCCGATGATCAGGATCAGCACGATCCAGGCGATGCGGGCCGGCCATGGGCTGGATTTTCGCGGAAGCGCCGGGACGTTCGACGACCGCGCGCCGGGAAGCGGGCGCGGAGACGAATCCGGTTTTTTGCCGAATGCATCATCGAAGTTTGCCCGAAAGTCGTCGCTTGCCCCGGTTGCGTCGTCGTCAGGCTCCGCAGGTTCCCGGCCGATACGCTCTTCGAGTGCGGCAGCCACATCGCTCGGATCGGGTTCTTCAGCAGGCGCCGGATCCGGGGCGGGTTCTGGCGCAGGTTCGGAGGCAGGCGCAGGTTCCAGGGGGGGCGCAGGTGCGGTATCGGCGCCCGCCATTTCTTCCGCCGTCGGTGCAGGCTGCGCCCAGGCATTTGCACATTTCGCACACTTAACTGTACGACCCTGCGCGCCGATCTTTACGGGGTCGACTACATAACGCGCAGAACAGGATGGACACGTAATAATCATATGAACTTCTTACCCTAAGGCAGCCAATCATATAAGAGGGCGTGATTCTACTGGCAACCCTATGGTGAGACCCGTCTTCCAAAATAGAAATTTCGTGCCTTTATTGGTGTGGTTCTGGACGGCGGGTCAATGGGTGTGCGATTCTGTCTTCGAAATTGAACGGGAATGAATGCTTTGGCGAACGGCGTAGGCGATATCGTCCGTTTCGAAAATGTCGGCATGCGGTACCGCCTCGGTGCGGAGGTGCTCCATGATGTGTCGTTTTCTCTTCCGGCGGGGTCATTCCATTTCCTGACCGGGCCCAGCGGTGCCGGCAAGTCGTCGCTGATGCGGCTGATGTATCTTGCGCATCGACCGTCGCGGGGAAGTATTTCCATGTTCGGCCGTGACGTTTCCACCGTGCCGCGCACTGAACTTGCCGCGCTTCGTCGCCGGATCGGTGTCGTTTTTCAGGATTTTCGTTTGATCGACCATTTATCGGCGCTCGATAACGTCGCATTGCCTCTTCGGGTCGCGGGCGCCAAGGAAGGCCAGATTCGGAATCATGTCGCAGAATTGCTGAAATGGGTGGGGCTTGAAAGCCAGATAGATGACAAACCGACAACTTTGTCGGGTGGCGAGCAGCAGCGGGTTGCGATCGCCCGGGCGGTGATCGCGCGGCCGCAGATACTGCTTGCCGACGAACCGACGGGTAATGTCGACGATGATATCGCGATCCGGCTGATGTACCTGCTTGAAGAGCTGAACAAGATCGGCACGACCGTGGTCGTCGCCACCCATAACGAATCCCTGATAGAGCGGTTCAAGCATCCGTGTTTTCACGTCGAAGACGGCCTGCTCAGTGGCCCCGGCGTCGGGGTGCGCAATGACCGGGACCCCGGGGGCGACCAATGATCGGACAGGTGCGGGATGTTCCGCTCAGCGGCGATCCCGCCAGCCGTTACCTGCCCTGGACGGTCGGGTTGCTTGTATTCCTGGCGACGCTCGCCTTCGCGGCGGGGATGTTCCTGGCTTCGGCTGGCGATACCTGGCGGCAGGATTTATCCGGTACGTTGACCGTTCAGATCCCGGTGTCGGACAAGGCGGACCGCCTGGAGCAGGTAAATGCCGTCGCCGAACTGCTGCGCACAACGCCCGGTGTTGTTTTTGTCCGCCCGATACCGGACGCTGAAATCGCGGTGTTGCTTGAACCGTGGCTCGGTAAACAGGTCCTTGAGCTCGAACTGCCGATGCCCGACCTGATTGACGTTTCCGTTACGCGTGCTGCCGATATCGATATTGCGGCACTGTCTGCGCGGCTTGCACAGGTCGCCCCGGGAACGGTCGTCGACGATCATGCGATCTGGTTGCGCCGTTTGACGGAATTCACCCTGATTGCCGAGACGATATCGTTTGCGGTCATGATCGTGATCCTGATCTCAGCCGTCGCGACGGTGGTCTTTACGACGCGGACAGGGCTCGCGATCCATAGCGATGTGGTCGAAGTGCTTCATCTGATCGGCGCGCAGGATTCCTATGTCGCGCGGCAGTTCCAGAATCATACCCTCAGGCTGGCCTCGGCCGGTGCCGCTGTCGGGTTTCTGCTCGGCGCCGGCATAATCTGGCTCGCCCATGTCTATGGTGGAAAGCTGAGCGGCGGCCTGCTGCCGGAACTGGCCCTGGGACCGGGACAGTGGGCATTGCTGGCCGCACTTCCCGTAGCGGCGGTTTTACTGGTGGTACTGACCGTTGGTATCACCGTGAAGCGCGTGCTGGGAAAAATGATGTGAAACGAAGAGACGCGCGACATCCGGGCAGAACACTGGGGCGCATCGTCGCGTTTGCGGCATTCGTGTTTCTGGTGTGGTCGGCAGGGCTTTACCTGTTTGCGACTTTGATTCCCGACACCCGCGTCTCACCCGACGAAAAGACCGATGCGATCGTTGTTCTCACCGGCGGTGCGGGCAGGGTCAGCGAGGGACTTTCGCTTCTTGCTGTCGGAAGCGGGCGCAAACTGTTTGTCTCCGGCGTCTATCGGGGGGTGGATGTCCAGGCGCTTCTCAAGCTGGCCCAGCGTACACCCGGTGATCTCGAATGTTGTATCTCTCTGGGCTACGCCGCAGACAGCACCCGGGGGAATGCCGCAGAAACTGCAGAATGGATCAAGGGCGAAGGTTTCAAGTCGATCCGGCTTGTAACCGCCAGCTATCATATGCCCCGCAGCCTGCTGGAATTCAGACATGCACTGCCGGATGACATCCGCATTGTTTCGCACCCGGTTTTCCCCGCCGGTTTTTACACGGAGAACTGGTGGCGCTGGCGTGGGTCCGCGCGCCTCGCAATTTCCGAGTATCACAAATATATCCTGGCGCGGATTGAATTGTCGGGGCCGCGCGCCAAATGACACTGCTTCGATCCCTGGCGTTCAATATTGCTGCTTTCGGATGGTCGATCTTTCTGCTGACTGCCTATATCCCGCTGGTAATCGCGTCGCGGGCGACGATGCTATCGGCGATCAGGTTCTGGGCCCGCAGCATTTTCTGGCTCCAGCGGCACGTCCTGTCGCTCGATTTCGAATTCCGTGGCCTGGAAAACCTGCCGGAGGGCCCCTTTATCGTTGCGTCTGCGCATCAGTCTGCGTGGGATACGATCTGTTTCTATGCGGTTCTGCGGGATCCGGCGTTTGTATTGAAGAAGGAACTTTACGCTGTGCCCATGTTCGGGCCCTACGCGCGGAAGCTCGGTATGATTGCGATTGACCGGTCGGCGGGCGCCAGTGAAGCACGCCGCATGATCCGCAGTGTGTCGTCAGAGCTGGAAGCAGGGCGGCCTGTTGTTATTTTTCCCGGCGGCACACGTTCCGCACCCGATGAAGTCGTCGAGCTCAAGGCCGGTATCAGTGCGCTGTACCGGCGATGCGGTGTGCCGGTGGTTCCTGTGTCGCTGAACTCCGGCTGGTTCTGGGGACGTCGCAGTTTCGTCAAGAAGCCGGGTAAAATTCTTGCTCAATTTCATGCAGCTATCGCACCTGGACAAGACATCGCAACATTCGACGACTTGCTGTCATCCAGCATTCACGGTGGAAACAGGGCTCTGCTCGAGGAAGCCCGCAATCGTTAACCGGTTGACATAAACCGGTCGAATTCCCGCCAGAACTGCTGACGGAGAGCATCAACTTCGAACAGGGTTTCGTGTCGCGCATCTGCAATCCGGACCTGTGTGCAGTTCGCCAGCAGGGCGTTCATTTCTGTTTGCGCGGTCACGGAGACGACGGTATCGGCCATCGCCGTGCATAGCAGGATCGGACAGGTCCGGGGCGAACCCTCCGGCAGTCGGCGCAAGGCCCGGATGCTTCCGAATGCAGCGTTCAGCCAGCTGAATGTCGGCCCGCCCAATGCGACCACGGGGTTTGCGGCAATAGCGGCATGGATCGCATCGAAACGTTGCCGGTCGCTGGTCAGCGGGTTGCCGTCAAACTTTATGCGTGTGGGGTCATAATCACCCTGGCCGGGGAGGTAACGGTCACCAAATCCGATTGCGGTGATGGCCCGGCTTAAGCCGGAGATCGTGAAACGGATGATGCCGCGGATCGGCAGATCGATCATCGGTGCAGACAGGATCAATCGGTCAGGCTGGATACGCCCCTCAAGCACCGCGCGCAGGGCTATGTGTCCGCCCATTGAATGGGCCATCAACACCGTTTTGCCTTCAGCGGGGCCGATGATTTCGTCAAAGAACCAGGAGAGATCGGCAAGATAGGTTTCGAACCTGTCGATATGGCCTTTATGCGGGTTCCTCAATGTACGGTCGGACGCCCCCTGGCCCCGCCAGTCCATCGACCAGACCTCGAAACCGCGACCGGTCAGCTCATCGATTGTCTCTGTGTATTTTTCCAGAAATTCCGTCCGCCCGTGACACAGGACGATTCGCCCGCCGCCAGCACCGCCTCCGTTCCCGCCACTTGCCGAGGGCCAGTGGCCTATCCGCAAACGCGTGCCGTCCGGCACGGTTTCAAAGCGCGTAGCGTTTTCGAAGGAATCCATGCCTATATGTTAGGGGCGTCGGGTCACGTGCGCCAGCAATCGCCGTAACCTTAATGGAAACATAACATGAACATTGACCCTGCCGAGACACTCGATTATCCTTCCTAACCCCCAGACAGAGGCTGTTAAATGACCACCGTTTCCGCCATTTCCCAACAGATATGGGATATGAAATACCGCTTCAAATCGCCTTCGGGAGAGATTATCGACCGGACCGTTGACGATACGTGGCGTCGGGTGGCAGTTGCGCTTGCGGCGCCCGAGGATGCCTCGGTACGGGAGCACTGGGCGGCGAAATTCGAAGCGGCCATGACCGATTTCCGTTTTCTGCCGGCCGGCCGGATCATTGCCGGGGCAGGCACCGAACGTGACGTGACCCTGTTCAACTGTTTCGTCATGGGAACCGTTCCCGACGACATGAGCGGCATTTTTGAACACCTGCGTGAAGCGGCGCTGACGATGCAGCAGGGCGGTGGTATCGGGTATGATTTTTCGACCCTTCGCCCGCGTGGTGCGCTGGTCAAGGGTGTTGGTGCGGATGCTTCGGGGCCGCTGTCCTTTATGGATGTGTGGGATTCCATGTGCCGCACCATCATGTCCGCGGGCTATCGCCGGGGGGCGATGATGGCGACGCTACGCTGTGATCACCCCGACATAGAAGATTTTATTGCCGCCAAACAGGAGGCGGGCCGGTTGCGCATGTTCAACCTGTCGGTGCTCGTCACGGATGCATTCATGGATGCGGTGCGCGATGATCGGGACTGGGAACTGACATTCGGCGGTACCTGCTACAAGACCGTTTCTGCCCGTGGGCTGTGGGACAGGATCATGCAGGCGACATATGAATATGCCGAGCCCGGCGTGATCTTTATCGACCGGATCAACCGCGCCAATAACCTGGAATATTGCGAAACCATCGCGGCCACCAACCCGTGCGGTGAACAGCCTTTGCCGCCCTATGGCGCCTGCCTGCTGGGATCGATTAACCTCGCGCGGCTTGTGACCGACCCGTTCGATGTGATCGCCCGGCTGGATGAAGATGCGCTGGCTGAACTGGTACCGGTTGCCGTCCGGATGATGGATAATGTGACCGATGCGTCGCGTTTCCCGCTGCCCGCCCAGCAGGCGGAGGCCGAAGCAAAACGGCGGATCGGGCTGGGTGTTACCGGGTTGGCGGATGCGCTGATCATGTGCGGTGCGCGTTACGGTTCCGCCCGGGCGGTTGAACTGACGGAACGCTGGATGTGTGCGATCCGCGATCATGCGTATCGTGCGTCAGTCGCCCTCGCAGTGGAAAAAGATGCGTTCCCGTTATTTGATGTGGATGCCTATCTGGCGGGTGAGACGATATCCGGCCTGCCGGAAGATATTCGCGAAGCCATCGGGTCAGGCGGTATCCGGAATGCGCTGCTGACGTCGATTGCGCCGACAGGCACGATCTCGCTATTCGCTGATAACGTATCTTCGGGTATCGAGCCTGTGTTCAGCTACACCTATACCCGCAATGTCCTGATGCCGGACGGGACGCGGCGCGAAGAAGAAGTTTCCGATTATGCGTACCGCCTGTGGCGGCGGATGAAGGGCGATGCACCCCTGCCTGATTATTTCGTCACGGCACAGGATATTGCGCCCGCCGATCACGTTGTGATGCAGGCTGCCGCGCAGAAATACGTGGATTCATCGATTTCAAAGACAATCAACGTGCCCGCCGATGTGGCGTTCGACACGTTCAAGGATGTCTATATGCAGGCGTGGGATAGTGGCTGTAAGGGCTGCACCACCTACCGGCCGAATGATGTGACGGGTTCCGTCCTGCAGGTAAAGGAAACGGCTGACCCGGCGCAACCGGAACTGCCGCTGCTTGCCGACCCCGCACCTGTGACGGCGGAGGACGAGTTCGAATCCGGCGTCGTCTATATGACCCAGCCGTTATCGCGACCGGAAGAACTGCCGGGACAGACATATAAACTGCACTGGCCCGATTCCGATCATGCAATGTACATCACCATCAATGATATCGTGCAGGATGGCCGCCGGCGCCCGTTCGAGGTTTTCGTCAATTCGAAGAATACCGAACACTATGCATGGACAGTCGCGCTGACACGTATGATTTCCGCCGTCTTCCGCCGGGGCGGGGATGTGTCTTTCGTGGTCGAGGAACTGCAGGCCGTGTTCGACCCACGCGGTGGACAATGGATGCAGGGGCGTTACGTGCCGTCTTTGCTGGCGGCGATGGGCGATATTATTGAACGCCACATGATCGATATCGGGTTCATGCCGGGTGCCGACGGCACCGTTACGGGTGACGGGCCGAAAGCAGCGGAAGAGCGCAAAGTCGTCGGGCTCGAACACGCGCCGCGTCTTCGTCAATGCCCGCAATGCGGACAGGCCGCGTTACTGCGTCAGGAAGGCTGTGACACCTGCACCGCCTGCGATTTTTCAAAGTGCGGCTAACGGGTAATTCCTGCGTGGCAGGACGTATAACCCGATAACGAAGTCTATCCGACCTTGGCTGACAGCCGACCGACACCGCCGATTTCGACTTCTACCTTATCACCCGGTTTCAGCCATTTCGGCGGATTGAAGCCGACGGCGACCCCGGCGGGCGAGCCCGTCGTGATCATGTCGCCCGGCATCAGGGTGATAAAGGTCGACAGGTAGCTCACAAGAAACGCTGCCGAAAATACAAGGTCGCTCGTATTGCCCTCCTGGCGCTGTTCGCCGTTGACCCAGGATTTAACCGACATGTTCGCCGGGTCGCCGGCTTCGTCCGCCGTCGTGATCCAGGGGCCGAGCATGCCGGAATTTTCCCAGTTCTTGCCGGGGGCAACCTGTGGGCCGCGAGCCTGCCAGTCACGCACGCTGCCATCATTGGCGACCGTGTACCCGGCAACGTATTTCAGTGCATCGGCTTCCGATACATGCCGTGCAGGGCGGCCGATCACGACCGTCATTTCCGCCTCGTAATCGAAATGCTCGGAATGGGACGGCATATCCATTGTGCCGTTATGGGGCACGAAGGTCCGGGCGTAGCGCGAAAAAATACTGGGCGAAGTCGGAATTTCGTACCCCATTTCCAGGATGTGTTCGCGGTAGTTCTGGCCGACGCAGTAGATTTTTTCAGGATTGGGGATCGGTAGCAGGAATTCGACCTTGTCGACCGGATAATCCGGCTCGACACCTTCAATCGCCGTCCGGGCTTCATCCAGCACATCCGCTTCGAGTACTTCGCGCAGGGTTTGCTGGCGGCCGGAGAGTCGCCCGGTCAATCCGATTACACCGTTATCGGTGATTGCACCGAATCCTTTGAGGCCGCCGATGGAAAAGCTGGCGAGTTTCATGCTGATACTCCGGTTCGGTCTATTCTGCGGCGATGGGATTGGTGAGGGTGCCGATCGGCTCGATATTGATGCTGATCGATTCACCCGGCTTCAGCCATTTCGGCGGGTCGCTTTCAATGGCGCTGCCGCCGGGCGATCCCGTCGCGATCATGTCGCCCGGCTCCAGCCAGGTGAATTGCGAAATATGGGAAATCACGAACGGGATCTTGAAGATCATCATGTCGCTGCCGCCGTCCTGACGTGAATCGCCATCGACACTGGTTTTGATCTGTAGCGCGTCCAGGTCGGCGATCTCGTCGCGGGTGACCATCCAGGGGCCGATCCCGCCGGAGCGGTGAAAATTCTTGCCGGGGCAGTTCTGTGTCCCCTTGGTTTGCCAGTCGCGGACGCTGCCCTCATTGATGATCGTATAGCCGGCGACATAATCCAGCGCATTTTCTTCCGGTATGTGACGCCCGGGTTTGCCGATAATCACCCCGATTTCGCCTTCATAATCCAGCTGTTCGGATACGGACGGGCGTAGAATCGCTTCGCCATGCGGTGCGAAGCCCGATGCGAAACGCGGGAAAATGCTGGGCCATTTCGGGCCGCCGTCTTCCAGAACTTCGTGATAGGCACGGTAGTTCCGGCCGATGCAGAAGATTTTCTCGGGCGTCGTGATCGGGAACATGTATTCGATAGCGTCCAGCGAGACGTCGGGGTCTGCCGCGGCGGCCAGTTTTTCCATCTCGTTGATCGACAGGCCGGCAATCGCCTGCTTCAGGCTGGGATGGTCCATCCGGGCGGACATATCGACAATGCCGCCATCCTTGACGACGCCATAGGCTTCACGCCCTTGGTGGCGATAACTGATCAGTTTCACGACATATACTCCCCTGGTTCCGATATATTGTTGTGGTCTTCATAGTCCGAACGATGTGTTCTGCCAACGCCTCAGCTGCCACTGCGTAGCTGTGTCGCGCGGCGCAGCAGATGATGGAGATGGCCTTCCGAGATATTCATATCGTCGAGCCGCGCCACGGTATTCGCAAGATAGTCGATATTCGGGCCGCGCTTCCCGGCGCTCGATGCGATGCGTCTCGCCGTCTCCTCGAAATCCAGCCGCCCGGCGAATATCCGCTCCTCGCGGTTGACCACAAGCGTATATCCCTGGACGGTCTCATTCGGCAGCTGCAACCGGACCGGTCGGCAGATATAGATCGGGTCGTAAATCATTTCCCGCGCCTCGATCTCGCGGATAGCGTGCTCGCGCGATGCATCGTCGATATACAGGGCGACGCCGGTGCAGGATCCGCCCTGGTCGAGGCCGAGCGACAGTCCCGGTTTCTCCGGCGTGCCGCGATAGTTTTCAGAACTCACGCAGAACGACCGATGATATCCGTAAACTCTTGCAGGCTGGCTGTCTGCAGGCGGGAACGGCGGATCCCACATCAGGGACCCGTAGGCGAAGAACCAGAAGCCTCCCGGCTCCGCGATATTCAGGCGGTTGGTCTGTGTCATTTTACCGGCCCGGTATTTCGGGTGATCAGGAACACACCCGCGACGGCCACGGCAAACCCGCCCAGCGCGATCAGCCCCATGGTTTCACCGTACGTGATCCATCCCAGGAACACGGCGGTGGGTGGCGTCAGATAGAACAGGCCGGACACCCGCGATGCTTCCCCGTGCCGCAGCATCAGGTAGAGCAGGTTCGTCGCGCCGATGGTCAGGATGAAAACGAGCCAGATCCAGGTGAAAATCAGCTCGCTGCTCCACTCGATCTCGCCCGTTTCAATCGCCATGGCGATGCAGAAATTGCAGAATCCTGCGGCGGTTTGCTGGACGATCATGACAACCCGCAAGTCTGAATTGGCGCAGAATTTTTTCTGATAAAGGGAGCCGAACGTGATGAATATCGGCGTTAGCCCGGCGAAGACCAGTCCGGTCGTTGTCGCGGTGCCAACGCCCATGCGCTCGGACAGAACAATAAACAGTCCGATAAAGCCGAGTGTGAACCCAACCCATTGCACACGGTTGATGCGTTCGCCGAGCGCGAATCCGACAACCGCGGCGGTCAGCAGTGGCTGCATCCCGGCGACAAGCGCGGCAACGCCCTGGCTGACATTTCCGTCCAGCGCCATGAACATCGACCCCAGGTACAGGCATTGCAAGGTGACACCGACAATGGCGATGTGGCCGATTTCTTTCCATTCCGGCCATGGAAAGCGGGCGAAAAGCGCGTAGATTCCGACAATCGCAATAACGATCGCCGACCGGACCCACAACAGTGTGAAAGGTTCTGTATATTCCAGGCCGAGCCGTGTGATCGGAAACCCCGATGCCCAGCTCAGGATGAACAGGAATGGCATGGCGCGGATGAACATGGAGCTGCCGGTGGTCATCTGGTTCTCATGGCCAGGGCGACCCCCGCCATCGCAATCAGCATGCCGGCAATGGCCAGCCAGGACATGATTTCGTTGAACATGGCCCAACCCATAAGCGCTGTTGTCGGGGGGCTCAGATATATAAGGCTTGTCACCCTGGTGGCGGCACCACGCTGGATGAGCCAGTAAAACAGGCAGCTTGCGATTACGGACAAGCCGATCGCAGACCACAGGACAGCGAAGATGAAGTCCAATGTCCAGTCGATGTGCATCGTTTCGAAAGATGCTGCCAGTCCCAGCATGACCACGCAGGAAACAACCGTCTGAAGGGCGACGCCGGTGCGTATATCGAAAGGCCCGCAGTATTTCTTCTGATAGAGCGTTCCCAGCGTGATGCCGACCAGTGCGCCGATCAGCGCGCCGAGCCCCCATAGCGTATCCGTTGGAGAAACAATACGGTCCCAGACCACAAGCGCCAGGCCGGCAAACCCCAGAAAAAGACCGATCCAGTTATTGCGGCTGATACGTTCGCGCAGCACGAAACCGGCAAGGACACCGGTCAGCAGCGGCTGGAGTCCGACAACAAGGGCGGTGACCCCCGTGGAGACGCCGAGCCACAGGCCGTAATAGACACCCGCCAGGTAAAAGACCTGGATACCGATACCGGCGATCATGATGTGTAGCGCCGCGCGAAACGATTTCGGCCACGATGCTTTGAGGATAAAGCAGGCTGGCACCATGATCGCGGTCGCAACGACGAACCGGGCGGCCATCAGCGTAAACGGCTCGGCGTAGGGCAAACCGTACTTGGCTGCGACAAATCCGCTTGCCCAGAAAAAGATGAATAATGCCGATACCACTGCCAGGACGGTCCGGGAAATCTGGGGCTGGGCGGGCGGGGTGTCGTTCATTTCGGGCTTCTGGAGCTATGGGCCGGGTGCGGTAAACAGGCTTTTGAGGGCGGGTGGAATTCGAAAACGGAATGTGCGGGTACTGTGACCATTTTGGGGCGTTGATACCAGCGGATCGATTTAAATCCGTTCGCCCGCTATATCATTGCCATGTCCATAGCGCCAATCCGGATAATCATTGCCCTTGTGGCCGCGCTGCTTGTCGCGGGTGGCGCTTATACGGCGTACTGGTACAGCGCCGCTGCCGAGTTGCGGGACGGGATGGATCGCTGGACACAGGATCGACGGATTGCGGGCTGGAACATTGATCTGGGGGACCCAGAGGTCACCGGGTTCCCTATGCGTCTGGAGGTATTTGTTCAGACGCCCCGGATTTCCGGCCCGGGGTCCCGCTGGCGCTGGGACGCCCCGAACATCCGGGCCAGGGCAGCGCCATGGTCCCCTCGCAAGATTTTCGTTTCAGCGCCGGGGATTCATGTCGTCACGCTGACGGCCGGCGATGTCTGGGCCGAACTGGGCCGGGCCGAGGCCGATATCGTCGTCGGTCAGCGGGGATTCAGAAATTTGATCGGGCGTTTTTCCGGCGTCAGGCTCCGGTTCCCCGGCGGAGAGAATTTTGTCGCCGACTCTGCGGTGATTCGCCTGCTTGAGTCCGTTGCTGCCGGACCCTCGATCAAGGTTGACGCCGTCAGCCCCGGCACGGATGCGTCCGAAACAGGGCTCGGTCTGGCACTGGATATGCGCAAGGTGGTTCTGCCGGAAGAGTGGCGGCCCGCCCTGGGGCGCGATATCGACAAGATTGCTATGGACGCAGTGATCATGGGGGACGTCGTGCCTGCAGGGGGCCTCAAACCGTCACTGGTCCGGTGGCGTGACGGCGGCGGCACGTTGGAGGTTTCCGCACTGGCGCTTGACTGGGGCACCCTGCGGCTGCGGACGAACGGCACTTTCGCGCTGGATGAAAACCTCCAGCCCGAGGGCGCGATGGTGGCGGATATTCGGGGCATCGATGCGACGATGGAGCGTCTGCTCGCAGCGGGCGTGATTGATTCCCGTGCGGCCTTTGCGGCCCGGATTGCCAGCCGGGCGCTTTCGTTCTCCGGCGGGTCGGCACGGGTGCCGTTAACGCTGCAGAAGCAACGCCTTTATATCGGTCCGGCGCCGATCCTGCGGATCAAGCCGATCAGGTGGAACTAGGGGGCTCGTCCTCGGGTGACGGTGGTATGTGTTGGCCGGCATCTACGACGCCGCGGCGAATTTCACGTGTCCGACGGAAAAGAGCCTCAAGTGTATCGCCGTCGCCGACACGAATGGCCCGCTGCAGGCCGGCGAGGTCTTCCGACAGACGGCCGAGCATTTCGAGTACTGCATCCCGGTTTTCGAGGAAGATATCGCGCCACATCACCGGGTCCGATGCGGCAATGCGGGTGAAATCCCTGAAACCCGATGCCGAGTATTTCACCACCTCGGACTTGATATGGTCTTCCAGGTCGGTTGCGGTACCGACAATCGTGTAGGCGATCAGGTGAGGCAGGTGCGATGTGATTGCCAGGACCTGATCGTGATGTTCGGGTTCCAAGTAGTCGATATTGCTGCCGGCGCGGGTCCATAGCTCTGCAACCTTGTCGATGGCCCCCTGATCAGTGCCGGGTGGCGGCGTGATCAGGAACCAGCGTCCTTCGAACAGGGTATCAAAACCGGATTCAGGTCCGGAATTCTCGGTACCGGCAATCGGGTGACCCGGTACGAAATGCACACCTTCCGGCAGGTGCGGCAATACGGCTTTGATCGCGGATGCCTTGACCGAGCCGACATCGGTGACGATCGCGCCGGGCTTCAGGGACGGGGAAATCGCTGCTGCTATTGCCCCATATGTCGAAACCGGGGTGCAGATCATTACGAGGTCGGCACCCGTGGCGGCCACCGCGGGGTCTTTCGTGACTTCGTCGGCGATGCCGAGTTCAAGAGCGGTGTTCAGCGTCTCATCGGAGCGTGCGCAGGCGATGATCGATCCAGCCAGCCCGTCACGGCGCATGACACGTGCGATTGATGAGCCGATCAATCCGATGCCGATGAACGCGACCCTGTCGAAAAGCGGCGCGGTCATTTCTGATCCATGAACGCAGAGACAGCGTCGATGACGGCCCGCATTTCGTCCTCGATGCCCACCGTGATCCGGATGCCGTCGGGTATACCGGCGCTGGCCGTGCTGCGGGGAATGATGCCACGTGACGCGAAAAATGCCATGGCGGAAGCCGCGTCGTGAACGCCGTCTTCGGGGAACCGGGCGAGCACGAAATTGCCAAAGCTCGGGATGACGTCCAGACCGCATTCCTCCAGCCGTTCGGCCAGCCAGGGAAGCCAGGCGGTGTTGTGGTCGCGGGACCGTGTCAGGAATTCGACGTCACCGATGGCCGCGATCCCGGCGGCCTGTGCCGCGCTGGTCACGTTGAAGGGTGGTCGGATGCGGTTCAGGATGTCGGCAATCACTGCCGGGCAATAGGCCCAGCCGAGCCGGACGGCACCCAGCGCATATATCTTCGAAAAGGTTCGGGTCATGACGACATTCTCGCCTGCATCGACGAGTTCGATCCCTGCCGTGTAATCGTTCCGCGTGACGTATTCGGCATAGGCGGCGTCGATCACGAGCAGGATATCGTCACGAAGGCCGTCGCGCAGCGCCGTAACCTCTTCCTTGGTGAGCATCGTGCCCGTCGGATTGTTGGGGTTGGCGAGGTATACGATACGTGTCCGCTCGGTGACGCCGGCGAGCAGGGCGTCCACGGTTACGGTGTAATTCGTCTCGGGCACCTTCACCGGTGTCGCGCCGACGCCGAGGGCGAAGAGTGGGTACATGGTGAAGGCGTGTTCGCCGAACAGAATTTCGTCGCCGGGCCCCGCATAGGCGCGGGCAAGGAGGGCGAGTACCTCATCCGACCCGGCACCGCAGACGATTCGGTCGGGGTCGAGGCCGTGCTGCGCGCCGATGGTTGCGCGCAGTTCGACTGACCCGCCATCCGGATAGCGATGCAATCTGTCCGCCATGTCGCTATAGGCCGCAACCGCCTTCGGGCTTGGCCCCAGCGCGCCTTCATTGGATGACAGTTTGATGATCCGCTCAACACCCTGGATTTTAGATGCGCCCGGAACGTAGGGCGCGATGTCGAGGATGCCGGGGCGTGGTGTCAGGGATGACATTAATTGTCTCCCCGGTCGGCGATGTCCCCGGCAGTGAATGGCAGGGCGTAAACACCGACAAAGTTCGCGGCTTCGACAATGCCCGTGTCGGGGTCCGTAAGACGGGCGATCCGGGCGTCGTCGGGACCCGCATATCCTTCCAGCTCGGCAAGGAACACGGACGTGTCGTCGGGCGGGGTGCCGCGCCCGATCAGGCGAAGCGGCTTTATGCCTGCGGCGGCAATTGCATCGTTGAGCCGTGCACGGCTGATCTCCGGGCTGGTCCGCAGGACGAAGAGGCTCCGGTCCAGACCACTCTCGTCCGGCGGTATGGCTGCAATGCAAAGGGCGGAATCGCCATTTCCGGGCGCGCTTGGGGCGAAGGGAAGGCGCGCGCAGACGGCCGTGCCGCTGCCGGACATTCCGGCAAGGATCGGCCACCAGGGTGTCTCTTCGCTTTCTTCGGGGATCGGCAGGACCCCAACAGTTGCCGAACCATCCTGAACCGCGGTCAGAACGGCACGGGCGGATGAATACAACGCCAGCGGTGTTTCGGCGCCGAAGTGATCACGGGCCATATCGCGGCACAGCCGGTTATTCTCGGTGGCATAGACGGCGACCGAGAATTCGCCCTGCAGGCGGACCATGGCGGAGACGATCTCGCGCCATATCTGAACAATCGTTGTGCGCGGGAACGGGCCTTCATGGCGGGCAATCAGGCGCCGCAGGATTTGTGCTTCACGCGCCGGCCGCCAGACCGGTCCACCTTGTTTGGAATCGCGCACGTAGGCCGCGATCGCCGCGCGGCGCATCAACAGCGCGTGGATATCGTCGTCGATACCGTTGATTTCTTCCCGCAACGCGGAGAGGGGTGTATTGCCGTCTGACATGTACTGGCCAAGCTGGAAAAGAGTTTCGGCGAGCGTCCCGCAGACCTTGCAGTATGGCGGAGCGCAGCCTTCTAAAAGGCGCCAATATGTAGTCGGCAGGATGGACAAATGCAAAGAAAACATTGACATAGAAGGGGGGCGACCCTAGCTATCGGAACCCTTTTTAGAGGTTGGATACGGTCCGACAAGACGATGGCTACCCGCGATATTCCCAACGTTGACGGCGACGGTGCGGCGAATCTGCCAGGGTTTCAGGTGGAACTTGCGCGCGATGAGCCGATGCGTCTGGATTCCGGGGAGACTATCGGTCCGTTTACGATGGCCTATACCACCAGTGGCACCCTTAACGCCGACAAGTCGAACGCGATCCTGATCTGTCATGCCCTGACCGGCGATCAATACGTGGTCGAGAGCCATCCCCTGACCGGTAAGCCCGGCTGGTGGGAATCGATGGTCGGTCCCGGCAGGCCGATTGATACCGACCGGTTCTTTATCATCTGCGTGAACGTGCTTGGCGGTTGCATGGGATCAACCGGGCCGCGGGATATCAATTCCGAAACCGGAGAACCCTGGGGGCTGGATTTTCCGGTTATCACCATCGGTGACATGGTTCGGGCCCAGGCGTTGCTTCTGGATCATCTCGGTATCGACCAGCTGTTCAGTGCTGTGGGCGGTTCCATGGGCGCGATGCAGGTCCTCGAATGGGCGGCAAAATACCCCGAACGCGTTTTTTCCGTCGTCCCGATTGCCGGTGCCGCACGTCATTCGGCGCAGAACATCGCCTTTCATGAAGTCGGTCGCCAGGCCATCATGGCCGACCCGGACTGGCGCAAGGGCAATTATCTGAAAGAAGGCGCGAATCCGAAGGGTGGCCTGTCGGTCGCACGGATGGCGGCGCACATAACCTATCTGTCGGAAACGGCGCTTCACCGGAAATTCGGCCGTAAACTGCAGGCGCGCGACGCCGTGAGCTTCGGTTTCGACGCCGATTTCCAGGTTGAGAGTTACCTTCGGCACCAGGGCAGCACGTTTGTTGAGCGCTTTGATGCGAACTCGTATCTCTACATCACCCGTGCGATGGATTACTTCGACCTTGCCGCCGAGCATGACGGTATCCTGGCGGGTGCGTTCGAGGCGACGAATGTGCGTTTCTGCATCATATCTTTCACCAGCGACTGGCTTTTCCCGACCGAGGAAAGCCGTGACGTTGTGCGGGCATTGAATGCCGTGGCGGCCAATGTCAGTTTTGTCGAGATAGAAACCGATAAGGGCCATGACGCATTTCTGCTGGATGAGCCCGAGTTTTATCAAACAGTCTCCGGGTTCATCGAGGGTGTTGCCGAGCATCGCGGTGTCGGCGTGAAACCTGAACAGAGCGCAAAATGAACGTGGGTGACGGCGGCATATCAGCGAATGATGGCGGACATGTCCTGAAGCGACGGGACCTGGAAATTATCGCCGGTATGATCGCGGACGGCAGCCGGGCACTGGATATCGGCTGCGGTGATGGTGCTTTGCTTGATTACCTGGTCCACAGGAAGAATGTCGATGCGCGCGGCATCGAGCTGAGCCAGGCAGGCGTTAATTCCTGCGTCGCCCATGGCCTGTCGGTTATCCAGGGCGATGCCGATACGGATCTTGCTTATTATCCCGATCACGCTTTCGACTACGTTGTATTGACCCGTACACTTCAGGCGACGCGGAATCCCCGCGATGTCGTGTCTCAACTGGTTCGCATCGGTCATCATGCAATCGTTTCGTTCACGAATTTCGGCCATTGGCGCGTCAGGCTGCGCCTGCTGACGGAAGGGCGCATGCCGGTTGTCGGCGATGACGGATATGCCTGGCATGACACGCCCAATATCCATCTCTGCACGATCCGTGATTTTTCTCTGATGTGTGAAGATTTGGGATTAACGGTGCGCCGCGCGATATCGCTATCACGGTCCGGCGAGGGGCGTGAGCTGAAATCTGCCGGGGCGGCCGCAAACCTGCGTGGCGAAGAAGCTATTTTCCTGCTGACCCGGGAATAGTCACGGGCTTCCAGTCGGCGGATTATTCAGGCGATATAGAAGACTGGTCTGTGTTGACGACAGGCCCGCGCTTGGTGCTGCCGGTGCCGCCGACAACCCTGACGTAACCCCGCCGCGGGGTTTGTTCCGCGACCCCGGTGGCCGACCCCGCATAAATCTGTTTTTGCGCTTCCAGAATCAACAAGCCGCCAAAAGACGGAAACCAGCGGGTCCCGATCTTTTCAATAGCCGGCGCCGATGCCAAAGACATACGCGACCGGCTGGGCGGGACAAAAAGACCGGATACGGCCTGTTCCGGCTGGAAAAGATTATCCCGCAGCAAACGCGACACCTGACCCGGTGTGTAGGGATGTCCGTGACCGAACGGGGTGTGATCGAGACGGGCCCATATGCCGCGCCGGTTCGGCACCACGATGAGGACGCGCCCGCCCTCTGCCATAACGCGCCAGACCTCGCGCAGCAGCTTGCGGAGCTGTTCGGAACATTCCACCGCATGAACCAGCAATACGCGGTCGATCGACACATCCGGCAGCGGCAGGTCGTCTTCCGGTGCCAGGCAAACGATGTTTCGGTCTGTCGCGGGCCAGCGGATTACCCCCTGCTGTGCGGGCATGACGGCGATGGCGCGCTCGGCTTCATCCCGAAAACGCCGCATATAGGGTGTCGCATAGCCGATACCGGCGACGCTCATGCCGGTGACATCCGGCCATGCCGTCCGGATATAGCGCCGCACGATGCGTTGCGCTGTATGGCCCAGCGGGGTGTTGTAGAAATCGCGAAGGTCGACGACATCGTTATACATGGTGGCAATATGCGCCGGGGCGGGCCGCAGGGAAAGAAAATCCGCGCTGATTATCTTGCTGGGCGGTTGGCGCCGGCTGACTGTTTTTGATAGGTTTCGGAACCGAAATTCCCCAGCCGCCCGGAGGCAGCCCCGATGTCGACACTTGAAATCCACCAGATCCCCACCCGGTCCGATAACTATGTTTACCTGTTGCGAGAAAGCTCTTCGGGCAATGCGGCGGTCGTCGATCCGTCGGATGCGGAACCGGTGCTGGAAACGCTCGATATGTTCGGCTGGAACCTGACCCATATTCTGACGACCCATCATCATAATGACCATGTCGGTGGTGTGCCGGAGATCAAGGAAAAGACAGGCTGCACCGTCGTCGGTCCCAAGGCCGACCGCGACCGCATTCCGATGATCGATGTCGAGGTCGCCGACGGCGAGACCTTCAACCTGTATGAGGCAGAGGCAAAGGTCTGGGATGTGCCGGGACACACGGCGGGCCATATCGCCTACTGGTTCTCGGAGAGCCAGGCGCTGTTCTGCGGCGATACGCTTTTCGCGTTGGGCTGCGGGCGCGTGTTTGAAGGCACGCATCAGCAAATGTATGAATCGATTTCCAAATTCAGCGAAGTGCCGGATGAGACCTGGGTTTACTGCGCCCATGAATACACCGCGGCGAATGCGAAATTCGCACTGCATGTAGACCCCGACAATGCCGCCCTTCAGGCATATGCCAAACAAATAGGGCAACGGCGTGACGCGGGCGTGGCGACAGTGCCGTCGCTGATGGGTGTGGAGCGCCGGACCAACCCGTTCCTGCGGGCGGGTGACCCGGAACTGGCCAAGGTGCTCGGCATGGAGAACAGCGCGCCGGTAGACGTGTTTGCCGAGATCCGGACACAGAAAGATAATTTTTAAGGTCGGTATCATGAAACTCCGCTGGTCTCCCACATCGCCTTTCGTGCGCAAGGTCGTCGTCCTGATGAAGGAAAAAGGCATCGAGGACGCCGTCGAGAAGGAAAAATCGAACCCGCTCAGCCGCGAAGACCGCGCGGCGACGCCGAGTCCGCTGGGTAAAATCCCGTGCCTGGTGACCGATGACGGCCAGTCTGTCTTCGATTCCCCGGTGATCATGGAATATCTCGATACGGTCTGCGACGGCCCTGAAATGCTGCCGAAATCGGGCGATGCGCGGTGGACGGTGCTGCGGCGCCAGGCAACCGCGGACGGGATGATCGGCAGTATGGTGACATGCTTTGTCGAGAGCCTCAAAAAACCGGAGCGCCAGTCGGGTGGGGTTCTTGCCCATAACAAGGGGATCGTTTTTAACGGTATCGCCGCCCTCGAACAGGAAGCCGCATCTTTCGGCGAGACTGTCGATGTCGGGACGATCTCGATCGCCGTGGCGTTGTCATTTGCCGATCAGACCTTCCCCGAGGATGACTGGCGTACCGATAATCCGGCGCTTGCCGCCTGGTTCGACGCATTCGACCAGCGGCCATCCATGACCGAAACGGTGCTGGTCGACGCGCAATCGTTCGAATAGCGCCCTGATCTGATCTGATCTGATCTGATCAGGGCAGGTCGGCTGGCCTCACCGGTTCGATCATGCCCTGCTGACAGGCCTTGATCTGCAGCGCCAGGTATTTCGAGAAAATCCGGCATTGCGCGAAGCTGCCGGCAATGAACCACAGGCCCGGCTGCTTGGTCCGCATCCACAGGTTTCGCAGCTCCTGGCTGTCATCACCGAACCCCCAGATCGGCCCGATACGCTCGGCCACGTCATTGCCGAGCAGGCGTTTGACGTTTTCTTCCTGACCCTTGAAGCCTGTCGCCAGGATAACGGTATCGGCCGCAACGACATCCCCGTTCTTCAGTTTGGCGCCTTCGGCGACAAAGGTGTCGATATCGTCGAACTGGATCAGCCCGACCTTGCCGTCGATGATCAGGTCGGAGCAGCCCACGTTGAAATAATAGCCGCCGCCGCGGTTCATGAACTTGAACTGCCAGCCCGTTTTGTCTTCGTGGTCGATCCTGAAGCCCACTTTTTCCAGCGCCTCCAGCATGTCCTTGTCGAGGCGTGTGGATTCTTTGGCCATTGCGGTATGAACGGCTTTGAGCGGCTCGTACGGGGTCGCGGTGGCGATGAGGTCCGCGGTCTCCAGGGACAGGCCTTCGTCATACAGGGTGTAGGGCAGCTGTGCGCTCGGCTCGACATTGATGATGCTGGTGGCGCCCCGCTGGATAAGCGATACCGTCGCCCCGTTGGACTGCAGGTCCTGCGCCATATCGTGGGCGCTGGTGCCGGTGCCGATGATCAGGACGCGTTTGTCCTTGCGGCTTTGCGCGCCGGTATAGGCGCTGGAATGGATGACCTCGCCCTTGAACTGGTCGAGCGTCGGGATTGTCGGCAGGTTGGGGATGCCGGTGACGCTGGTGGCCATAACCACATGTCGCGGCCGCAGGGTGCGGGTGCCGCCGGGTTGTTTCAGCTCCACCGTCCAGCGGCCGTCGGTCTCGTCGTAAGCGCCGCCGCTGAATTCGGTTTCGGTCCAGAAATTCAGCTCCATCGCTTCGGCATAATATTCAAACCAGCCGGCCAGCTTGTCCTTCGGAATATAGGTCGGCCAGTTCGGCGGGAACGGCATATAGGGCAGGTGGTTCACGTGCACCTGGTTGTGGAGCACCAGCGCGTGGTAGCGCTTGCGCCAGTTGTCGCCGACGCGTTCTTCACTGTCGACGATCAGCGTGTCGACGCCGAGCTGTGTCAGCCGTGCGGCAATCGACAACCCGGCCTGACCGCCGCCGACGACGAGTACCTCGGGGTCGCGGTCTTCGTAAGCGATGGCGATATTCCGGCGGTCGAGCCAGTTCGGTCCCTTGAAGTCGCGCGAATAGGCCTCGCCCGTGGGCCGCGCCGTGCCGATGGATTCCTCGAAGCCGGATATTTCATCAAGCGCGGTCAGGATGGTCCACGCTTTCAGACGCCCGGCATCTGCCTCATCGGCAATCATGCGCAGCACGCCGCTGCATTGCCCGGTCTTCGTCGTGAAACGGAAGATCGTTTCCAGGACGTCCTGCCTGCCGCCACGCATGACCATGCGGGGCGGGGTCGCGTCGTAATCTATGCTGAACGATTGCGGTTTCAGATCATCTGCGCTGTCGGCAAGAGCCGTTGAGATATCGTCCGGCCCGCTGACCGTCGAGATATGCCAGGTAAAGGCCAGAAGGTCGCGCCAGTGACTGTCCGGATGCATCAAGGACGCCAGCGCGCCGGCATCGGCGGTGGAAAGTGCCGTGCCGAACGCCGATAACCAGCTTTCAGCCGCCCCGGAGAGTGTTTTGTCGAACGTATCCATCCTGCATCCTGTCTTGGGCACCGGCCCGGCAATAGCCGCCACGATGCGCCTTATTCTGTTTCGCCCAATATGCCGGACGATGAGCGGCGAATAAACGTGAATTCGCCAATGTGTAATTCAACCCCATGCACCCGAAGGGAGCGCCGGGATCCCGACACGTCGCAATTCAACCCCATGCACCCGAAGGGGATGCACCGGAATGGCCGGTTGGGGCGCGTGGGGCGCGCGCCTGTCGAAAACCGGGGGGTGCCTGAACGTCATGTGCTCTCCGATATCGGGACACACCCCTTCCGTTCACGCGCGACGGTGTCACGCGCGTTCGGCCGGCCTGTCCGGGGTTTCGTTGTCCGGTCAGGCTATCATGCAAAAGGCCGAAAACCGAATGTCGGCGGTGAGATTTTTGCGCGAGCGCGGTGGGAGCGGGGAGTCATCCCGGCCTCAGGATGTGACGCTATAGGGTATTCGGGAACATCGACTGCCGCGAAAGGTCCGATTCCGGGGCAGGAACGGACGTAAATCAGGATGATCAATCAGGTCCGCTTCTAGCCAGAAGCGGACATTCGGGGGCAGCCCCAAACGAGACATGCAGACGAGTAGCCCAAAAGGGCAAGGTGGTTGCCCTCCATCGCAACCAAAATAGAGAAAGGCGCTGCTTCCCAAAAGGTGGCGGCGATATTTCGTCGAGAGAACACTCCGAGAAAATGTGGTGAAGCCAAGGGCTCGCACTTAGTATGAGAGCTTCGATATTTTGGATCCTGAAGAATGATTACGGAAAAAGTATTTGGCCTCGTTCAACGCGCTGTCCGCAGCAACGTTGGCAAAAAAGCTATAGTCCCGCTCCTGACGGCGCTCGACATTATTGGAGGAATCGCGATTACAACAAAGCTGGGCGCAAGGTTCGTCGGCCTAATTGTGCCAGCATCCCGACCGGTCATCTGCACTGCCTGCTTCACCGACCACGGTTTACGAGTAGACGCGGAACGGTTCGGAATTGCTCATGCGCTGCCGTGCCCAAACTGCGGCATGAACGGGACGAAAAAGCTCACTCCCTATCTGGTCAGAACTTTGGCATCCCAATTTTTCGTCAGGGGCTCGGTTCATCGATCAAACTATGGCTCGGCACCGCTTGTGCAATTTAACGAGCACCGGTTTCAGGACGGGGACTATGATGGCCCTCAGTGGCTAAAAGAGGACGTAGCACTTATCAGCGAAAAGGGGCGGATCGGGCTTTTTCACTATGGACCTCGGATGTGGATGCGCGGTTCCATCGAACCGCTGGAAGCCTTGCAGGATCCGGCCAGACGGGGTTCCGTTATCGACCGAATTCTGAAGGAATATCCCGAGCGCATCCTGCCGAAGGGAGAATTCATTTATCGGCTGCGTGTAAACCCGGAAGACCCTATCGCGAACGGAGAATATGACAGCCCACCCGACGCCTTCTTGGGGCGCGGCAGACTGGACTCGCTGGTTCAACCGGTCCTCTATTGCTCCCAAGATATCGAGAGCTGTGTGCACGAGTGCAGAGTAACAGTCGAAGACGATCTGTACCTGGCGGCCCTGACGCCATTACGTGATCTTAAGCTCCTCGACCTTACGGTCTTGCTTAACGAGGAGCATGAATCAGAGTTCAAAAGCCTCGACATAGCAGTGCACATGCTGTTCTTTGCTGCCGACCACTCCTATGTGATTACACGGGATATCGCGGTAGCAGCCCGCAGCGCGGGGTTCGACGGTCTTCTCTACCCCTCGTATTTCAGCCAAGTGCGCTCGGGGGCCATGCCGTTCGAGACCGCTTACGGGATATCCGTCCGCAGGTTCCCGAACGCAGCCAAGTACGCTACGTCGGGCATCTTTTCGAACGTCGCCCTGTTCGGACGACCCGTGAAAGAAGGCAGCCTCGAAGTAGCCTGTGTCCTTCCCCCCTAAAACTGGGCCATTATTTTGTTCCAGATAGGGGAGATTT
>ERZ807291.2108-NODE-2108-length-30761-cov-8.796392_pt1 | contig 30761 bp, 30 predicted proteins | sample MGYA00521257_ERZ807291 | MGnify/ENA primary metagenome ERZ807291 (study PRJEB31413, sample SAMN03169783) | marine metagenome | biome: Marine; feature: Water; material: Subsurface seawater | place: North Sea | collected 2011-04-28 | depth 1 m m ...
TCATATCAGATCGTCCTTTGCATCAGACAATCTACCTTAGAGTCTGTTTCAAAACTAACCGCTTACTTTCAGGATCTTGCGAGATAGCGGGTGACGCGTCGAATGTGGGCAATGAGGATCCAAGCCTGTGCGCTGGCGATAGATTTATCCCAATCTTTTGACAGGCGGCGGCAGCGCCCCAGCCCTGCGAAGGTTCGCTCGACCACCCATCGTCGGGGTAGCACCTCAAAGCCCTGCGCCGTATCAGAGCGCTTGACGATCTGCACAGTCCAGCGGTCCGATGACCTTCAGGGTGTCTCGCAGTTTGGGGCCCGCATAGCCGCCGTCCGCAAAGACATGCCACAGCATGGGATAGCGCGCGGCGACAGCCTTCAGCACATCCAGCGCGCCGTCAAGATCCTGAACGCCGGCGCTATGGACCTCGAGCCCTACGCGCAATCCGGTCGTATCGGTACCAATGTGGCGCTTGCGGTCCTTGATCTTTTTTCTGGCGTCATATCCTCTAACCCCGCCACTTTCTGTGGGTTTTACACTTTGACTATCAATGACCCCGGCTGTCGGATGGGCGTGTCGGCCCACGGCAAGGCGCGCGGTTTTGACCGGTTCGCGGTTCATCTCATCAAGCAAGCCATCATTGCGCCAAGCGTAGAAGGAGCCGCGGACGGTAGAAACCGGCGGAAAGTCGTTGGGCAGCATGCGCCACTGGCAGCCAGTCGTCGCGACATACAGGATCGCGTCGAACACATCGCGCAGATACGTCGTTCGCGGGCGGCCCGTTCTCCTGAGCCGCGGCACTAGAGCGCCATCCCAAAGCTGCTTGGACCATGCGCTTCAGTACAGCAGGCGTTGTTTTAAAGCTTTATCCTGACGGCATATTTCAAAGTCTTCCTCAGTCAGGCGGCCCTTTGGTGCACCGGCAATATTAAAGTGGCCAAAGTGATCCTGTCCGCTGACCAAAGACACCAGCGGCTGGTCGCCTGTTTGTTGTTTCATAGACGGCTTGATATAGCGGATGGCCGAACCGATGCGCCTGTCACATGTCGCATTTGGACCAGAGCTGTGGAACAAAAGTCCATGGTGCATCGAGGCCTGCCCAGCCTCAAGCGCGGCTGCAACCGCCTCTTTTTCATCAACCTCGACGGCAATTTCCTGACCGCGAGACAAAAGGTTGTCTTCGGCATACGTATCAACATGCGGCACAATCTTTGTCTTGTGGCTGCCAGGTACAAATTTCATACAGCCCGCCTGTTCGCTGGCAGTGGAAAGCGCGAACCAACAGGTTGTTTCACAGATGTCATCAAGACCCCAATAGGTCAGGTCCTGATGCCAAGATACGATTTTAGGCGAGTTGGCCTCTTTGATAAAAAGTCCAGCGCTCCAAACCATAAGGTCCGGGCCCAGCACCGCCGATGCGGCCGCAATCAGCGTTTCATTGCGGGTCAATGCGTCAAACGAGGGCAAAAGTCGGTCCGGATAGGCTTTCAACAGGGCCAGTTTTTCGGAATCGCTTGCCAGTTCCGCCTCAGCGGTTTCCAAGTCGGCGCGCAGCCTTTGTGCTTGCGATTGCGACAAGACGTCGATCGGTACAACAAAACCGTCGCGTTCATAAGTGCTGGCAATCTCATCCTGAGCGGTAACAGAGGACTGTGACTGGGACATGACGTTTCCTTTTCTACGATTGTGGCACATTTACTTTCGCAGAAACCCATGTATCAGTAAAATGGAATGACTTGATGGTTAAGCATCAGTCTCATGGATACTTAAAATGCGCCTAAACGGATTTGACCTCAACCAGCTTGTTTGTTTGAAAGCTCTTCTTAGCGAACGGAATATAACCCGTGCCGCCGCGCAAGTGCACCTGAGCCAATCGGCGATGAGCACGACACTCGGCCATCTGCGCCGGCATTTCGACGATCCGCTGCTGGTGCGCTCGGGCCGGGTCCACGTCTTGACGCCCTTTGCCAAGTCCCTGACCACACCGCTAAATAAAATGCTGGCTCAAGCCCATGCATTTGCGACACTGCGGCCAGGTGAAGTTCAACCCGATATCGAACGGGAAGTCACAATTGTCGCCTCGGATTATGCAGTGCGAACCTGCCTCGAAGAGGCGTCGCGGCACCTGCGAGAGGTATTCCCAAACTTGCGGCTGGATGTCTTGCCCCTGTCTGAAAGATCACCACGTCTGCTGGCGAACGGCGAAGTTGATCTGGTGCTTGCAGGGCAATCTCTTGACGTCGGCATGCCACCTCGCGACTGCCTATTTGAGGATCAGTTTGTGTGCATTGCCTGTCGCGAAACTGGTCCCGTCGGAAATGTTTTGACACCCTTTGAATTTGCACAATCTCAGCATGTGGTAGTGCGTTATTTTGATTATCAAATGACCTTCGAGGATGAGGATGCCATTCGAAAAGCCGGTCTGACACGCATCCGCCGGATCACCACGTGGTCGCATACACATGTGGCGGCTTTGATATGCAAAACGCCGATGCTAGCAACAGTTCCCGCACGAATTGCGCATGATTTCTCCAAGCGATGGCCAATAAAAACGTTGCCGTTTCCGTTCGATCACGAGCCAATTAGATTATTTGCATACTGGCATCCAAGTCGGGACGAAGATGCGATTTTGGCGGCACTGGTGCGCGCGGCGAAATCGGTTGCAGGCCCTTCTAAACCAGCAGAATAGACTTGCGACGGGTTTGGTTCCACGGGCCTGCACCAATCACGTTTGGGATAAACGTCAATAAATTTCTGACACCCCGCCCCATTTCGAACAATTCTGCCAAAAGCCGCTATTGCCAAGCACGCCTTATGAAACCTTTCTCTCCTGCAAATCCAACAACCCGCAAGACCGTCAAACGTCTATCCGCAACTTGTTCAACCGGCAACCAATCACATTAATGCATCGCTAAGTGAAACGGCAGGGTTTTGGACGCCCCACGATACCAACGAACAATTTCCGCCCGTTCCTCTGGCTCCATCCATGTCAGGTTGGCCGGTGGCATCGCATGGCTGACCCCGGCCTGCAGATAAATCTGCCGGGCTGCACCGGCAATATCGGCCCTAGTCTCTAGATAAATATGTTTGGGCGCCCAGCGGATACCGTCATAAACCGGATCACGAGCGTGACACATTGAGCAGCGGCCCAAGACACTGTCAGCAACCGCGTCAAACCCGTCAGCTGCGGCAAAATGTTGGGCGGTGGCGGTTTGCGGCACCTCAACGGCCGCATCATAATTTTGACGCAGTGGCACGGTTGAGAGCCAGATGATACACAAAAACAGGATGGCCGTGGCCAACCATGTCCAAGTGGGCTTACCCGAGCCCGCGTGCAGGGTGTTAAAGTAATGCCGGATGGTCACCCCCATCAAAAACACCAGCGACGCAATCAGCCAGTTATACTCACTCGCAAAAGCCAGCGGATAGTGATTGGACAGCATCAGGAAAATAACCGGCAGCGTCAGATAGTTGTTATGGGTAGAGCGCAGCTTGGCAATTTTGCCGTATTTTGCATCTGGTGTTCGCCCCGCCTGCAGATCTTTGACCACAATCCGCTGGTTTGGCATGATGATAAAAAACACATTGGCCGACATGATGGTTGCGGTAAACGCCCCCAAGTGCAACAGCGTGGCGCGCCCGGTGAACACTTGATTGTACCCATAGGCCATCGCCACCAGCAGCCCAAACAAAAACACCATTAACCCAGTCGGATAATCCCCCAGCGGCGACTTGCACAGCGCGTCATAAATCACCCAGCCAACGCCCAGTGACGCCCCAGAGATCACCACCGCCTGAAAGACCGACAAATCAGCTTTAGCGCGGTCAATCAAATAAATTTCTGCCCCCGCCCAATAGACAATCATCAAAAGGACGGCCCCCGACAGCCAAGTGCTGTAACTTTCCCATTTGAACCAAGTCAAATGTTTTGGCATTTGATCCGGCGCCACCAGATATTTACGTATATGATAAAAGCCACCACCATGCACCTGCCATGCATCGCCATGCACCCCATCGGGCATGTCAGATGCCTTGCGCAGTCCCAAATCCAGCGCAATAAAATAAAATGATGAGCCGATCCACGCCATGGCGGTAATCACATGCAGCCACCGCACAGCAAAGGCGCACCAATCCCAAATAATAGCAAGATCCTGCATGGAAGATCATCCTCTTAACTTAGCACCCCCGCAGTGTGCCTGCCTCGTTCGTTCACGCCATACCAGCTGATTGTGAAACGCGCTGCCGTTTCACTCAATGCAACTTGACGTATCAGCTGCCACGATAGGTGGAATAGCCAAACGGTGACAGCAAAAGCGGCACATGATAATGCCGCGGTAGCGAGAGACCAAACCGGATTGGAATGGCATCTAAAAACAGCGGTGCATCCTGCGCCAGCTCATCACAGTCCAAGCCTAATTTCTGAAAATAGTGCCCAGCATGAAACACCAATTCATAGACACCAAAAGCAAATTCATCTTCAGCAAGCATAGGCTTATCAGTGCGACCATCAGCATTGGTCATTGCCGAACACAGCTGTCTGCGCAGCTTGCCTTCAATACTGTAAAGTTCAATTTCCAGACCAACCGCCGGGCAGCCCCGCGCGGTGTCCAGAATATGTGTTGTCAGGTACCCAGACATAAAAATCCTTTTAAACAAGCTATAGAAACGACACAGAGCAATAGTCCAGTATCGCTTTAACACTTGCAATGCGTAAGTTTAGATGCTGTTTCAATAAAAGAAAGATAATCCGCAGGGGTTCAATGATTCAAAGCCCTGTCACAACCTATGGAGATACGGTTTGATCCGCTACCCTAGAAATCTGCGTGGCTATGGCGCGACGGCCCCGAATGCCAATTGGCCAAACAACAGTCGTGTCGCGGTGCAAGTCGTTGTCAACTATGAAGAGGGTGGCGAAAATTGCACCCTGCACGGCGATGCCGCCTCCGAGGCGTTTCTGTCGGAAATCGTCGGCGCATCAGCCTGGCCCGACCAACGCCACTGGAATATGGAATCGGTTTATGAATACGGGGCCCGCGCCGGATTTTGGCGCCTGCACCGCCTGTTTACCGAACTTGAAATTCCCGTTACCGTGTTTGGTGTGGCAACCGCATTGGCCCGCAGCCCTGAACAGACGCGCGCGATGCAGGATGCCGGTTGGGAAATTGCCAGCCACGGGTTGAAATGGATCGAGTATAAAGATTACAGCAAAGCCGCAGAACGGGCCGATATGAAAGCCGCTATCCGCCTGCATACCGAGGTCACCGGCACCCGACCCCGCGGCTGGTATACGGGGCGCTGTTCGGAAAATACCGTAGAGCTGGTCGCCGAAGAGGGCGGCTTTGATTACGTCGCAGACAGCTATAGCGATGACCTGCCCTATTGGCACCGAATGAAATATCACAATCAACTGGTGGTGCCCTACACGCTGGATGCCAATGATATGCGTTTTGCCACCCCCCAGGGCTTTAATGCCGGTGACCAGTTTTTCACTTATCTCAAAGACAGTTTCGATGCGCTCTATGCCGAGGGCGTGGCAGGACGGCCAAAGATGATGTCGATTGGCTTGCATTGCCGTCTGGCCGGCCGGCCTGGTCGGGTGATGGCGATACGCCGGTTTCTGGAATATGCCCGCAGCCATGAGGCTGTCTGGTTCGCCCGCCGTCTTGATATTGCACGACATTGGCAATCCAATCACCCGCCACAGCATGGCGAGGAACCCTCAGAGATGGAGCTCGATACCTTCGTAAAGGCGTTTGGTGGGGTGTTTGAGCACTCGCCTTGGATCGCAGAGGCTGCCCATGGGCTAGAGCTGGGGCCAGCCCATGACAGTGCTGTTGGGCTGCACAATGCATTGTGCCGGGCGTTTCGTGCCGCCAATCTATCCAAGCGGCTGACTGTGCTGCGCGCGCACCCCGACCTGTCAGGAAAGCTGGCAGCGGCCAAGCGGTTGACCAAAGCGTCACAGGCCGAACAAGCCAGCGCCGGACTTGACGCGCTGACCGATGACGAGCGGGCGGCGTTCGAACGCTTGAACACCGCCTATACTGCAAAATACGGGTTCCCATTTATCATTGCCGTGCGTGACCACAGCAAAGACGCTATTCTAGCTGCGTTTGAGCGTCGCCTCAGACAGGATCAAGACACCGAATACGCCGAGGCCTGCCATCAAGTCGAACGCATCGCCGAGCTACGCTTGCGCGATATGTTATGTCAATGAGTTTCGAGCTGCACAGCCAACCGATCGGCGCCGCGGCATTCGCCCCTTATGGAGATGTCATCTCAACCGAAGGCGCCCCTGATACGTTGATCAATCAGGGCCTATGTGGCCGCTTTCATGACCGCGCCAGACTGGATTTCAGCGACGGGCGGGCCGGGATCAGCCTGTTTGACGCAGTGCCGCGATCACTGCCGTACAAACTTGAATTTGTCGAACGTCACCCACAGGGCAGCCAGTGCTTTATACCGATGTCCGAGCATGGGTTTTTGATCATTGTTGCCACAGATAATGCCGGCGTGCCGGGCGTGCCTTGCGCCTTTCGCACCCAGCCCGGGCAGGCCATAAATTTTCATCGCAGCACTTGGCACGGTGTTCTGACCCCGCTGCAAGCGCCGGGCCTGTTTGCGGTGGTTGACCGGATCGGATCTGGGGAGAACCTTGAAGAATATCATTTCCCCAAGGCCTACAGCATTTTATCCTAAGCGCTGTCAGCCCTGCCCGCGCAAATCCTCCAAATACTGCCGCACGCAGCTTTGAACGTGACGAAACCTGTCGCCCCCCAGATGGGTGCCACCAAACCAGCGGGTGACCACGATCATGTGGTTATGCAAACCCTTACGTTGCAACATCCGCACAATCACCATCCCTGCGCCCGCCTCGCCATCGTCGTTTTTCAGCACCTGCCCGTCTGACAGAACCGCCGCCCAGGTATTATGTGTCGCTTTGGCATAGCGCTTGTTACGCTTTAGCGCCTTTAAGCACGCTTTGGCCGCATCACGGCTGTCTATGGGGGCACCCGACACCGCATATTTTGACCCACGATCGGTCACGATGATGCCAAGTTGGCGCATTACAATTTTACCACCCGCAAGAGGGCCTCAGCGTCGGTTTCGATCCGTTCAGAGTAACGGTCCACCAGATACGCAAAGCGGCCGCGCACCAGCCAAGTGAACGTGACCAGCTGCTCCATCACATCAATAATCCAGCGGTAAAGAGCCGCATCGGAAAGGCGGCCGTCGCTGTCGCCCTCAAGAAATGCCTTGGGAATACTGGATTGGTTTGGAATTGTTACCATCCGCATCTGGCGTCCCAAAATACGCATCTGGATGACCGCTTTACAGCTTTGTAAACCATCAAAAACCTGCATCAACGCGAGCGTTTTACCTTGCGTCGGGCGCACTCCGCCCATGTCGAGCGACAACCAATCAATTTGCAAAGTCATCATGCCCAACATCGCCCCATGCCGTTCAGGGCTGGAGCAGACCATATCCTCGCTCCTGACCGCGAGATCACACAATTCCAGCACTTCAAGGTGTGGCTCTACACCATCAATTCCCGAAAATGTCAGGCCCAAAGGGTCAAACATCCGCACATCACAGCCTGGTGTCCGCAGAATACGCGCGCCCTGTTCGGCTGATTTGCGCGCATAGCTAACCGAACGTAGCGAGCCGTAAAGTACCAGTATCCGCGGTTGGTGGTCACCATCATCAGCGCCTTTAAGGCTATCAGTTGCAATCGGCATTAGGCAGCTTGGGCTTATCTTTGGCAGATCTTGCAGATCCATGACAGGCTCCTCAATAATGTCATTCATGCAATACAGATTTTTTGACTGTCATCGTACATGATAGATTTTTGGCACAAGAACAATCTTGATACTCGACGCGTACAGGATACAAATGTAGCCATGTTTGTCCCGCTGACACCTACTTTGCAACAAGCCGCTCAAGTGCCGCAGATGCGTAAACATGGCGCAGAACTCTACCAGCCGCTTGCATTTCGTCGACGAAACCGCCATAGACCCGCGCCATGGCCAAACTGTATTTCCATTATTCAACGATGAATGCCGGCAAGTCGACTTTGTTGCTGCAAGCATCGCATAATTACTATGAACGCGGCATGCAAACCTATCTGTTGGCGGCCACGTTTGACACAAGGGCCGGCACCGGCCGGATTGGATCGCGAATCGGTTTGTCAGCGGATGCCGATATGTTCACACCAAACGAAGATCTTTTTACCAAAATCAAAAAGCGTCTCGACGCAGGACCCTGTTCTTGCGTGTTTCTTGACGAGGCCCAGTTTCTATCCCCCCAGCAAGTCTGGCAGTTGGCGCGCGCAGTCGATGATCTGAGTGTGCCGGTTATGTGCTACGGCCTGCGTGTCGATTTTCGTGGCAAGCTGTTTCCCGGCTCGGCAGAATTACTGGCTCTGGCCGATGAAATGCGCGAGGTGCGCACCATCTGTCATTGCGGAAAGAAAGCTACAATGGTGGTCCGTATGGATGCCGAGGGCCGCGCCCTGACCGATGGCGCGCAGGTTCAGATCGGGGGCAATGAAACCTATACGTCGCTGTGCCGCAAGCACTGGCGCGAAGCGACAGGTGACGCTGGGGGTTAATGCGTCCAGACTGCGCGTCGGCTGGTGGCAAAGTTCTCGCCATAACCGCCGGGGCGTATATTTTGTTTGCGGCGTTTGGGATCTGCGACATCGACCTCGATACCGCGTTCGTGCGCATAGGCCTCGGCGGCCTGCTTGCTATCGAACGCTATACGGACCTGCGATTGCATATCGCCTGAGGATGTCCAGCCCATCAACGGATCGACATCGCGGGCTGCTGCCGGTGCAAACTCCAGCACCCAGGATTTGGTCTGAGCCAAGCCCGACGACATTGCAGATCTGGTCGGTTGGAAAATACGGGCGCGCATAGTTGGACTCCTTCGATATGAGCTTATATTATGAATTTATGCGCCTGAGGCAAGTCTCGTGTGATATCGAGGTTAAACTGCCCTGCCAAGTGCACAGCCAAAACAACCACGAGATCATAACAAATGCTGCCTTTTGTCGCTTTGGGGTTGAAGCCCGGATAAAACGCACCAATCTATGATACCCAAAGAAAGCCATTCAAATGACCGCCTCTGTTCCCGTCTCCAACACAGACGACTTGCGTGCGCGCCTCAAACTTGAGGGCGGCAAAGCCTTTGTCTTGCAGACCGAGTTTGAGCCTGCCGGCGACCAACCAACGGCGATTGCAGAACTGGTCCAAGGGATTCAGGGTGGCGAGCACAATCAAGTCTTGCTGGGGGCAACCGGCACGGGCAAAACCTTTACCATGGCCAAGGTCATCGAACAGACCCAGCGCCCAGCGCTGATACTTGCGCCAAACAAAACCCTTGCGGCCCAGTTGTATGGCGAGTTCAAAGGGTTTTTTCCTGAGAATGCGGTGGAATATTTCGTCAGCTATTACGACTATTACCAACCAGAGGCCTATGTGGCCCGCAGTGATACCTTTATTGAAAAAGAGAGCCAGATCAACGAACAGATCGACCGCATGCGTCACGCGGCGACGCGGGCCCTGCTTGAACGCGATGATGTTATTATCGTGGCCTCAGTTTCGTGCATTTACGGGATCGGTTCGGTCGAAACCTATGGGGCGATGACCCAAGATTTGCAGGCGGGCCAATCGTATGACCAGCGCCAGATCATTGCAGATCTGGTCGCCCAGCAATACCGCCGCAATGATCAGGCGTTTCAACGTGGCGCTTTTCGGGTGCGCGGCGATGCGTTAGAGGTTTTTCCAGCCCATCTTGATGATCGCGCATGGCGCTTGTCGTTCTTTGGCGACGATCTGGAAAGCATCACAGAATTTGACCCTCTGACCGGCGAAAAAATCCAAGTTTTGGATCAGGTGCGGGTTTATGCGAATTCACATTATGTGACGCCAAAGCCCACAATAAATCAGGCCGTTATCAACATCAAAAAGGAACTGCGCCAACGTCTCGACCAGCTGGTGGGCGACGGCAAATTGCTTGAGGCCCAGCGGTTGGAACAGCGTACTAATTTCGATATCGAGATGCTTGAGGCCACGGGTGTCTGTAACGGGATTGAAAATTACTCGCGCTATCTGACAGGGCGCGCCCCAGGCGAGCCGCCCCCCACCTTATTTGAGTTCATACCAGATCACGCGCTGGTCTTTGCAGATGAATCCCACGTCAGCGTGCCGCAAATTGGCGGCATGTATAAGGGTGATTACCGGCGGAAATTTACGCTCGCCGAACACGGGTTCCGGCTGCCATCCTGTATGGACAACCGACCACTTAAGTTTGAAGAATGGGACGCCATGCGCCCGCAGACAGTGTATGTATCGGCAACACCTGCGAGTTGGGAACTTGAGCAAACCGGCGGCATCTTCACCGAACAGGTGATCCGCCCTACCGGCCTTTTGGATCCAAAAATTGAAATCAGACCCGTCGAGATGCAAGTCGATGACCTGCTCGACGAAGTTCGCAAAGTGGCGCAAGACGGGTTTCGCACGCTTTGCACCACATTGACCAAACGCATGGCCGAAGACCTGACCGAATACATGCACGAACAGGGCATCAGGGTGCGCTATATGCACTCGGAGATCGACACTATCGAGCGTATCGAAATTCTGCGCGATCTGCGCCTTGGCGCGTTTGATGTGCTGATTGGCATCAATTTGCTGCGCGAGGGCTTGGATATTCCCGAATGCGGTCTCGTGGCCATTTTGGACGCTGATAAAGAGGGTTTTCTGCGCTCAGAAACCTCACTTGTGCAGACCATCGGGCGTGCCGCGCGCAACGTCAATGGACGGGTGATCATGTATGCCGACCGCATCACCGGGTCGATGGAGCGCGCTATGAGCGAAACCCAAAGGCGCCGCGAGAAGCAAAATGCGTATAACGTCAAACACGACATCACCCCGGCAACGGTGAAGAAAAATGTCGAAGATATTCTGGCCGGCCTTTACAAAGGCGACACAGATCAATCACGGGTCACGGCGACGATTGATGCGCCGCTTTCAGGGTCGAACTTAAACGCCGTGCTGGAAGGTCTGCGGACCGATATGCGCAAAGCGGCAGAAAATCTGGAATTTGAAGAGGCCGCAAGGCTGCGCGATGAGGTCAAGCGCTTAGAAGCCGTAGATCTTGCAGTGGCCGATGATCCGCTGGCACGACAATCTGTCATCGAGGCGGCGGGGGAGGCGGCAAAAGCATCCTCAGGGCGCTCGACCGCCGGACGCCCGGGGCAACGGGGCGGGAATGTCAAAAGAAAGCGTCGCTAAGCTTGTGGCAAAAAAAGACCGGCGTGAAGTACGCCGGTCTTGTGACCGATTAAAAAACCTGCTGACCAGGCTGGACTCTGGGCAAGTGCCACCAATACCCGGTATTTTGCCGACATTTTAGCTCTTTAGGAGCTGAATATTAGATATGCCTGAAAAGTAACCAATTTATAAAGGGATCCAGTTTAAATAAAATGAATGATAGAAATCAATAAAAAAGCAACGCCAAACACAAGTCTGTCACTACTTTTTTGCTTGAAAATCAGCATAATGTGGCGCTGCTTTAAACAGTGGTTAAGTGAATTTTCGAAAAAACTTAGTATCGTCAAACATCGCTTCCAATTCCTGCATTCGGGTGCGGGTTTCTGGCCAAGTGGCCTGTTGTACCTGTGCTATAATCGTCTCAAGTAGCAACAATGTGGTCACCGACGAGTCCCAAGCCGACGGCACGGTAATTTTCGACGCAAACACGCGTTTGGTATATCTGCTAACCGGCGAAATCCACTGGTCAGTGACCAGAATAATCTCGGCCCCTTTGGCCGCCGACAGTTCGGCCAGTTTCAGCGTGCTGTTTTCATAACGCCGAACGTCAAAGATCACCACAACATCCCCACGTTCGATATTCAGCAAATAATGCGGCCATGCGTTGGATATTGCTTGGATATGGGTAATGCCTGGACGAATAACCTGCATATGCAAAAAGAAATAATCCGCCATCGCGCGGGTGATACGCCCCCCAACCACGTAAACCGCACGCTTTTTATCGGCCAAAAGCGCACAACACTGGTCAAAGGTTTCGGTGTTTATCTGACCGATAGAGGTTTTAATGTTCGACATCACGGCCTCGGTAAACTGATTGAGGATATGACTGTCGGGTACCGCCTCTGCCCATGTATCATGTTTGGCGATTGGGCCAGAAATTGTCGCCTCTAACTCGCTTCGCAACTGCGCCTGAAATTCAGGAAACCCCTTAAAGCCAATCTTTTGCACCAACCGGGCCACGGTGGGGGTTGAGACCTGTGCCTTTTCAGCAAGACTGGTGATCGAACCCAAACCAGAGACCGGATAGTTCTCGGTTATAACAGCCACCAGTTGGCGCTCTGCGCGGGTTAAACTGTCAAAGCGGTCCTGAAGACGTTCAGAAATAGATGTAAGCATCGCAACACACTCTGTTTTTGTAACAATACCCTCAAACCAAAAGTATTTGAAGAGTTTTTTACAAATAGGAATTGACAGACTGACACAATGTGAAGAGAATTTGACAAAAGTCAACAGGGAATCATCATGCCAGTTGCCGTCGACATCACCGAAACTCAGGCCGAGCCGCCTGTTGCCAGTATCGTAAATCGTTCAGGACAGTCAAAAATTGTACTGATCTGCGAGCATGCGAGCAAACATGTTCCCAGTGCCTTTGGTGATCTAGGCCTCACCGAGGCGGCAAAGATATCGCATGCTGCGTGGGATATCGGAGCACAAGGGCTGGCCGAGCAGCTGAGCGCAACCCTTGATGCCGTACTTGTTCTCAACACCATGTCGCGCTTGATCTATGATTGCAACCGGGCCCCTATCGCCCCTGATGCCATGCCGGCGCAAAGCGAAAAGATCGCTGTGCCCGGCAACAGGGGTTTGTCAAACGAACAAAAACTGCGGCGCATTAAAACTGTCTATGAGCCATTCCACTCGTCTGTTCAAGCGGTGCTGGACAGCGCCGGGCCCGAAGCAGTTTTGGTCACCGTGCATAGTTTTACCAGCGTTTACAATGGGCTGAAACGCGCCACTGAAATCGGTCTTATTCATCATCAGGATGACCGTCTTGCAAAACAAATGGTCGACATATCCGAGCGGTTCACGCACCATCCCTTTTCGCTCAACCAACCCTACTCCCAACGCGACGGCGTCACCCATATGCTTGAACGACACGGCACGCAGAATGCGATAATGAACGTAATGATCGAGGTTCGAAACGACCTGATCGACACGGCTGAAGGGCAACACGAGATCGCGATCATGTTGGCGAAGGTTCTGAATCAAAGCCTGCAAGATCTGGAACCAATAGCCCCACGAGACACCCCATGATTGAGGCGTTCCGCGCCTTTATTCGCCGCGTAGACGCGCTTAATCGACGGTTGGGCCGGGTCATCATGTATGGCATTTTTGCCCTAATGGCGGTTTTGCTGTGGTCATCAGTCAGCAAAACCTTTTTTCTGCCATCGCTTTGGACGCTGGAAATGGCGCAGTTTATCATGGTGGCCTATTACATTTTGGGCGGGCCCTATTCGATTCAGCTGGGCTCGAACGTGCGGATGGACTTGTTCTATGGCGACTGGTCACCGCGCAAGAAAGCATGGTTTGACCTGATCACGGTGCTGTTTTTGATCTTCTATCTTGGGGTGCTGATCTATGGCGCCATTGCCTCGACAGCCTATTCGCTTGGGTACTACGGGTCGGCACCGTTTTCGTTCTTTGCAGGCTTGCTAGGCGGGGCAGAAGAGATCGGCCGCATGGAGCGCTCGTCATCAGCATGGCGCCCCTATCTATGGCCAATCAAGTCCGTAATGATCGTCGGTATGGTCCTGATGCTGCTGCAATGTGTCTCTGAGTTGTTGAAAGATGTGCTGCGGCTAAAGGGTGAGACGGTCTGATGTCCTATGAAATAATCGCCACCCTGATGTTTTCGACGATGATGCTGATGCTGATGACCGGCCAGCGGGTGTTTGGCGCCATCGGCTTTGTCGCAGTGATCGCGGCCCTGCTGCTTTGGGGCGACCGAGGCGGCTATGATCTTGGTTTCTCAGCCGCGATGAAACTGATGAAATGGTATCCCCTGTTGACCCTGCCAATGTTTATATTCATGGGCTATGTGTTGTCGGAAAGTAAGATCGCCGACGACCTTTACCGGATGTTTCATGTCTGGATGGGTGGCCTGCGCGGCGGTCTGGCTATCGGGACCATCGGCTTAATGGTTCTTATTTCGGCAATGAACGGTCTCAGCGTGGCAGGCATGGCAATCGGGGCCACCATCGCGCTGCCCGAATTGTTAAAGCGCGGCTATGACAAGCGTATGGTCACGGGTGTTATTCAAGCCGGATCGTCGCTTGGTATTCTTGTGCCACCCTCGGTGGTGCTGGTGCTCTACGCGATGATCGCCCGCCAGCCGGTGGGGCAATTGTGGCTTGCAGGGGTTGTTCCTGGTCTGATGATGGCAGCAATGTTCGTTGCCTATATCGCGATACGCTGCAAAATAAATCCCACCCTCGGGCCAGTTCTCGACATACGCGAACGCGAAATGCCACGCGCCGAAAAACTGCGTTTGCTACAGGCAGGACTGCTTCCAGTTGGCATTTTTGCGGTTATGATGGTTCCTTTTGTTAATGGATGGACCTCACTCGTAGAGAGCTCGGCAATAGGGGCCATGGCAGCTTTCGCTGCAGCAGTACTGAAAGGACGCATGACCAGGAAAGTGTTTGAAAACTCAGTTCGGAATACTCTGGGGATTACGTGCATGTTTATGTGGATCATCCTCGCAGCCCTCGCTTTCGGTGCCGTTTTTGACGGGCTTGGCGCTGTAAAAGCGATTGAATCTCTTTTTACAGACACGCTCAACCTCAATCCTTGGACAATCTTAATCTTAATGCAGCTCAGCTTTATTTTAATGGGCACATTCCTAGATGATACCGCCATGCTGGTAATCGTCGCACCGCTCTATGTGCCCCTTGTGGGGGCACTCGGATTTGATCTGGTGTGGTATGGTATCCTTTATACGATCACCTGCCAGATAGCTTACATGACACCGCCTTTCGGCTATAACCTTTTTTTAATGCGCGCCATGTCGCCGCCCGAGATCACCATTCAGGATATTTATCGCTCAATTGGGCCCTTTGTTCTGGTCATGCTGCTTGCACTTACAGCAGTGATGGTCTTTCCTAACCTAGCACTCTGGTTGCCTAATTATGTTTACAACAATTAACCCCAAGAACTCCACTAACGGAGCATAACAAAAACTTAAAAGGAGAATTCTATGAATACGAGACGTTCTTTTCTTCGCACTGCAACGCTAGGCAGTGCAGCAGCCCTTGCAACTCCGGCTATCGTTCATGCACAAGCACCAATCCGGTGGCGTTTTCAAACCTACGCAGGAGCTGCGCTCGGCGAGCATGTGACCAAACCGGTAATCGACTACATCAACACCGCCGCTAATGGGGAAATGGAAATTGAGCTTTTCTATGCCGACCAGATCGTCCCAACGGGAGAGCTATTTCAAGCGCTACAAAGGGGTACCATTGATGCTGTCCATTCGGACGATGACTCGATGGCGTCGCCGACTCCACTACAGCAATTTGGTGGTTACTTCCCCCTAGCGACCAAACACGCGCTGGATGTACCTGTGTTGTTTAACCAATACGGTCTTGCCGATATTTGGCGAACCGAATACGAAAAGGTTGGCGTGGCATGGTTGTCTGCTGCAGGACAGGACCCATGTAACTTCAACACCAAAAAGGAGATCACATCACTAGCCGATTTGGATGGGCTCAAGCTTTATACATTTCCCACTGCAGGTCGATTTCTCTCACAGTTTGGTGTTGTACCTGTCTCGATTCCTTACGAAGATGCAGAGGTTGCAGTACAAACTGGTGAACTTGACGGTATGGCATGGTCCGGAATCACCGAAGACTACACGGTGGGTTGGGCTGATGTGACAGACTACTTCCTAACCAATAACATTTCTGGTGCGTGGATTGGATCCTTCTTTGTTAATCAAGGACAGTGGGCCGATTTACCCGAGCACCTCAAAGCCATTGTTATGGCTGGTATTGAGGCAGGGCATACCTATCGCAACCAATGGTATTGGGGCGGTGAAGCTCGGTTGCGCGCTCAAGGCGATAAGCTGAAACTGCGGTCAATCCCCCAGGATGAATGGAAAGTCGTCGAGGATGCAGCCAAGGTATTCTGGGACGATATTGCCGCCGAAGCTGAAATCAACGCTAAAATCGTTCAGGTTTTTCGTGATTATAATGAAGTCATAGGACAGGCTGGCCCTCCCTATACATTTGGTTAAGACTAAACTTCCCAGAGCGGCTCCGCGCCGCTCTGGATCTAAGAGGAGAGTATTACTATGGCAACGCTGCTGACATTCGATAAACTGAAAAACCATATTCAAAAAGGCACCATAGACACCGTTTTGACCTGCATTGTGGATATGCAGGGTCGGCTGATGGGCAAGCGCTTTCACGCCCAGAATTTTATTGATCATTCGGCGCATGAAACCCATTGTTGCAACTATTTGCTGGCCACCGATCTGGAGATGGCCACCCCCGAGGGCTATGCCGCAAGCAGTTGGTCGCAGGGATACGGCGATTACATCATGCAGCCCGATCTTGACACCCTGCGGCTGGTACCTTGGCTTGAGGGCACGGCGATGGTGCTCTGCGATGTGCTGGATCATCACACACATAAACCCGTGCCACATTCCCCGCGCGCGGTTTTAAAGCGTCAGATTGACCGGCTGGCCGCAGCGGGTATCGTTGCTCAAACCGCCACCGAGTTAGAATTTTTTCTGTTCGAGAAATCCTTTGAACAAATCCGCAAAGAGGGGTTTCAAGACCTCACCCCGATCAGTGGCTATAATGAGGATTACCATATCCTGCAGACCACAAAAGAAGAGCATGTGATGCGGCCATTGCGCAATCATCTGTTTGCTGCTGGCGTGCCGGTGGAAAACTCGAAAGGTGAAGCCGAAGCGGGGCAAGAAGAGCTTAACATCCGCTACGCGCCAGCGCTCGATTGTGCCGATCATCACACCATTGCCAAACACGCCACAAAGGAAATCGCCTGGCAACAGGGTCATGCCGCCACGTTTCTGCCAAAATGGCATCACACAAGGGTGGGCAGTTCCTCGCATGTCCACCAATCGCTTTGGTCAACGGATGGCGAGAGCCTGTTCTATGATAAAGATGCTGATTTGGGCATGTCGCAGACCATGCAGCATTACGTGGCAGGTCTGATTAAATATGCCCCAGACTACACGTATTTTCTGGCTCCCTATATCAACAGCTATAAACGCTTTGCCAAAGGCACGTTCGCGCCCACCAAAACCGTCTGGTCAGTTGACAACCGCACTGCCGGGTTTCGCTTGTGCGGTGCCGACACCAAAGCCGTGCGCATCGAATGCCGGATCGGCGGGTCGGATCTAAACCCCTATCTGGCGATTGCGGCCTTACTGGCTGCAGGATTAAAGGGGCTTGAGGACAAGCTCGAACTCCCCACACCAACCCGTGGCGATGTCTATGAAAGCGCGGATGTGACCGAAATCCCCAGAACCCTGCGTGCCGCAACCAATACGCTGCAGGCGTCCGACATGCTGCGGGCGGCAATGGGCGACGAGGTGATCGATCATTACACCCGTGCCGCGACATGGGAACAGGAAGAATATGATCGCGTGGTGACCGATTATGAAATAGCCCGCGGCTTTGAAAAAGCCTGACCTGATGATCGAGCGCTTCGACCACATCGTCCTGACCGTCAGCGACATAGAGGCCTCGGTTGCATTTTACACGCGCGTTTTGCAGATGCGCGAACACAGCTTTGGCGCCGGACGAAAGGCGCTCTGCTTTGGAACACAGAAAATCAATCTGCAAGTTGTGGGGCAAGAGCCACGCAATAATGCCGCCACGGGGTCTGGCGACCTGTGCTTGATCACCACGTGCACACCGGATCGCCTGCTAGACCATTTGCGGGCACAGTGTATAGAGGTTCTGGAAGGCCCCGTGGTGAAATCCGGCGCATTGGGGCCGATCATCTCGATTTATTTCAACGATCCAGATAAAAATCTGATCGAGGTCAGTAGTTACGAAAGGAATGCCGCGTGAGCACGGTAAAATGCATTTCACCAATTGACGGGTCGCTTTTTGCCGAACGCCCCTGTCTGAGCCAAAATCAGGCTTTTGCCGCCACCGAACGGGCACGCGCCGCACAGGCCGACTGGGCCCGACGGCCCCTGCAAGAGCGCATTGATCTGGTGCGCGCAGGCGTGGCGGCGATTGGCGCAATGAACGACGAAATTGTGCCCGAACTGGCCCATCAAATGGGCCGGCCCATCCGCTATGGTGGCGAGTTTGGCGGCTTTAATGAACGCGCCTCGTATATGGCAGACATCGCCGCCAGCGCTCTGGCCCCGACCCAAATCGAGGACAGCGACAACTTCAGACGGCTGATCAAACGTGTGCCTCACGGCGTTGTGCTGGTGGTGGCCCCATGGAATTATCCGTATATGACTGCGATCAACACCGTCGCCCCCGCGCTGATCGCCGGCAACACTGTGGTATTGAAACACGCCTCGCAAACCCTTTTGGTCGGTGAACGTATGGCCGCCGCCTTTCAAGCGGCAGGCATCCCCGAGGCGGTATTCCAAAACGTGTTTCTCAATCACGCAACCACTTCGGCGCTGATCGCGGCCAACAGCTTTGGCTTTGTCAACTTTACCGGCTCGGTCGGCGGTGGGCGCGCCATGGAACATGCCGCGGCCGGCACGTTTACCGGCCTCGGGTTGGAACTGGGTGGCAAAGACCCCGGCTATGTGATGGAGGATGCCGATTTGGAGGCAGCCGCCGAAACGCTGATCGACGGCGCAATGTTCAATTCTGGCCAGTGTTGTTGTGGCATTGAGCGGATTTATGTCAACGCGGCTTTATACGAGCCTTTTGTCGCCAAGGCGGTTGAGATCGTCAGCGGCTATAAATTGGGCAACCCGCTGGACCCAGACACAACGCTGGGCCCGATGGCGCACCTGCGCTTTGCCAATGAGGTGCGCGCGCAAACCGCCGAGGCCTGCGCCGATGGGGCCAAAGCCCTGATTGATCCCGCATTGTTTCCCAAGGACGGTGGCGCCTATCTGATGCCGCAAATTCTCACCGATGTGGATCACTCTATGCGGGCGATGCGCGACGAAAGTTTTGGCCCGCTTGTTGGCATCATGAAAGTTAACGATGACGCCGAGGCTGTGGCTTTGATGAACGACAGTAACTTTGGCCTGACCGCCGCACTGTGGACCCAAGACTACACCCGCGCCGAGGCGATTGCCGACCAAATCGACACCGGCACGGTGTTCACCAACCGCTGTGACTATCTTGATCCGGCGCTTTGTTGGACGGGCTGCAAAGACACGGGTCGCGGCGGTGGACTTTCCCAGATTGGTTTTCACAATCTGACCCGACCCAAGTCCTATCACATGAAGAAAGCATAGCTCGATGACACTGACAGCAAACTGGTCCTATCCCACCGCAATCCGCTTTGGTGCGGGGCGTATTTCCGAACTACCCGAGGCCTGTGTCGCCGCCGGGATCAAAAACCCACTGCTGGTGACAGACAAGGGGCTGGCCTCTTTGCCGATCACCCAATCAACCTTGGATATTATGGCCAAAGCCGGTCTGGGTCGCGCAATTTTTGCCGATGTCGATCCAAATCCAAATGAAATCAATGTCGCCGCTGGTCTAGAGGTGTACCGTGCCGGTCAACATGACGGCGTCGTGGCGTTTGGGGGCGGCTCAGGACTTGATCTGGCAAAAATGCTGGCGTTTATGACAGGTCAGACCCGCCCACTTTGGGATTTTGAGGATATCGACGACTGGTGGACCCGCGCCGATGCCCAAGCGATCGATCCAATTGTCGCAGTGCCCACCACCGCCGGCACCGGCTCAGAGGTCGGCCGCGCCAGCGTGATTACCAATTCCCAAACCGCCGAAAAAAAAATCATCTTTCATCCCAAGCTCTTGCCCAGTGTGGTGATCTGTGATCCGGAACTTACCGTTGGCATGCCCAAATTCATCACCGCCGGCACCGGAATGGACGCGTTTGCCCATTGCCTTGAGGCCTATTGTTCACCGCATTACCACCCGATGAGCCAAGGCATCGCGTTGGAAGGCATGCGCTTGGTCAAAGACTATCTGCCCCAAGCCTTTACCGATGGTAATAATCTCGAAGCCCGCGCCCAGATGATGTCAGCCGCTGCCATGGGGGCCACAGCCTTTCAAAAGGGCTTGGGCGCAATCCACGCGCTATCCCACCCGCTGGGGGCAATGTATCACACCCATCATGGCACCACCAACGCAGTGGTGATGCTGCCTGTGCTAAGGGCGAACCGACCGGCGATCGAAACCCGTATCTCAGCGGCAGCTGATTATCTTGGTATCGATGGTGGATTTGACGGGTTTTATGACTTTGTGGCGGCGTTGATCACGCAGCTTGATATTCCACCAACCCTGACCGCCTTGGGTGTCACCGATCCAGATATTGACGCGGTGGTGCGCGCCGCCCTGACAGATCCCAGCGCCGGCGGTAACCCGGTTGAGATGACCTATGACAACACCAAATCCCTGCTGCAATCCTGTCTTTAGAACGGACTGAATAAAATTGAACCGCCGGTGCAAAAATCTTATTTGCGCCCCTTGAAACCTGACAGCCCCTCCCCCACATCTTCGACATGCGGTGCCTATACAGGGCCGCATATCGAACCGTCTGTCCCTTTGGGAAGGCACTTTAAGAGATCGCTCAACGGAGGATTTATCCATGCGACACTTTGATTTAGCACCACTTTACCGCGCCACAATTGGCTTTGACCAAATTGCAGACCTGATAAACCAAGTTTCGGACAGATCAGTCAGCCAACCCAGCTATCCACCTTACAATATCGAGAAAACAGCGGAGGATGCGTATCGCATTTCAATTGCTGTGGCGGGCTTTTCCACTGATGATTTGTCACTTGAGGTGAAAGAAAACGAGCTGGTCATCGCGGCGCGCAAAACGGCAGATGAAGCCACAAACAGCTATTTACACCGTGGTATCGCTACCCGCGCCTTTGAACGCCGGTTCAAACTGGCCGAGCACGTTCAGGTCAGCGCCGCCGACCATCGAGACGGTATGCTGCATATTGATCTGACCCGCGAAGTGCCCGAAGCGCTGAAACCGCGACAAATTGCGATTGCCAGCACTGGGTTGGCCGCTCTCGATCAGGCGGCCAAAGCCGTCAACTAAAATAAAGACCTTTAAATTATCTGCGTCCTCGGCAATGCCGGGGGCGTTTGTCGTTGTAATCCGCAACATATATCATTGACGGGGCGCGCAAGGTTCGGTACGCGAACGCTCCCGCAGCGCAGGCGGGGACCCAATAAAGGACACCCGAAATGGCACGTAAACGCAAAGGCCGCGACATTGCGGGTTGGCTGGTGGTTGACAAACCCGCCGGCATCACCTCCACCATGGTCGTCAACAAGGTGCGCTGGTGCTTTGATGCAAAAAAGGCAGGTCATGCAGGAACGCTTGACCCTGCCGCGACCGGCGTGCTGGCAATCGCTTTGGGTGAGGCCACAAAAACCGTGCCCTTCATCACCGAAGCCCTCAAAGCGTACCGCTTTACTGTGCAGCTTGGTCAGGCCACAAATACCGATGATGCCGAGGGCGAAGTGACGGCAAGCAGCGACCTGCGCCCCGAAGATGCCGCAATAAAAGCGGCATTGGGCGCATTTGTTGGCGATATCATGCAGGTGCCACCAAAATTTTCCGCCGTTAAAATCGATGGAGAACGGGCCTATAAGCTGGCGCGCGACGGCGAAGATGTCGAAATTGCCGCGCGTCCGCTTTGGGTTGAGGAACTGTTGATGATCGACCGGCCCAGCGCCGATCAGGTAACGCTAGAGATGACCTGCGGCAAGGGGGGCTATGTGCGCTCGATTGCGCGTGACCTCGGCACTGCGCTAGGGTGTTACGGGCATGTTGTCACGTTGCGGCGGATGTGGTCGGGACCCTTTGAAGTCGACAGCGGATTAAGTCTCGAGCAGATCGACGCGCTGGCGCGAACCCCTGAACTGGACGCGCATTTACAACCGCTCGAAATCGGTCTGGACGAGCTGCCTAAATTGTCTTGCACAGCAGAGGCCGCCGCCAAGCTGCGCAATGGAAACCCGGCAATGGTCGTGACCTCAAACGCCGAATACGGTGATGAATGCTGGGCGGCACTTGACGGTCGCGCCGTTGCCGTAGGGATCTATAAGGCTGGAGAGTTGCACCCAAACCGGGTTTTTGCCGCTCCTGTTTTCAGCCCTACTCCCAGCGCCGAGGATCCCTAAGCAGTTGTCATCTCCTGTCAAACAACTATTCAACTACGAAAATATAGGCTTGTTTTATCGCATACGGCACGCCAAAGACGCTCTATGATCACACGTGTGCACCAAAAATCCGATACCTATTCCGAAGCGCTTTATTCCGACTGCGAACGCTACCGCTATATGCTAACCCGAACTTGGGACACGCTTGGGCGCAAAGCGCTGTTCATCATGCTCAACCCTTCAACCGCAACCGAACTTCAAAACGATCCGACCGTGGAACGCTGTGAAAGGCGCGCTCGCGCCTTGGGGTTCGGTGCCTTTCGCGTCACCAATGTTTTTGCCTGGCGCGACACAGATCCCCGAAATATGCGGGCGGCGCTTGATCCTATCGGGCCTGAAAATGATCACGCGATTGCCCAGTCATGCGTGTGGGCGGATCAAATCATTGCCGCTTGGGGCACCCATGGCACCCATAAAAAACGTGGCGTTGATGTCACAGCTTTGCTGCATGACAGCGGACTGCCGATCTTTCATCTTGGTCTGACCAAGGGCGGACATCCAAAACATCCCCTTTATATTGCCTATAGCCAGCAGCCAGAAATCTGGTCAATAGCGCAGCTTTGAACGTTTGGATTTCGCAGTTCAAACTGTCAGCCCAACCCATCCGAACACCAGCCGCACGACAGAAATCTGGCCTCTGACACAGTCAAAAGCAAACCTACCTATACGCTGCCACGGTTAACCATTTTCCGAAGTTTTGATTGTTTTGACGCTCTCTGAGTGCATTTTAGAGGCTATGTTTCTATTCACAATACAAAGGCGAAGTCGCTCGTATGTTTTGGATGACCACTCTTTTAGGCATGCTTCTGATGGGGGCCATCGAAATAGCCAGTTCGGACCCGGACCCCGAAGATGAGGGCACAGAGCCTGATGAACGGCAAACTGCGGACCTATCCGGTCAGAACCAATTTCACCCCGCGAAAAATGATCCGTCAACCGTGAAACCAGAAGAGTTTAGTCCAGATACCTCTGAAGCGCCTTTGGGCACACCTACAGCTCCGGTGCGAGGCAGTGCGGCAGATGACAGCCTTATCGGCCATGACGGTCCCGACCGTATCAATGGATACGGGGGCAATGATACAATTTCCGGCCGGGGCGGTGATGATGATCTATGGGGGGGAAACGGTCAAGATTTGCTGCGCGGCGGCGCTGGCGATGATACTTTGCACGGCAATGACGGCGATGATAATCTGAGTGGTCAGGAGGGGAATGATTCCATCTTTGGATACCATGACGATGATACGCTGCGCGGCGGCACAGGTATGGACACGCTGATCGGCGGCATGGGTAATGATTTACTCAACGGCGGCGAGGATGACGACCAACTCTCTGGCGGCATCGGCGACGATACGCTGATCGGTGGTCAAGGCGAGGATGTCTTGTTTGGCGATCTGGGCAATGACAGGATCGACGGCACAGAGCAGCCTGCAACCGACACCACCGGCCCGCAACAGACGGACAACAAATTGTTGGACGAGAGGGATTATCTCAATGGTGGCGATGGCGACGATACGCTGATTGCTGGCGCCAGTGATGTAGTTACACCTGGCCTTGGGCAGGATACAATTATTCTAGATGCGGCCAACGCGGGCAAAACCGCCACCAGTATTATCGCTTTTGACAGCCAACACGACAGTATTTTAATCACTCATGACGATAAGCTGCAAACACCTCATGACGTGCGCCTGCGGCCACATCACAGCGACCCGCGCATGACCGAAATTGTGTTGGATGGGGCTGTTCTCGCCACAATGAACACGGTGACTGGCTTTAAGGCCTCTGACATTGTCTTGGTTACAGGCACACAAACCTGAACAATCAGGTCATAATTAAGACCTCACCTCAGGCGACGACTGCAATCCCGAACGCTGCAATCAAAGGCGACGCCTCGCGGCGGATTGAAGGATCGAAATATCCAAGAAGCGGCGCCTAAGCCGTCAATTGGACTACATATTTGATCTGCGTGGCACAACATTATCAACAACCGCCAAGTTCAACCCTTACGGGTTGCAAGATCGGGCAACGCCCCCCACTCTTTAGGCTTTCCTTTTCCATCAAAACCTCCTATATCCGCGCATCAGCTCAAAATCTGGGCGGATACCTCCACGGGCCTTGCTGGACGTCATCCCGGCCTGCGCCATTTCACATCTCAATTAAAAAGGAGACCCCGATGTCGATTACAGCAGAAGAAAAAGCCCGCGTAATGAAAGAGTTTGCAACCAAAGACGGGGACACTGGTTCCCCTGAAGTTCAGGTTGCTATTCTAACGTCGCGGATCACGACACTGACAGAGCATTTCAAGACCCACAAAAAGGATAATCATTCCCGCCGCGGGTTGCTCAAAATGGTGGCGCTGCGCCGGAAACTTTTGGACTATGTGAAGCGCAGCGATGAGCCGCGTTACAAAAGCATAATCCAACGCCTCGGCATTCGCCGCTAACACAAAGGGACGCACCAAGAGTGCGTCCTTTGCATTTCGGGCTTCTGCCCGCTCCGCTATCCGCAGACTGCAACTCTGGGCCTTGGGATGCAGCAGGATTAACAAAAGGCCACGGGGGCAATGCGGCCCCGAACGCAAATCGGCACATGGGGATACGCCCCGGCAGCCATTATAGGAAACGTGATGTTTAACGTAACGAAAAAATCAATCGAATGGGGTGAAGAAACCCTAACATTAGAGACAGGCAAAGTGGCCCGTCAAGCAGACGGATCGGTGATCGCCACCTTGGGCGAAACCTCGGTGATGGCAAATGTAACCTTTGCCAAAACGCAAAAGCCCGGTCAGGACTTTTTCCCTTTGACTGTGCATTACCAAGAAAAATACTATGCCGCGGGTAAAATTCCTGGTGGCTTTTTCAAGCGCGAAGCCCGGCCTTCAGAAAAAGAAACACTGACTGCTCGTCTGATCGACCGCCCCTTGCGCCCGCTGTTTGTCGACGGCTTCAAAAACGAAGTTCTGGTGATGTGTACCGTCCTTAGCCACGATCTGGTCAATGACCCCGATATCGTAGCGATGATTGCCGCCTCTGCGGCTTTGACATTGTCCGGTGCACCGTTTCGGGGCCCGATCGCCGGCTGCCGTGTCGGCTTTGTCGACGGTGAATATATCCTGAACCCAGAAGTTGAAGATATGGATCACCTCCGGACCAAACCTGATCAGCGCCTAGATCTGGTTGTTGCCGGCACCAAAGACGCTGTGATGATGGTCGAGTCCGAGGCCTATGAGCTGTCCGAAGAAGAAATGCTCGGCGCTGTCACATTTGCACATGAGCAAATGCAACCGGTGATCGACCTGATCGTGGATATGGCCGAAGACGCTGCAAAAGAGCCGTTTGATTTTCAACCAGCCGATTACTCGGATCTTTATGCCGCCGCAAAATCTGCCGGTGAAACCGAGATGCGCGCCGCTTTTGCGCTGACCGACAAGCAAGAGCGCACCGCGGCAGTCAATGCCGCCCGTGAAACCATCAAAGCCGCGCTTAGCGAAGAGCAATTGGCAGACGCCAATCTTGGGTCGGCGCTGAAAAAACTCGAAGCCGGCATCTTGCGCGGCGACGTGGTCAAAACTGGCAAGCGGATCGACGGCCGTGCGCTGGATACTGTACGTCCTATCGTGTGTGAAACCGGTATGCTGCCGCGAACCCACGGATCGGCGCTGTTCACGCGTGGCGAGACCCAAGGCCTTGTAGTTACCACATTGGGTACCGGCGACGACGAGCAGATCATTGATGCGTTGCACGGCAATTCGCGTTCCAACTTCCTACTCCACTATAATTTCCCTCCCTACTCGGTGGGCGAAGCCGGACGCGTAGGCCCTCCCGGTCGGCGTGAGGTTGGTCACGGAAAATTGGCGTGGCGTGCACTGCAGGCAGTTCTGCCAGCCGCAACCGATTTTCCATATACTGTGCGAGTTGTTTCCGAGATCACCGAATCCAACGGCTCGTCGTCAATGGCGTCAGTCTGTGGTGGTTCACTGTCGATGATGGACGCGGGCGTGCCACTGAAATCACCGGTTGCCGGCGTTGCTATGGGTCTAATCCTTGACGACAATGGCGACTATGCAGTTCTGACCGATATTCTTGGTGACGAGGATCACTTGGGCGACATGGACTTTAAAGTGGCGGGTACCGAAGCAGGTATCACTTCGTTGCAGATGGACATCAAGATTGCCGGCATTACTCCGGACATCATGAAAAAAGCTCTGGCCCAAGCCAAAGACGGCCGGATGCATATTCTAAGCGAAATGTCCAAATCACTGACCGAAGCGGCTGATTTCAGCGTCCATGCCCCGCGCATCGAGACCATGAACGTGCCCACCGATAAAATTCGCGAAGTGATCGGTTCTGGCGGCAAGGTTATCCGCGAGATTGTCGAAGTCTCTGGTGCGAAAGTCGACATCAACGATGAGGGTGTGATCAAGATTGCCTCGCCCAACGGCGATTCGATCAAGAAAGCCTATGACATGATCTATGCAATCGTAGCCGAACCCGAAGAGGGTCAGGTCTATGACGGCAAGGTTGTCAAAATTGTCGATTTTGGCGCTTTTGTGAATTTCTTCGGCAAGCGCGATGGTTTGGTCCATGTCTCGCAGATCGAAAACCGCCGTTTGAACCACCCTTCTGATGTCCTCAAGGAAGGTCAGGACGTAAAGGTGAAACTGCTGGGATTTGATGATCGCGGCAAAGTGCGCTTGTCAATGAAAGTCGTCAATCAAGAGACCGGCGAAGAAATGACCGCAGACGAAAACGCAGCGAGTTAAACACACCCTGCTGGTAAACAAAACGACAAAGGCTCCAACAGATGTTGGAGCCTTTGTCACGCCAAGCGATCGGATAAAGCCTATTGCGTAGTTTACTGTGGCAGCTTTGCAGTGCGCACATAGGGCAGAACCGCCTCAAACTCTCCAAATTTAGCCTTGGCATCGGCATCATTCACTGCAGATGGAATAATCACGTCTTCGCCCACGGTCCAATTTGCAGGCAATGCCACAGAATGCTCGGCTACTGCCTGCAGCGCATCCAAAGCCCGCAGGACCTCGGCCCAGTTTCGCCCCACAGAAGCCGGATAGAACAAAGACAGCTTCAATTTCTTGTCCGGCCCGATGATAAACAAAGACCGGACCGCCCTAGCGGTGTCCAAAAGGCCACCATCTGCAGTATAGGCCTCGGCAGGTAGCATCTCAAAAGTACTGGAAACTGCGGCATCATTGTCAGCAATAATCGGAAACTCTGCCGATCGGCAAGCCAGGGTCTCAATGTCTTTCTTCCAGTCAGCGTGTTTTGAAACACCATCCGCCGAAACGCCAATCATCTTGGTATTGCGCGCTGCCCATTCATCAGTCAGTTGCGTCACGGCGCTCAACTCGGTGGTGCAAACACCGGTAAAATCTTTGGGATGCGAAAACATAATAGCCCAACCATCGCCAATCCAGTCGTGAAATCCGATTTCACCCTGATCAGTTTCAGCCGTAAAATCGGGAACGAGTTCATTAAGACGAATAGACATTAGCACCCCTATACTTTTCTGTTGCGACCCGAATACAGCAATTTGCAGGTTTTGCCACGCTCGGCTTGCAATATTCCAAAACTGCTGACACTGTCAGGCGACTGTTTGACTTTACTCGCAGACCAAGCCGTTTGAATTTGGAGATAACTATGCTTGAAAAACGATCATTTTATATAAACGGATCCTGGGTTGCTCCACTTGAGGGGCGCGACCATCCAGTTATCAACCCATCTACTGAACAGGCAGATGCCGTTATTTCGCTGGGCGGACAACAAGACACCGATGCAGCTGTCGCAGCCGCCCGCGCCGCCTTTCCAACTTGGATGAACACGCCAGCCGCGGTCCGTATTGAACTGGTGGAAAAATTACTGGAGCAATATAATCAGCGCCGTGCCGCACTGGCCGAAGCCGTGAGCCTCGAAATGGGGGCCCCGATTGATATGGCGCATAACGAACAGATTGCCGCCGGAGCCTCGCATATCACAAACTTCCTCAAGGCCGCCAAGACCTTCCAGTTTGACCGGCCGCTGGGCGATCATGCCCCCGAAGCCCGCGTACTTTATGAACCTGTCGGGGTCTGCGCGCTCATTACGCCGTGGAACTGGCCAATGAACCAGGTTAGCCTCAAAGTGGCCGCCGCCGCGATTGCCGGCTGCACTATGGTGCTAAAGCCATCTGAGGAATCGCCACTCAACGCGATGATCTTTGCCGAAGCCGTAGATGCTGCAGGATTTCCCCCGGGTGTGTTTAATCTGATCAATGGCGATGGCGCCGGAGTTGGTACGCAGCTGTCCGTCCATCCTGACGTGGATATGGTGTCGTTCACCGGCTCGACCCGCGCCGGCACATTGATTACCAAAGCCGCCGCCGACAGCCTGAAACGCGTCACCCTAGAACTGGGTGGTAAAGGCGCCAATATTATCTTTAACGACGCTGACGCCAAAGCGGTAAAACGCGGTGTGCTGCATTGCATGAACAACACCGGGCAATCGTGCAACGCCCCAACACGGATGCTGGTCCAGCGCGAAGCTTATGATCAAGCGGTTGCCACCGCGACAGAAGTCGCCGGCATTGTCGAGGTGGGCCCAGCCCATGAAAGCGGCCGACACATTGGCCCCGTCGTCAACGAAGTACAATTCAACAAGATCCAAGCCCTTATCCAAAAAGGCATAGATGAAGGCGCACGCCTTGTGGCTGGCGGTACCGGGCGCCCGGATGGCATGGAGAAAGGGTTTTATGTACAGCCGACAATCTTTGCCGATGTCACCAACCAAATGACAATTTCACGCGAAGAAATCTTTGGGCCAGTGTTATCAATTCTTCCCTTCGATACCGAAGAAGAGGCCATCGAAATCGCCAATGACACGGTCTATGGATTGACCAATTATATCCAGACACAGGATCGTGAAAAAGGCAAACGCGTCGCACGACAACTTCGGTCGGGTATGGTGGAAATGAACGGTCAAAGCCGTGGTGCAGGCGCCCCCTTTGGCGGAATGAAACAATCAGGCAACGGGCGCGAAGGCGGTGTCTGGGGTCTTGAGGATTTTCTGGAAGTCAAATCTGTTTCAGGCTGGGCCGGCTAAGACGCCAAGATCGCAGACCACACCGATAAAAATGCGCCTTGCAACAAAATGCGGGCCTTACCGATTGATCGGTGAGGCCCAAGTATATCACTTATCCCAATGTCAGCGGCATGTGACGGTTTACGTCTTTATAAAGCAGATAGCGAAACGGCCCCGGTCCACCAGCATAACACCCTTGTGGACAAAACGCCCGCAACCACATAAAATCTCCAGCCTCCACTTCGACCCACTCCTGATTGAGGCGGTAGACGCCCTTGCCTTCCAGCACGTACAGACCGTGTTCCATCACATGAGTTTCTGTAAACGGGATCACCGCACCAGGTTTTAGGGTAACGATGGTGACGTGCATATCATGGCGCAGATCACTCAATTCAACAAAGCGCGTGGTCGCCCAAGCCCCATCTGTTTCGGGCATTGGACTGGACGCAATATCTTTTTCGTTGGTCACGAAAGCCTCAGGACTGTCGAGACCCACCACCGCCTGATAGGCTTTGCGAATCCAATGGAACCGCGCCGGCCGGTTGGCAGTATTGCGCAAACTCCAACGCATGCCGGGCGGCAGATAGGCATACCCCCCCTCTTCCATAAGATGGGCAGACCCATCTAAATCAAGCGTGAGCTGACCTTCTACAATGAACAAAACCGCTTCAGCCCGGGGATCAGTCTCGGGCTGATCACTACCGCCACCAGGTTGAACTTCGCCAATATATTGTGAGAACGTCTCGGCAAAGCCCGACAAAGGACGCGCTAGAATCCAAAATCGCGACCCTTCCCAGAAGGGTAAGAAACTGGTGACGATGTCGCTGAAAGTGCCCTTCGGGATCACGGCATAGGCCTCAGTGAACATCGCCCGATCCGTCAAAATCTGGCTTTGTGCGGGCAAGCCACCCCGTGGCGCATAATAGGATTTTTTCGACATGGTTCCAGTCTCACATTCAGTTGCTCGCTTCATGCACCACAAGCTAGCGTGTTTTCAAACCCCACGCGAGCGCAGAGTGCGCCAGCCGCACCCTAATAAAGGTCCATCGTACAAATACGCCCATTCAGGCGCAACCCCGCGGGTTCTGCCCGCGCTTGGACGGTACGGCCAAATAGCCCGCTCTCAACACAAAACGCGGATCAAGAAGCACAGGAAAATTGTTTACCCAGTCCCTTTTGTGGCTTTGTGCTTAGAACTCGACGACGGCGCGAATTGATTTGCCCTGATGCATCAGATCAAAGCCGTG